>Ga0065711_1045497_pt1 | contig 13444 bp, 5 predicted proteins | sample Hoacrofraction12_FD_59098 | JGI IMG/M metagenome (GOLD analysis project Ga0065711, IMG submission 59098) | Hoatzin crop microbial communities from Cojedes, Venezuela - Epithelial fraction 12 v2 (version 2) | ecosystem: Host-associated > Birds > Digestive system > Esophagus > Crop | place...
GGGGATTACCCCGACCCAGGTGTAGGACCTTGCACTTGGCCTTGTTGAACCTCATGAGGTTCACACAGGCCCACCTCTCCAGCTTGTCCAGGTCCCTCTGGATGGCATCCCATCCTTCTGGTGTATCAGCTGTACCACTCATCTTGGTGTCGTCTGCAAACTTGCTGAGGGTACACTCAATGTCGCTGTCCATGTAATTGATAAATATATTGAACAGCACCAGTCCCAGTACGGGACCCAGTATCTCAACAGCAAAGCAAGAAGGTGGCTTAAGGCGGGCACTTTGCCATTTTAATTGTCAGGCTCAGTCTCCATTTACAGGACTTTGCTTTGGAAAAAAACTTTAAAAGAGGCAGAACGGAAGGTTTGCTCTTTAGCAGTTCCTGCTGAGGCTGCATAAACCATAGATTTATGATGGTAATGTTTTCTGCTTCCCTAGATATGACAAATATATAGCTTGTAATTACAAAAATGAGATGTAACTAATGACACAGTTGAGTTTTAGATAATGAGATAGTATCTTGGAAAATATAATTAGAGGATCAAGGGTGAATCTGAGGCCATTTCAGTGCTTTTCTAATGGCTCCGAAATTTTCATTTGTCAGTATAATAAAAAAATTCAAGTTAAAACCTAGTAAAAATTCGAGTCAATATTGAGGTTGCTTCACGTCTTCGAAAATCTCTCTCCATTGCACTGCTTAAAGAATGGCAGTGCAGTGCCAGTAAAAGAAGTGGAGTGTAGCAGGAAGAGCAGCACCTGCTAAGGTGGAGAAGTGACAGAGCAAAACCAAGGGATAACAGGGAGGTGAGACGTACAACACAGTACTACCAAAATCTAGTTCGTCTTCCAGCCTCACTGAGGTTTACAGGCATAGGACCCCAAAGATGTTCAGCTGAGGGCACAGGTGAAATCACACCATATTGAACAGTTAAAATACTCTTTGTGGTGCAAGCCCAAAATGCCCATTAATTAGTTGTTCAAAAACAGGGGCAATGAAGATCAATTCTTTTCGAAAACTTATGGCAAGTCTGAATTATGACTACTTTGTACAGTGAAGAGAAACAACAGCAAAAAAGAAACTGAGAGTCACAAACAACTTTCTGTCTGCCTTTATAAATTTGCAGTTATATTCGGGTTTGGGGGAAGTCCATCAGGACCACTTCACGCTCTGCATTGCACCATTCCTACAAAAGCAGCTCTATTATTTCTTAGGAGTAAAATTTATTTTTCCTCTTGGCTGATGGGATGACTGCAAACTGGTAATTTATCTTAAGCTGTAGAAACACTCCCTGACACTGCTTCATGATGTGTTCTTTAAATGATGCTACTTTCCACTCTTCCATTATTTGTTTCGGCTGCACATCAGTGCTGCTCTATGAGGCTCTCATCCTGCTGTTCTTATTCAGTCAAGACTCCAGTGATGCCTCTAACAACCCCAGATGAGCAGGCTCGCTGTACACAGGACACATTTTATTCCTTCATTATTGAAAAACCAAGGGGGAAACAGTTTTCTCTTTCCCACTTACAGCACTGCATTCAAAAGTCTCAAATATAGTTAAGTGCTTACTTCAAAGTCCTTCCTTTTATTTTCAGCCTCTCTTCCGCAATTCATCTGGTATGATGGAAAATTTTTTTTTTATTAATTCTCTATATAAAAGATAATTTTTTTGCTACAAGAAACTGGGCAAAACCATCATCTAAGAGAACCAGAGAGCATGTTTACAAAGCTAAAGCTATCCAGGGCAAGTGCTCTCTCCATGCCTGATGGCAAAGTACCAAGCAAGAGTACCCTGTTGGGTGGGAAACAGGTCTGAGAGCAAATCTGTGCTCCAGACAGGAGGAATCACCCCACCAGCCACAACGCAGAATAAACCAGGACTGCTGTTAACAGGCAGTCAGTGTTTTTCAGGTGTGTGGATACCAGAATCTGAAAGGTACTGATGACATCCAATTAGCTACTCCCTCCTCAAGTGTGCAGCCTGGTTCACTGCCAGTTTACTCCTTTTTGTCCCTTTGCGTTCAGCTTTCTCTCCATCTCACTCTGCCCCACTTCAACGCATAAGCTATAAGCTTCCCAGACACAAGCTGGCTGAAGTCAGTTGGGACCAGTTTCAGGGACTAGAGATTTGCTGCTTGTGCCAACCTCCCACCCAGAGCTCCTCTTCGCAGTTTGGACAAATAGTTTACAAATAGTCAAACTGTTTTGTTTTGATTAACATTTAATGAAGATTCAATTAACCAAGGAGAGGGCCAAGGGTGTATTATGAAAATAGAAAGAACTTCAGTGAAACACAACTTATTTTTGAAGAGCCTTCCAAAAACAGTCACTTCTTAGGAATGAGTTTTCTGCAGAATAGCTCCTTTGTGACCCATTGAGAAAGCACAGATCTCGCAAATACATTACAGTCATTTTGCATGCAGTTAATTTCCCTGAATTTTCAAGGGTAAATGAATCCATAAGGGGCAAAAAGTAACCTCATATAAAAAAAAAAATCTAGATGGACTCTGAACAGATTCTTTTCTATATTATTGACAATTGCATTAATTTTCTGACCAGCATGGACTGCATGCTGGGGAGAAACGAGGGGATAATCTGTCTGCATTGTCCCTGCAGTTTGTCACTTTCATTGCTTTGATCACACCACAATCTAAACCAGTATCCGCATATTTTGCAGTATATCTATTTTTTTTGCAGCAAGCAATTTGAACCCATGTAGAAGTATCCACCAGTAACTGTAGAGTCCCAACTATGACTCATTGTCACTTCTAAAGATGTATTTTTGGACATCAACAACAGTGACGCTGATCCTATAAAATAGATTGATGGATGAATGTGCTTATTAACATCCCAGTGCAAGTCCTTACACAAAAATAACCAGTCCTGAGAAGCTGGAAGATTTACAAAACTGGAGGCAGCAAGCCACAGCAAGGGCAGTGTTTTGCTTATTCATATTTGACACATTCAACCCGGTCTAGGTATCCCCTTACACTATATATTCATTTTTTATTAGTCTAACAATCCACCTTTTACTGCCGCATAATACTCTTTGCTCACTTTGAGCCAATGTAGTGTTACTATCACTTTGCACTTACAACCATCATTTCTGAAGGCTTGAATGAAATACCTGAAGTTAAATTCACATTCAGCCACCTGTGATTTTTACCACCCCTAATGCTAAACATGTCCTTTAACTCATTTTCCAGTGTGTCTGTTCAGAGATCCTTCCCATAGCCCACATACACTTACTTCTAGTGTTTAGGCTTTTCTCTGGCGTCAGCATCCACTCAGTTCCTATGTGATTTAATTTCCTGCCCCTCCCAGTCCATCCTTTATTTCCTGACAGCCTCAAGCTTTTCCAACCAGCTCCCAATTCTTTAAAGATTATTCTTTTGGCTCTTCCCAGGAGCACATCCTACCACAGACCCACTAACCTGACTTTGAGCATTCATGGTATATAACATATATACATTAACCTGCCCACTTCCACAAAGATGCTACATTTCTCCCACAATTATCTCCAGAAGTTCCGAGACACCAACCTCAGAAGAGGTCTCCGAGACATCAGTCTCAGAAACACATAACAGCACACAACTTAGTAGATCACTTGGGGAACAAATGATTCCTTTTGTCTGAAGTTATGGACTTTGCCTTTTCACCAAGAAAACAGCCACTGCTTGAACAGGACAATGAGTAATTATATCATCAGGAAAGCCGGTTTGCCTGCAGAGACCTGCAGGTTTAAATACCAAACTTTTCAGCATCAGACAGATGTGCAAACAGGATTTGAAAGAACACTGAAACTTGATGAAGAATGCTCAACAGTTGAATGACACAAACCACAAGTGTTACAGGAGAGAGAGAGATGAAGAATAAGAGGCACTTTTGTATCTTGAAGAGATGTGGGCTGGCACAGCATGGCACAAGATCAGCATGTTTAGAAATCTGAAAGGCCACCCATAGAAATCACAACGAGAACTGCAGAGCAGACATGCCTGTGAGTCAGTGGAAAGGTAAACAGCTGCCTACTTGCATCTGACAATCTCTAGAGTGAGGGATAACTGTTTCAAGGAGACAGGAAAACATGTGCCACCCTGAAACGAGGTGTCACAATCTGGGAATGTCCAACACAGGCAGAGCACAAGGGAAAGACAGTTGCAACAGCACTAGGATCGATCCGAGACCTGCAACCTACAGCAATGGGGTCGCTTCCTGAAAGGATTACAAAAGGTCTGCATCAAGTCTTACCTTCGCTGAGATTTGAGGAAAAGCAGTTCCTGCATTCAGGAAGTGCACAGGATGGGAGTGCAGATCCAGACACAGCTGCCTGCTTTATCCAGGTAGGGAAGGGACCCACCTGGGCTACAGCACCTTTTATCATGAGTAATCCCTAATCCCACCATGAAGGAAAAAGAATATGGAGTTTCTTAGGTATTTTGCAGTTTAGAGATGGGGAGCACATCACACACAAGCTGGCAGTAGCTGTGCTCCATACCCTGACAACCAGTTCCTGCTTTGGCTTTCAAGTATGAAGCCCTCAGCAACAAGGAAGACATCTTTAAAAATAGGAGTGGAAGCCTATGGCATGACAAACAGGCAATAATTTCTTTCAATGCATTGCATCTGTTGAAGCCCTAAGCTTACCAGAGGCACAACATAAACTTCCCCACAACTATATTTTTATGAGCCGCAGGGACATCCCTGCTAGAAGCAGCTATCTAGCAGTGGAGAAGTGCAGGGCAAATTCCATTAGCACGTAGACACCAGAATGGCAGAAGCTAGAGAAAATGCAACATCAGATAAGTAAATCAAACACATAGATTAGATACTAAGAATCAAGCCCAGATTTCCTCCAGTTTGACCAAAAATCAACAACAAAGGACTCCTGCATTTTCCTTCCAGCACATATTAACACTATTACTAACAGTATTCCAAGAGCCACCCTTTACAACTGCACGAAGAACTGAGTTGTGGTGGGCTGTAGGGAACTGAAAGTTGGAGCAGTGTTCACTGCTTGTAATTACTTGCTCCTAGGGTTTGGTTTTCTAGTCTTTAAACATAAGTAGAACAGAATTCGATTCAGTTACTGTCAGTAGGAATTAAGGACAGCTGAAAAACAGAAAAGATAGGAAAATGGGAAAAAAAAAAAAAAGCACATTTGCAAGAAAACTGTAGTCCTGACATCTAATAAAATAAACTTAGCGTAAGTACGAAGATCATCAGCAAATATGCTGCTGCCTATCTCTGTATCTTTCTTCACTCACTCACGTTGTAAATTTTGTTTCCCAGGTCGGTGCACAACAATTTGGAAGAGAGCTCAGCCCAAAAGACAACGACCAATCCCATTCATAAACATTTATTAGAATGACAGCAAGGACTTCAGCACATGATTTACATGCAAGGGTAAGGAACATTAACGAGCATAAAGACACGAGCAAAACTAACATTTTTAGTCTCATTTTGTCTCACTGAACTGCTGCCCAGCATAGGCACCAGCTACGGCAGTTGGTCGCCAATCTTTCCATTCTACCTGGGAACTAACACCCCACCAGAAACTCCCCAGAGAGCTGACTTTGACGAATCGAATTAAAAACAACAAAATAGCCCAACCACCTCTGAATCAAAACAACTGCAACTGATCCTAATGACCCCAGAGGACTCCTCATCAAATTTTCTAGTCTCAGCACAGATTATCCCCAACCAGAAAACTGGGAATAAATAAATCTGCACACCACCACATAGGAAACAGTGGAGTTGAGGAAAGATTGTTGAACTGTATGCTTCAGAGCTCCCCAGACTGCACCCACTGCAGATGACGTGCTGGCTATCATCGAAAACAGATGCTATATCTTCTCCCATCCTTCCCCCTTGTGCTGGCCTCCTGTTCCAGCCCTCAACTCACCCCAGCTGTCCCAACACAGTTGTCAAGGGAGCCACACTAGAAATCAGGAACCATCCACCCTGCAAATAACCTCTGGTTTCCTCACCCCAGCAAAACTTTACTTTTAACCCCCTTAGCAGCATTAACAGCACAGTCACACAAATGCACCCCTCATTTGAGGAGCTGGCACACCATGGCACCCTGGGGGAGCTTCTCCGAGGATCTGTGTGAGGTCTGAACTGGTTGGAAGACCCTTGGTTATATTTATTCAGATACCTTTTTTAATTCTAATATTTTAAATTTTAATTCAGATATAACTTTTTTGGCTGTTGGGCTTTTTTTAAACAAAATATAGAGCATCAGGTTTGGAAACACAATGAGGCCATGCTACAAAATCCATTTTTAGCTGTGCTGTGTTGCATTGCTAGAATTACCAAGGTCTCCTCTTCTGTCTTCCTCTGTCATACTCCAAGACTATTCATTCTAAACAGAATCATCCACATTTCCATTTTTATTTTATTCTACTTAGCTGTGATGCAACCTGTATTTAACAATGCATTATCATTTTCAAGGGCAAATATTTTTCCGTAATCCCAACTATGTCATTATTCTCTTTCTATTACACATACTTTAAATGTCAAAATCCATCTCCTAGAACTAATCAAATATAAAATAACCCTAGCAGGAGAAAGCAAGCTTGAAAGGGGTATTCCAGATGAAATAAAAACTTGAATGTCCTTTCTTTAAAAGAGACCTTGCCTATTATTTAATTTACTTTCACATTTTGGAAAGATCTCCCAGGGACAATGTAAGATAGACCAGGTGCATGCCTGTCACAGCTCTGTTGAAATCACCCCCAATCTGGAGCAGCACATACTGCATAGCTAAATGCTGAAGATTATGAAGGAGTGAGGGAGGAAACACGTCATCGCCAACTCTGATTTTTGCCTCTCTTTTACTCCCAACAGGCCATCGGGAAAAGTAAAAGCACACAGAAAATGTCAATGTAATGTATGACTATTTTATGAAACTGGAAGTGTGTCAACATTGGACGTTGAAGCGTTTAAGCTTGTTAGTTACCTTTTCCTTAAATTCCTTTCTCTATGCAGTTTGCCAGAGCTACTTACTCTTCCAGTAGTGGTTTACTGCCAGCATGAATTTTACATAATGCACAAATAATTAGTTATCTTTTAATGCAGCTGTTAAAGTTTATCTGATACTGCCATACACTTAACTAACTTCAGATTTGTAGAACAAATGTCTTTTGGGGGGTTGGTTTTGGTGTTTTGTTTTGACTGTTTTAGCAAGAAGCCCAAGGTAAAGCCTCCCTCCATGTTGATATAATTCTCTTTAAACTACCGAGTGATTTAAATTGCTTTTTCTGTTTGAGTGTTTAAAGTAGTAAATCAGTTCAACACATACCTTTTATTTTTCTGGCCTCTTAATCAGTTCCGAAAGCATTTCTCCATAGGAGCACAGTTCAGCTTCTGACAAAGGTGCACCAACACCACAGATCCGTCCCTGGCTCAGCAAGGACAGTGTCTCAGCTGGATAAAATGAACAATCTCTTCTGGGATTCCAAAATTTCCATGCAATTGAAAGTAAATTGTTCAACTCTTTTTAGGATCTAGCTCCTTCAGTGAGTAAGGAAATACATGAGGTTTTAAAACATCTGAACTCTACTTCTAGGCTACAGCTGGGATCTTACTTCCACTTCCAAATTGATCAGCCCATTTATGTTACAAATGAGACCCTGTGTATTGGTTCCCAATCACTAGCCAACACACGGTTAGTATGTTTCTGTCCAATTTACCTCCTTCTTGATTTGGATAAGAAGTTGATATATTTTGTATTATACTTGCCCAGGTCATCATCATCCAACAACGCTGAATTTCTTCTATTTTGAACATTCACTGACAAAAAAATACATTTGGCTTTGTAGGACATCATTGGTAAGACTACAGCTATATTGTCTGCAGAATCATGTTTTGGCCTGTATTCGCTACTGGGTTGAGCACTGACTTATTTTTTTGGAGCAGCTCTGATGTTATCAATGGGACACAGATGGGCAAGAAAACAATACCCTGTGCAATGTTATTTAAACCTACAGCAACACTGTAAATATCTGTTCCTCATCTTAACATGCAGACGGAGATGAGTCAAAAGAGTTGACAGTGACTTCAAGTAGCTGTCTTCTCTTTTCCCTTGTTCTGATGCAGGGTAAAAAGCACATATACCAGAAATCATCCAAACGGGTTTTAACCTGTAGTGAATTAATCAGTGAAGCAGGTTTCACAACTCCCACAAGCAGTCAGCTCTAATGCTTCACAGTCTCTGTAGTCTGAAAATACTTCCTAAGTCAAAATTTATTATTTACTTCTCTTATTTTCTGCAACAGTCGGATAATAATTCATGAAAATTCTCTTCATAACAATCTTTTATGTATCATAAAGTCACAGGAGCCCTCTTCAGTCTAAAGAAACCCAGTTCCCTCAGCGTGTCCTCACCAGTCACATACTGTGTATCTCTCTCCACCCTTTGGACGCTTCCATTTGTCTGTAGATTTCTAAAAGATGAAGCATAAAACTGTACCTCTTCAGGATAACATCAAAACTCTTGCAGTTAGCACTCTAAGCTTTTTAGTGGCAACATGAAGTGGTTCCTTTATATCTGCACAGCATTCATGGTGTCAATGGACCTAAAACCAGAAGTTTTTCATTCTAGTCAGTCAAATCCCTGCTTGCAGGAGCCCCATGCTGGGTAGTCAATAAGTTTGCCATTGGCAAGATTCCCCACTGTGTATGCCTGCTGAGTTTACAGATGATTTTTATGCACACGAACTGTTCATGAAGCTCTGAACCTTGCCTACTACAATAGAGATCTTTATAGATATTCCCCTAATGTGCAGTGAATCCTATTACATTACTGCACCTTCTTCCTCAATAAATTTTAAGATATTGATTTGGAAGAGCATCTCCAGTAGCACAAAATAACTTTTTCTTTTATATATTAAAAGGTTCTGTTTATTAAAAGTTCTCTCCCTCTTCAACCTCCACACTAGTCCCAAATGCCCGTTGGCCATCACCGTTCCCAAAGACAAAAACATATCCATCAACTGAATGAAGTTAAGTAATTTCAGGCAAAAGTGAAAAGGTGTTCCAAACTGTAAACTTCTTTACTATAACTTCAGTAGATGAGCAAGACAAACAACTTCATTTGCTTCCCAGGAGAAGTGTTTTAATGATATAAATTCCTAGCACCAAACACATTGTGATCCAGGAGCAACGACTGTGCCCTTCTCGTCTGATAATATAAGGCTCCAGTTGCTGACTTATGCACAAAATTTACACACACAGCTGCCAACAGTATCCAAAGAAAGAGGAAGCACTAGTAAAAAGAAGGCATTCCTAGAATGGAGAAAGATGTAGTTGTTTTTCCTGTGCCACTGCAAAAACCAGTTGAAGTTAATATGAAGCTATAAAATCAGGCAATTTCAGGACAAAAAAACATGACGTGCTAAATGAATTGATGGCAGAAGTTTGCACACTCAGGAAGATCCCTTCTTATCTGACACTTCAACAAGTGAGTTTTGTGAAGCTGCTACATGTATGTATGGAAAGATAATATTTTTTAAACAAGAAAATTATGGACGGCCACCTGGCTTTCACGCCAAGTCATTCTGGAATTGAGTAATGCACTTAAGCATTTCTAAGATTATATCTGGCAGTTTAAAAATATACCCAGATCCTAACACCCATACACATACAGCAAAATCACATCCGCAAATATGTCAGGGACACAACAGAAGTAAAGGACAAGGCAAAGGAAGAAAGCAGCCAACAAGGATTCGGAAAAAAGCCAAGCCAAATACACAGCTGCCAATGGCTACCTATCATTAGGTGGCACTACCTTCACTTCTCTTTCTAATCATCTTCTCTCTTAAACCTGTGTTTAAAACATGGTGCATGTTTTTTCACCTTCAGAAAAAAACCACTGAAGTTTCCGTGGAAATGGGACTGGCCTCTGAGGCAACTCAGTTTTTAGCTAGCTGCTCTCTGAGCACATGGGCTGGGTTTAGGAGAGGCCAGATTTTTGCAGAACAGTTCTGGAGCCTCTCAGGGACCTAACACTGCCCACACTGCAGCGATTTAGGCTCCTTCATTGCTCACCAAGCAGTGCAAAGCACACTCAGAGTTATCAGTGCAAGAGAGAAAATGATAGAGAAACTGATGAGAGACTTGTTGACAAACATAAATTAAAGAAAAAGCCTTTAATCTGCCAACTCTGTCTCCTAGAACAAGGCAAAGTAAAAGGTGGCACATTGAGAAATGTAATTACTTGCCTTTCAGCTGAAATAAATTATAAGCTCCTAAGCCTAGCAGACAGTTCTGAAGCCTGCAGGAGCAGTAGGTAAATGAAAGGTAACTGCTCTGCAGGCTAGATAGTTCTTAAATCTCTCCTCATTCTCTTCTACACTTCTCTAAGCTGCAAAAGGGACTAGAGGGTCATTGTATTGAAAATCATGACTGCAGAAAGTATAGGAAGCCTGGCAAGAAGAGTGTTCTAACACCAGTCCTGCATCTCTCTGGACACATTTTTCCTTCAGCTGAAACACATGATTTATAATTTTGGGAGACAACTACATGGAAATGTTCTTTCCTTCACTGCAGCAATGAGTCACCATCCAGATACCACAGTAAACTCGGTTACGCTTGAACAGAGGTTGCTGATCACCCTCAGCTTTATCTATGGGCAGCGGTGAGGAATAGGCCACCTTTCAGCATCTCCAAATCAAGGCTGATTCAGAGCTATGAAGGAAACTGTCTCAGGGAGCCTAGAAAGAGCTTTACCTCCCAAACGGAGCATCCTGCTAGTGAGTAAGCAAAGGATAATTATTTTACCTGGACTTCAGCAGCATGCAAGGCAAAGCAATGCAACCCAGTGGGGCCCGTGGATTTATGGTGGCTGAGGGACTGCAGTCCTCATGTATCTCTCAGCAGTGCAGATGTGTGATTTGTTGCTTCACTGACTTATGTTTCAATTTACCTTTTTCACCCCAATTTCTGCAAATTCCTTGATATGTCGGCTATTTCCCCAACAGAATTGAGAAACAGAAGAAAGGAAATCAAATGGTGTTAAGTGAGATGCAAAAATGAAATGGTTGAAGAACTGACATAAACCCGGGGAAATTAATTAAAAAACTGTCATCCAAAATGTCATCAAGAATGGAGTCATACATATCCCAAGGCCTTTGCTAAAGAATGTCTAATACCAAATCAAGAGAAAGAGGAAAAAGCAAGTTTCAATGTTTCACGCAAGCTGAAAGCTAATCAAAATTCAGCCATGAAGATGGCATTTCCTTTAAATGAGTTTCCCTTCAGCTCATCAAAATAGTGATAGTTTTAAATAGATTGTACTTCGCAGTTTAATTACTAATGGATTTTGTTTTGTTCTTTGGTGGTCTTTAATTTAGTGTAGGTATTAAATTAACATAATAAAGCAAACTACCATACTTTCTCCCCTTAAGACTTACTTTTACAAGACATTAGAAATATTAACAAAAACTTTTGAAAAGCCTGAAATTACTATGTTGTGGCAAAACTTCCAAGTAAACAGCATGAGTGAACATTTCAGCATTTATTCTACACACACAAAAATTAGACTTATTATTCCAACAGATTCCTGGTCTTGGAGCCACAAGGCCACAGACTTCTTCCTAGTCCACATGCTCTGAGCTAGAGACATCAGAATTTATTCAGTGCTGAGCAAAACATCAAGTAGTCACTCAGAAAAAATACAAACCAGGCTTGCCTTTCCAAAGAAGAAAGTGGGAATCTGAGCTCCACCTCACACTAGATCATCACCAACAACAGAAACCCAGCATGTGTCTCAACTTCTGAAGAGGAGCCCCAGGTAAGAATCCTGGGGACTGAGAAGGAAACAGAAAATAATGGAAATGCCAGGGCATATGCACTGCTTGTAACCTGCAAAGAGTAAGATTAGAAGTCATGCTCTGAGAAGCAAAGTCTTGTCATGTAACAAGTCAAATTTTTTGAAAACATTTCTCTTCATAGGAACAGAGTTAATTTGCTATATCAAATTATACCTTCTCCAGGAATCAGGTGAGTGAAATAAAGGACAGGAGATTTTCGGTACCTGCCTCATGCTTGGCCAGTTCAGACTGAAGCCCCAGGTATGCTCATAAGCATCAATCTACTGCTGCTAAAGCAGCCCTATGTGCTTCATAGGTGATTGACAGAAGGACAGAGATTGTACAAGTACCAACAGTGGGAGCATCCCTTTGGGCAAAATGAAGAGGTGAAATGTCCATGCTAGTCTTACGAGGTTCTCTGCCATCCCCAGCACACTGGCCAAAGGAATGGCTTCATCATATGCAACCATAGAATCACAGGTTGGAAAAGACCTCTAAGATTATCAAGCCCAACTGTCAACCCAGCTCCACCATGCCTGCTAAACCATATCCCGAAGTGCCACTTCTACACGTTTTTCGAACACCTGCAGGGATGGGGACTCCACCACCTCCCTGGGCAGCCTGTTCCAATGTCTGACCACTCTTTCAGTAAAGAAATTTTTCCTAATATCCAATCTAAACCTCCCCTGGTGCAACTTGAGGCCATTGCCTCTCCTCCTATCGCTAGTTACCTGGTAGAAGAGACCAACACCTGCCTCACTACAACCTCCTTTCAGGTAGTTGTAGAGAGTGATAAGGTCCCCCCTCAGCCTCCTCTTCTCCAAACTAAACAGCCCCAGCTCCCTCAGCCGCTCCTCACTAGACTTGTTCTCTAGACCCCTCCACCAGCCTCGTTACTCTTCTCTGGACATACTCCAGCAACTCAATGTCCTGCTTGTAGTGAGGGGCCCAAAACTGAACACAGTACTCCAGATACAGCCTCACCAGTGCCGAGTACAATGGCAAGATCACCTCCCTACTCCTGCTGGCCACACTATTCCTAATACAAGCCAGGATGCCGTTGGCCTTCTTGGCCACCTGGGCACACTGCTGGCTCATGTTCAGCCGGCTGTCTACCAACACCCCAAGGTCCTTTCCCTCTGGGCAGCTTTCCAGCCACTCCTCCCCAAGCCTGTAGCGTTGCATGGGGTTGTTGCGACCAAAGTGCAGGACCCGGCACTTGGCCTTGCGGAAACTCACACGGCTGGCCTCGGCCCTTCAATCCAGCCTGTCCAGATCCCTCTGCAGAGCCTTCCTACCCTCAAGCAGATTGACACTCCCGCCCAGCTTGGTGTCATCTGCAAGCTTATTGAGGGAGCACTCAATCCCCTCACCCAGATCATTGATACAGATGTTAAACACGACCAGACCCAAAACTGAGCCCTGGGGAATACCACTCATGACTGGCCGCCAGCTGGATTTAACTCCATTCACCACCACCCTCCGCGCTTGGCCATTCAGCCAGTTCTTTATCCGGCGAAGAGTACACCCATCCAAACCATGGCCAGCCAGTTTCTCCAGGAGGATGCTGTGGGGAACAGTGTCAAAGGTTTTACCAAAGTCCAGGTAGACAACCATTAGCAAGGGTGGCCC
>Ga0065711_1011013_pt1 | contig 13443 bp, 19 predicted proteins | sample Hoacrofraction12_FD_59098 | JGI IMG/M metagenome (GOLD analysis project Ga0065711, IMG submission 59098) | Hoatzin crop microbial communities from Cojedes, Venezuela - Epithelial fraction 12 v2 (version 2) | ecosystem: Host-associated > Birds > Digestive system > Esophagus > Crop | place...
CCCCCCCCGGCAGCCCCCCGACTCACCTCTTTGGCCTTGCTGAGGATTTTCTCCACGAGGATGAGGTAGTTGCTGGCGTCTCGGCTCACCAGCTCCTGCAGGCTCCAGCAGTTCAGGCACAGCCCGGCTGCAGGAGAGACAGAGCCACCGTCACTCACAGCCCCGTTCAAGAAGGTGCCAAGGAGGGACGAACAATGTGAAGGGGTCAGGGCGAAGATGTTCGCCGCCTACATCACAGCAGAAGAAAAAACCTCACACCCTCCTTCTGGACAGATCTAATCTCAAACTCATCTCTGTTGCATCACTTCGTACCCAAGTGCCATCTCGCTCGCGCAGCTGGGCTGGATGCCTCTGCCCCGGGGAGGCTGGGTCACCAACACGCCCACGCTGCCAGCTGCCCACTGCAGAGGCCAAGGGCACGTGCGTGGCATGGTGGATGCCCACCTTCAGTCCCCCTGAGCACACAAAATCCACTGGTGTGACCCCCCAGCCCTGCTGCCCCCAGGCTCCATCACCCCAGATGCACTATCCCAACCCTCAAACCCTGCAAAATTCAGCTCCCCGTCGGGCGCACATCCAAGCCCCTCCAGCTTCATCCCATCTGAGGGAAGATGCTGCATCCCCACCACCACCTTCCCCACGCCCTGGAGACGCACCATCACATCAGCATCGTGGCAGGCAGAGCTCGAATCAGCATCGTTGTTAAGCCTGCCCAGTGTTTATTCTATCTCTTAGCACCTTCAAAGTTTCATTAAATGTATTAAAACCCAACCAGAAGATTAGCTAGACTGAGGGAGGAGAACTGCCTTGCAAAAGGATGGAGGGTCCTTCACCCCAGCTGACTGAAACCCCCTTGACCTCCACCCCCAGAGATCTGCCGCTCGCTGCTGGGACCCGACCGGTGACAACGGCCCAAGGTGTTTCCCGAAGCCGTCGCTTTTCTTGGCTGTCAGGGCCACCTCCCGGATGGTCTTGGAGGAAATGATCTGTGCAAAGGCTGCCGGGCGCCTCCATCCATCCCGTCCCCGCATCCCGGGGGAGGAGGCAGCGCTCTGGATCTGCAGAGCAAGAAGGGAGCAGCACCTCCTCCTCCTCCTCTTCCTCCTCCCTCCCAGGGACCCGGGCACTGCACACAGCCCCATGGAGGAAAATTATGGGGAAATTTCAAGCAAACAGCCTAACAAATATCCAAGAAGGGTCTGTGTTTGCATCTCCCCCATCGCCATGGATTCTGTCACCAGGAGTGGACGCAGTGCAGACACCACACACAGCTCGGTCACCACCCACGGCACAGTTCAGGGCGTGCTGGCACCAGGGCTCTTCCAAGCTCAGTCCAAAAGCAAAAATTAAGAGAAACAGCGTCTCTCACTGCAGGGAACGGGGGCTAACGATCAGAGAGGAAAAATAAATATAAATCCAGCCGCTGTTCGCTCACGCAGTCTATTAAGTGGCACAGAAACATAACAAACACCAACCCATGTGTGTTGGCTGTCACGTTGGAGCTAACAAGGAAGAAACAACGCTGTGAGCTGGCAAGGGGACAGCAGCCTCCACCACGAATCTACAGGTTACACTGTCTGACCCTCAAACATCATTCCCAGCTGCAGAGGGTACAAATTCATCAAACATACAGACACGTAAATGCTATAAAAGCACCTTTACACACCTTCTAGGTGTTAAACAAGATGAATTTAAACCAGAGGGGAGGTCTGCCACAGCCCAGCTAGATGAGGGACAAGCAGAACTAGAGCTAAGGTTGCTAAAACAGCCTTCCCTTGTGCCCCTCCATGGACAGGCATTTGCTTACCAGGACACACACTATTTGTGTGGCTTTATGCCTAGCTTGTAGTTGAATTAACAGAGCAAGAACCTTTCCCCACAGAAAAGTCCCCCTGCTGCCATGCAACTTTTTACTTTCTATGAATTAACATTTTCCAGCAGAGAAAGATCCTGCTGGAAAGCTTCCAAGGAGCTCAGATGCACTTGCTGTTAATTAGAGTTGCCTTTTTTAATTCGCCTCTGGTGCTCCTGGCGTTTTGCTGGGTTTGCTGACACCGGAGCGCACCCTTAGATCGTGACATCTTGTCAGCGAGGGCACAGCCACAGCGGCCCGGTAATTCCGTGATGCTCCCGGTTTCCTCTGAGCCAGCGCAATGGCACAAAGCCACGGCTCTGCCTTGGATGACTCCGGCAGATCCCTCAAATAAATCAACATTGTCCCAGAGTGCGGCATCCTCCAGGGAAAGCCCCAGCACCTGTGAGAGAGCCAAGCAAGCAACAAGCCCAGCAGAACTGGTCAGAGATGCCAGGGGCTTTGCTGACCTCGGCAAGAAGCAGTTGGACTGACGTGGTGCCTTGAAACGACCCGTCCCCCTTTGGCCGGGAGGATTATTTCACCCAAGAGAGCCCGGCTGCGGCTGCCCAGGGCGAAGCCCGGCCGTGCGGAGCGGGATCCGGGAGAGCATCGGCGCTGAGCTCCGTCGGGTGCGTCGCCAGACGGGCAGAACGCCGCTCGCTTCCTGCGCGAGCGTAACCGCCAGTGCCAAGAGCCCAGCACGGCGCAGGCTCTTTCCTTCCTCTCGCTTCTAGCGAGGGAGGAGGAAATCGCAGCGGCTCGCCGCGTTACTCTGCGCCGAATGGGGCAGGGGGACAGGCACCAGGCTGCTTCCCCGGGCAGGAGCTGGGGCAAACCCCCTGCGAACGGGCTGGGGGGACGGGCAGGTAGCAGGGACACGGGCAGCGCTCGAGGGAAGCGTCTTACAAATATGATTCAGACCTGAGGTCTTCTGACCCATTTCTGGGTCTTCTACAGGAACTGTGAGCTGAAGCACAAGGACGCAGCCAGGTATATTTGAATAACATCACTATAAGCAGAATTTCTGTTTAACTCCTGGTCATGGTCATGGCAAGGCACTGGGATTACCCTGGGATTAAGCCAACCAGTGCTGGGATGCAGCAGACTGCCAGAGTCTGAGCTCCTACACTTGGCAAAGCAGCACAAACCAAAGACACACTGAAACAGCTCCGTCCTTGCTAAAAATAGACTCAAGCACAATATGCAGCTTGGATATCCTGGACACAATAAACAAAGACCACGCGGAAAAGTGAAGCGTCCAGCACCACCAGGCATCAGCTGGGACAGGGGATCCAGAGCCGGGTGAGAATTCCCCTCCCTCCGCATACAGCCCAGGTCACGAGCACCCACTTTCCAAGCACTTGGAGCAAAATCAGTCCCTGAAACCATATCCCCTATATCCAAACTAAAAAAGATTTTTAGGGCATCGAAGGTGATGCTCCTAATGTGCACAGGTCAGGAAGAAAACTCCCAGGTGACATTAAAAGCAGAAAGGAGCCACCCACCGGCAAGTGCCCTCTCTGTCCCTCTGCAGATGTCCTGCATCCGCCTGGGACATGGCTGGGTGCTGCGGTAGCACCAGGGGACGTTTACGAACTGCAGAGTAGCACTGTGTTTATTCCCAGGCCAGGGAGAAGCTGCAGCCAGGTAAGAAACCACATCCAGAAAGTTTTATTTGCAGTCACTCCTCCATCTCAGCGTACCCGAGCAGATGGCTCGTTGCTGGTTTGGCGTGATGGAATTGTGCCACCACGCCAGGTCAAGCCATAAATCACAGGGACAACCAGGAGCAGTGTTTTACAGCAGGTCAGAGAGGCACAAGGCATGAAGTCCAACCTGGATGCATTCCACTGTGCCAGGTATGCTCAAAACTGGCAGCACCAGACCATGCCGGGCACCCTCCCCGTGCTGGGGTGGGTGAGGGTAGGATGCGCGCCGAGGGCACGCAGAAAGCTTGAACCGGGCTTTCTCCTGGACTTTGCACTTGCTGTTTAATTCCCCAAAAAACATTTCTTGCTATGAGACACAAGGGAGGCCCCAGATCTGTGGGGAGCGTGCAGCTCAGGGATGCCCTGGGATGTCCCCCCGGATGGGCAGAGGGACGGTCCCTGCCACCACTGCAAGCAGGAGCTGTGCTCCCCGTTACCCCCTCTCTATCAAGTTGTGCAAGCACTGGAAAGTCCTTCACCTCACTCACCTAAGCCCATGACAAGGCGAGGTTTGCAGGGCTCAGGCAGGTGCCTCTTGGCCGAGGGAAGTGAGAAATAAAATCACGCACACAAACCACTCAACGCCTTAAAGGAGAGCGGTCCACACGGGAGCTGTGGGGTGATCTCCGGCACTGGAGGTGTCGAGATGCACCTTGTGCAGGCAGTACAAACTGGAACTTCACCTTCCAGCCCCTAAATCCTATGAATTTCTCACAAGAAGCACCAGAGACCTCCCAGCAGCGGGAAGCCCCACAGCTAAAAAAACTGCTTACATCCACCCTGCCCTCACGCTCATCCATCCGGTTTTGCTCCACTAAAACAGCAACCCAGTGCTATTTTATTTTTTCTTTATATATGGAGAATGAGTCAGATTAATCTGCTAGCAACACAGGCAGCCCAGAGCGCACCGTGGCCCCGGCTGGGATGCTGGGGCTGCGAAACATGCAGCAGAAGCAGGACTAAGCTGTGCTTATCCCAGCATTCCACACAGCACGCTTAGACTGAGCCCAACATAGAATCACAGAATCAGAGAATGGTAAGGGTTGGAAGGGACCTTAAAGATCATCTGGTTCCAACTCCCCTGCCATCAGCAGGGACATCTTCCACCAGACCAGGGTGCTCAGAGCTCCATCCAACCTGGCCTTGAACACTGCCACGGAGGGGGCAGCCACAGCTTCTCTGGGCAACCTGGCCCAGGGTTTCACCACCCTCATGGGGAAGAATTTCTTCCTAATCTCTAATCTAAATCTGCCCTCTTTTAGTTTACAGCCGTTCCCCCTTGTCCTATCCCTACACCCCCTTGGGAAAAGCCCCTCTCCATCCTTCCTTTTGGCCCCTTCAGGCACTTGCAGCTGCTCTAAGGCCACCCCGGAGCCTTCTCTTCTCCAGGCTGAGCAGCCTCAACTCCCTCAGCCTGTCCTTGGAGGAGAGGTGCTCCAGCCCTCGGATCATCTCCATGGCCCTCCCCTGGACCCGCTCCAACACATCCATGACCCAAAGAAAAATCTCCCTTTGGGAGAGCAAACCCCATAGCAAAGCCTCTGAGCAGAGACCCAGCGCTAGGCAGAGGCTGCACTGAGACCCCCGCACCAGGAGCGAGCTCGGGTGCGGTGCACGCTCTCGCTTTGATCGCTATCAGCGTCGACGAAGATGCCAACAGCGTGCCGGGAGCTGGGCGCATCAGCCCCGTGGGCGGCCTCGGAAGGATGAGGCTTCGCGATTTCTTTTCTGAGAAGTGCACCGAGACGCTCTCCTCCCAGAGTGGCTCCTTCCTGACCTCAGTAGTTCACATTTCCCCTCCACCGCTCTTCATAGGGGGGCAACTGTCAAGTCAGAAAAAAAAAGAAATAAAGCAGAAATACCGCATGCTCAAGCTGCCTTCGCCCACAGCGCTCGGGCTGGGCATCGGCTCCCAGTGCCGTCAGAAGTGACTCGGAGGGGTGAAAAGCAAATGTCTCCGTTTCCTCCCTCCCCCAGAGCTGCTCTCACCATTTCCACTACGTCCTCACCAGAATAAGGTGGTTTTCTCCAAGTGACTGCCCAGAGGAAGGGCCAGCTTGCAGCAGGTCGTAAGCGGCAGGGTTGGAGGTGCCCGAAGCACAGGGGACAGCAGAAGCCCTGCAGTCACGGCATCCCCTTGGGATGCATCCCACACTGCGCGGGAGTCCAACCTGCAGCTCCCATCTCCAGGCAGCTGCTTTAGCCCCCCGAGCAGGGCACAGAGGCACCTCCCAGGGCTGGAGCCACCCCAAGCGCTTCCACCCAGCCTGGACAGCGATTTCAGCACGAGAACCCACCACAAGCCTGGAAAAATCTGTGCAAAGGTTAAAATTTGCAAGGTTTAGTAAGCAGCACAGCTTAATTCTGCGTTCAGAGCTGGAATCATAGAATGGTGAGGGTTGGAAGGGACCTTAAAGATCATCTGGTTCCAACCCCCCTGCCATCAGCAGGGACATCTTCCACCAGACCAGGGTGCTCAGAGCTCCATCCAACCTGGCCTTGAACACTGCCAGGGAGGGGGCAGCCACAGCTTCTCTGGGTAGCCTGGGCCAGTGTTTCACCACCCTCAGGGGGAAGAATTTCTTCCTAATATCCAATCTAAATCTGACCTCTTTTAGTTTACAGCCATTCCCCCTTGTCCTATCACTCCACACCCTTGTGAAAAGCCCCTCTCCATCCTTCCTGTCGGCCCCTTCAGGCACTGGCAGCTGCACTAAGGCCACCCCGGAGCCTTCTCTTCTCCAGGCTGAACAGCCCCAACTCCCTCAGCCTGTCCTCATAGGAGAGGTACTCTCCAGCCATCTGATCGTCTTCGTGGCCTCCTCTGGACCCACTCCAACACATCCAAAAGTAGTTCAGACACTGCGTTTGGCTACTTAGTGACCAAGCTTGAGGATCCCCACACCAGGCTTTTGTTCATTCCCCATGAGGGTATTTAGATGACTGTAGCTGAGCAGAATCTTAAGCTTCTCTTCATTAGAGCTGAGTAGACTGAACTCACCAGGCACAACATGAGAGGTATCACTGAACGCTCCTCTCCTCCAGCTCACCGCTGACCTTCATCCATCCTCCCTCCCCAGCACCCCTCATCCTCTCCAACTCGCACACAGTCCCGTGGCAGAGACACAACAGCTCCTGCCCACCCCGGGACCCTTCAGGCACCCTCCCCAGCAGCTCCCCAGCCACCGCACCCCTCCAGCCCCCTCACGCTTCCGACTCCGCTGTACGGCATCCCCGGCACCACCAGCAGCCAGACCCAAGCCCAGCACTCTCCTTCACCAAAGGCTCCCCGTGTCACTGCTCAACAGCAAGAAATAAAGTATTTTCTTCCTTTAGCAGAGTCTGGTTTGACTGTCATCTCTCTCCAGCAACACGGAGGAATGCGAACTCTCTGAGGGGGGTCTCCACGAGGAAAAGGAGGTTGCCTTTCCTAGCACTTTATAACAGGGGTTTTTTTTGTGAGTCAAAGACAATTAATTTTAATTTTGTTCCTCCAATAAACACTGCAGTTCAGGAAAGATTTTCTGTTTAGACCCCAGTGTTGACCACGGTCCCATCCAGGATATAAATCTATGGTGGCCAAAGCACTCGCACTTCTCCTTTGTGCTGATCTCACAAACCTCAGCTATTCAGTCACTTATAGGGGGGGGAGAGGGGGGGAACAACGCATCGGAAGCAATTACTCACCCACTCTGGGGCAATCTCCTGTAAAATTATCATGGAAAAATAAAGCACTAAATAATTTAAAAACGAACAAAATTCTAGCAAGGTCTCAGCCCAAAAAGCTGCCACACGGTGAGTGTTATTTCAGTGTACGGAAATGGTGAAAAGGAGGGGAAAGCAAATAAATTTGGAAATAGAAGTGATATAAGAAGTTAAAACCAAGAAAGGAGAAGGCTACAGCACAGTTAAGAAGAAGATGGAGGGATTCATTAAGTATATGAGGAACAGAGCCCTGCCATTAGTAACAGCCTGGATCTGACACAGGACAGCAATAATTAAACTGTTGCTTGTAACACAGGGAAGGCAGAAGAATATGAAACATTCCTGCTCTGTTTTTGAAAAGAAATAGGATACACTGTTAAGGGGTGTAGGTAAAACTGTGCATTATGTTCTGTTTTCCCTAATTCGGATATGTTATTGCAATAACGAAATACTTCCTACTCTGACTGCAAGGGGGTAGGATGTGAAACAGCAGCTCTTCAAAGCAAACACATTAAAAGTCAGCAGGGCTGGGCAGCCCACGTGGACGAGCACGAAAGGCGTTGGCCAAGACGCGCTGCCCCGGGGGCTGTCCAGAAGAGGTACCCCAGGGCCGGGGCACAGCACAGCACATCCACCGCCGACTGCGGAAACGGGGTTTGCTGGTCACGCTGAAGATTTCTGGCAACAGCACAAATGCTTTTGATGAAAGGGAACTTTCTGATGTGTAAACGCCTGAGATTCTCCCAGGAATGCCAGGCCATTCTGCCAAAGCCCACAAAACCCACATGAAGAGGACTGAAAGCCAGCGGGCGGAGAGACGGGGGAAAATCGTCAGGAATGAGGAATCACTGGGCAGCACAGATGCTTCCAACAGAGCCCACCACCGCCCAACCCCTGCCCCGTACAGTCTGGTCTTTGCTAATGAGCCGGAAAACTTATGAAATCATTTTTTAAACGCTACCGTAACACGAACACCAGCGCTGAGGGGCTGGGATTAGAGAAAGGCAGAGTTTGTGAATGACATGGGAATTGATTAATTATAATTACAGGAAGAGGTGAGTTCTGCGGTGCACAATGAATTGCTTGGCGAGATGAACTCCTCTGGACACGCAGTGTAACGGTGCCAAACACGAGGTCGCGCTTCCAGGAACCAGGAATGTAGGTCACACTTCGGGGCCTGTTTCCCAGAATGTGGGGAGACAAAAAGCACCCAGGAGCCCTGGTCATAACTGCACAAACTAAGCCCCAGGGTGATGTGACAGCACGGGGAGCTGGCATCGCTCTGGTGGGTATGAGGAAATGGGCACAGCGAAAGGGGTTACTCCAGTACTTGGCAGCAGGGAGGATATCGTTTGCATCTCTGTGTTGACTCAAAGGTAAACAGAGAAGCAGAGGGATTTGGAAGAACTGCACAGACAGTAGGAACTCTGAATCTGACAGCCCCCGAAATTAATTTCATTTCTTTCATCTGCAAGACGATTTGGGAGTGATTTAATTGCAGTCTACAAGTGCGAGTACGAGGAAGGGAGGTCAAAACGACATTCAAAAATTACCTCTGCTTGTTGCTGCTCTGTCCTCACCACTGCCATCCCAAATCCCTTCGTAGGCCTCTGAACATGGCTCACATCTTTATGGCCACTATGGTATCTGATCTAGATTTAAGTAACGTCGATAACAATATCTCCACACTTGCTTCTGACAATGCGGCAGAGATTACGCCCATGGGTTTTGAGGACTATACGCATCAAAGCAAGGCTAGGCTGCCTGATTACACAAAGGAGTCTTTGCTCATGGTGAACAAAGACTCCTCCTCTCTCCATCTCATGCATGGACAACTGGCAAGACGCACAACTTCTCTGCTCAGTCTTTACACATGTAAGAACTAACACGACTTGTTCAGCACCTTGGTACATCTTCCTACAGCAACAAGAGGCTTGGAAAGACTGGCTAGGTTGGATCCTACCTCTAACTCCGAACGTTGGAAGGAAGAAAAGACCTCCAAGCCTCCAGTAGCACCCACAGCTCTCTCTTATCCAGGTGCCCAGGTAGGTCAGCGGATCGTGCAGAGACAGAAGAACAAGTGTTTGGTTAACATGTCACCTACCAGCCCATCTGCTGGAGACAGCATCTCTGCTAAGCCCGTGTAGACATCTTTCCAGTGCGTGGTAGATCCTGTCCTCTGTGCACGTGGTGTGCTGCATTTTAATTCATCTCCTAAAGCAAAAGAAGGCAGAAATTTAGTACACCAGGCCCTTATAGTTAAGTGCAAGGAGGAGAGCACTGCAACTCTTCTACTGTAGTGCAGACACCACCCCATTACTGTGTCCTGTCACCCTTGCCAACCCCAAAGCCAATGATGCACCATGCTCCGCTCGCTGACATCTTCCCCACTGCTCCCCCAACCCCTCCCAACCTTGGCAAAGAAAAGGAGGTGCACACATCCACGACCGGATCATGAGAGGCTGTGGGGCCAAGGCACCCTGCCCCTGACCTGCTGCAGGCATATCTGCCTTCTCATGACTTCCGTCTGCGGGACAGATCAAGTCTTGCTCACGTGTTTGTGGCAAGGAGGTAATCTTGGGTTAGCCTCCATCAAAGATAACACTGCAAGAGATTGCAGCTGCAGCACCTTGCAATGGGCTCGGATGGGAATCATAGATCAGTCCAGGCTGGAAGGGATCTCAAAAGAACATCTGGTCTAGCCTGGGAAAACTGACAGGAGAGCCCAAGCTCCTGCTCCTTACGTTAGGCATGAATTGTCCTTGACAGCTGTGGAGTCCACTGGCGATGGCCAGAAACCCACTCCCAAATGCCAGCCCTGTACCAGCCAGGAAAGCCTCCAGCACTGCCACACAGCTGACACAAAGAAAAGGTCCACGTGCCCTTGTGGCAATGCAGGAAAATACAGAGGGGACCTCAGCCCCAACACCCGAGGACATTGTGCAACTGCGGATTGCCTGCCTGGCCGCAACCTTTTCACAACACAGCTCTGTGCATCTCACCTCTCCTCCACGGCTCGGGGTGCAAACCTAAACCCTGGGCTGGCAGAGACTGTGCCGGGGGCAGGAAGATTTTATCCCACCCACTTCATATGCATCTGTTTGGGACACAATGAAAATAAAAGCAACTTGCCCAGATTTACTTCTCAGATCTGCCCTGACCATAAGCAAAGAGGTGCCCGGGCAGAGATTCCCTCCTGCCCTGCAGTGCCAGCCCGGTGCCGGGGGGGACCCTGGGGTGGGTGTCTCTCTCCTCTCCCAAAGCATAGAGATGGGTCCGTCCCACAGACTCTTCGTCTCTTGGTTAGAGTCAACACAAATGCACAAAAGGAATCAAGGAAGAAGACATAAAACCTGCCAACACTACAAAAACCACCTGTCAAAGAGGCCTTTGCTTGCATCCCAGACAGCACATTCCTGTACTTCTGCCACACATTCATGTAGGTCCCGAAGCTACCTCAGAATGCTTGATTCTCTGCTTATTTGGCCAACGTTTGACGCTCAGTACTGAGCTGCGCCCATCACAGCTCGCCACCTCCACCCCGGCAGGAGCAAAAGCCACTGTGATCTCAGCAGAGGCTCCACCCGGTCCCCTCTGCTTGGTGCACCCAGCATGGCCACCTCCACCCACACTTCGTTCCTGGAAGTTGCCCCAGAGGGCTCAGTAAAGCCATGCCTGGCTGCTGGGGCTCCCCAAAAGCCAAGGGAGCGGTGAGGCCAGCTCCAGCCCTGCCGCTCAGTCCTTCCTGTGCTGGTGAGAAGCCACCAATGGCTCCAAACAGGTGAGAGCAAACCCCCAACAAGGAAACACTGACCTGCCAAATGCAAGCTCTCTCCTTCACCCCAAAGAGGCTCATGGGCTCCTGCCTCTGGTGTCCTGCTGCCACAGCCTGTTATTATTGTCTTCAAAAGTTTTATCCATCCACAGTGGGTGCACAAGGAACACACAAGAAACACTCCGCAGCGGTGCCGAGGACTGAATGAGCGGGGAATCTGCCCATCAGCACCTTAGTCATGACTTGTGGCAAGAGGAAAGCAGTGACTAAGAGCACGGCATGACTCATGAGCACCCTTTACAACACCCAGCTCACAAAAATACACCTCCCTGCACGTCAGCTTGTTTGAGAGCACAGCTCGGTCCTTGGAGGGGAACACGTTCCTCACCGCACGCTCAGGGTGAGCCCTGCACCAGCGCAGCCACCCCTTCCCGACACCTCTCATATCCCAAACAGGCAGGGAATTTAAGGACAAAATATGACCAATATAACATAACTTTCAAACCACAAAACATAGTCTTTGGGGTTGTTTTTTTTTCCCCTGGTGTGCTATGGACCACACATGAATCTAAACCTCTTCTCCTAAGGCAGTGCTTATGGAAGCATCTTTCATGGGAGAGGACGCAGTTTGTCCACCGCAACCGAGCAGAAAATTTTCAACCTATTCCACTGTTTCTTCCCCAAACTCTCCCTTCCTTCCCACCCACGTTGAGCAAAATGACAAGGCAGGGGACAGTTCTGGAGGATGTAATCAGACTTTCCAAGGAGCTCTGTTGAGCATCTCATGAACACTGAGAAAAACAAATGTTGAGGTCAAGGTTTTTAATCAATGCTTTGCAATGGCTGATGAGGGTGTTGAGCCACTCTGCAAAAAAAAAAAAATCTGTCCCTTCGTCATTTACCTCCAGTTGGGCTCCCAGTAGCAGAGCTGTTAAACCAAGAGCTGCTTTGGCAACGCTGGAAGGTGCAAGGCATTTGGAGCAGGTAGGAGGGACAGCACAGTCGCTGTGCGGTGAGCTGCCTGCGGTCACGTTTCACAACACACCCGGGGCAAACGCTGCGAGCGGTCATGCCCCAGCACCCTTCAGGGACACCCTCGTCACTGAGGCTGGCTGCTTTGCACATTTCCAAGCAAAGCAACACATTGCAAAAGATGTGGGTTTCCCTGCCTGCTCCCCAGGTCTCAATAACACTTTCAAAAGAGCAAAACCACCACCCAGGGAAGAAAGAAGGGTTTTGATGGACCAATGGAGACAAAACAGCAGGGAGGATAACGAGAGACCTTCCAGCACTGGATTGTCACAAATCTCCTGACAGCAGCTCCACAGGCAACGCAACAGGGTGCCCACACATCTGCTCAGCCTCCATGTAAAGCACTGAGAAATATTGCTCCTAGGAGGCAGGGACAGAGAACACCGCGGCAGCTGTGAGGAACATCCTCAGGCAACAACTGAGTATCACCCTTCGACAAGGCATTAACCACCTCTATTCAGAAAGCATAGTGTGTGTGGAAAACGTGGCCAGATCGACTGCCACTCCTGCTCTGCGCAGTCTCAGCAAGAGCTGAGCAAAGCAGGCAGAAGGGCTTTATTCCACCACATCTCACTCATGCATCATACCCCAGCCCTACAGAAATTAAGCTGTGGCACTTTGAGCCCTGGATATTCTCCAAGACGAGATTGGTCTCCCTCCTCCACTAACTTTGCACCTTAAAAACAGTCTCCAAACACCATGCAAACCATACAGTCACCATTTAAGAGGCAGAGAAGCCCATGTTTAGAAAAGTTAAGCTATTTTTCTGCTGTCCCACAGCAACTTGTGGCACAGCTGGGAGCAGAAGGCAAATCTCCAACTCTCCATGCACGTTCCTTACCTTCCATGCCATCTTCAGGATCAGCACAGTCAGAAAGGACTGGACTTCTTGCAAGAAGATAGCTAGATCTCACCTAGACAGAGTCCCCATCACCTCACACCGTCTGGTTCATACATGTAGGTGACCAACCAAGACTAACATCTACCATCACACATCCCAAGAAACACTTTCCTCTCTCTCTCTCTTCTACATAGGACGGCTGCCCACCATCAACGGGGTGCATTTGAAGACCGCCCCAACGGAGGTGGCAAAAGGAACTGACAGAGACCGAGAGGGGAACTGGGAACCTGGGAACCGCAACGGCACTGATCCAGGCGCAGGGAAGCAGCCAGCTTGCAAACAGCTCCAGGACAAGGCAGGCAGAGAGCAAAGCTTGCTCTCGTTAACTTTACATCATGTCGGTAATGTTATGGTAACCTCAGCCACAGCGGTGACAACATTTAAGCCCTCTGGTTTTAAGAAACCCGTGTTTCAAAGGAAACCAGTTTGCCTCGAGGTTTTGCCCTGTTTCCAACAAATGGCCAAC
>Ga0065711_1045499_pt1 | contig 13443 bp, 5 predicted proteins | sample Hoacrofraction12_FD_59098 | JGI IMG/M metagenome (GOLD analysis project Ga0065711, IMG submission 59098) | Hoatzin crop microbial communities from Cojedes, Venezuela - Epithelial fraction 12 v2 (version 2) | ecosystem: Host-associated > Birds > Digestive system > Esophagus > Crop | place...
GGCAGCCTGTTCCAGTGCTCCGTCACCCTCAGAGGGAAGAAGTTCTTCCTCATGTTCAGACGGAACTTCCTGTGCTTCAGTTTGTGCCCATTGCCCCTTGTCCTGTCGCTGGGCAGCACTGAAAAGAGTCTGGCCCCATCCTCCTGACACCCACCCTTAAGATATTTATGAGCATTTATTAGGTCCCCTCTCAGCCTTCTCTTCTTCAGGCTAAACAAGCCCAGCTTCCTCAGACTTTCCTCATAGGACAGACGCTCCAGTCCCCTCATCATCCTCGTAGCCCTCCACTGGACTGTCTCCAGTAGCTCCTCATCTTTCTTGAACTGGGGAGCCCAGAACTGGACAGAGTACTCCAGGTAGGGCCTCACTAGGGCAGTGTAGAGGGGAAGGAGAACCTCCCTCAACATGCTGGCCACAGTCCTCCTAATGCACCCCAGGATCCCATTGGCCTCTTTGGCAACAAGGGCACACTGCTGGCTCATGGTCAACCTGTCGTCCACCAGGACACCCTGGTGTCTCTCCACAGAGCTGCTCTCCAGCAGGTCTTCCCTAAGCCTGTGCTGGTGCATGGGATTGTTCCTCCCCAGGTGCAGGACCCTGCACTTGCCCTTGTTGACCTTCATCAGCTTCCTCTGTGCCCAACTCTCCAGCCTATTCAGGTCTCACTGAATGGCAGCACAGCCTTCTGGTGTATCCACCAGTCCTCCCAGTTTTGTATCATCAGCAAATGTGCTGAGTGTACACTCTAAGTCTTCATCCAGGTCATTGATGAAGAAGTTGAACAAGACTTGCCTTGCATTATTACAACCTGAGCATTGCTATGCTTTGAGTATTTCTGTCTGATATCACCAATGTTAGCCACCAAATTATCAGTCAAGACCACTGGCTTAGGTGTTCTAGCCTTACTGGTTTCTAAAAGCAGAAACATGTGAGACGTTTGAAACCAGATAGGATTGTGATGAGTTTTCATGGTGGTTTTCTGCCTCTAAGCACTATTGTATATTAGTCTTTAGCAAACTAAAGACACTGAGATAGTAGACCTTTGTGCTCCAAACCTATGTTTAAATACATCATTACCAGTATCTCATAGATAGGTAAGAGGTCTAAATAGAATTGAAAAGCATAAAAGAAAGGAGAAAACAGTACACAGTGTGGGCGTCCTATACAATCTGCAGTTTACTATACGATCTTTTTGAATTCTTTGCATTGGCTATTTAAGGGAATTCCCACTATGGCCTTCATTCCATTAAACAGAGTAAGCATTATGGTACAGAACAGGTGGTACGTTAACATCTTTGATCATACTGTAAACCACATCTCTGTTCCATAACAGACTATTGGAAATGTAATGAAAACCTAATGAAAGCAAAATTTTCACTTACCAACTGGTAGCATGTAGCACAGCTAATTGGACTATAGTGTAAAGTGTTGCAAGACAAAGAGAAACAGCCAGGTTTATAGTTGTAAGAAATTTGCTTTGTTTTCAGCCTTGGAGCTACCTGAGTGTGACCCGTATTTAACCTTTCAAAATCAAAAGTTTCACCTTATACAGTTTACATGAAAGACTATTAGAGCTGTTATAGAGAAAGTAATTAATATAACCTTTTCTATATGCTCCTTGAGACCTGCTGTTAGGCTTTTATGGTATTTCGTCCTCACCTAATTGATACATATCTACTATGGGTCATCAAACCAGTTAGGAACAAAATAAATTCAACAAGGGTTGCTTCTATTCTGTTTCACTGTTTGAAAGCTATGTGCTTCATCAAGGATCAAAATTTGAAGTACTGAAAGAAATGCTCACCCATGTCATCCCTGGTCTCACTAGGAGAAGGAAATCAGGATTTTCCATATCCACTCTTTTGAGATGCCTAAAAAGTTGAGGCCCTGGTAGTGTAATTTTAAAAATATTATTCACATGTGTGAGCATATTCTGATCTCCTGTGCCTAGTTAATTAATATTTGGAAGTCCAAATAGTCCAGGAAACATCAAAACTTGTTGGGAATAAAAAAAGTCCTTAATCAAGATGCCTTATTTCTTCTGAAAAAAATCAAAGTGGGTCCCACGCTGCTCATGCTTTGTCTCCTAGACTCTTAAATCTGTCCATTGACATGATTTTCTGTCTAGAATAGACACCCTGTAATGCATCACTCTAGCCCAGCCTGTTAGTTTTTGGTTTCTTACAACACCACAAAATAGAACAAAATTATTTTCCTAATTTGCAAGTGCTGCTTTTTGTCCTTCATACATTTTATTTTCTACAGTGTAGAAACAGAGGAACGTAAGATCCATTAAGAGAGATACATATCTTTTTTTTTTTTTTTTTAATGGAACAGTAACATTTTTTAAAACAAAAAAAGAAAAATTACTAATGGCATAAAAGATAATTTGCAGTTATAAACTAATGTCCACCCAACATTAGTATGTCATATAGTTGTTGTCATATATGCTTCTGCATGAATGTATGTGCAAAAGCAATTTAGAAATATGCATGTACATAAATTTGTGTGTATATGTAGCCAAAGATGTAAATACTTTTAGGTTTGCATGTATTTTAGTGCTTGCATAAACTTTCCTCTCAGAGGATCTCAGAAGCACCTTACAGACTTCACCAAGTTACTGGGAACCAAGAAACAAGATCATAAAGTCTCAGGGGAGACCTTATCACTCCTTACTAGTACCTGAAATGAAGTTGTAGTGAGGTGGGTTGACAGTCTGTTTTCCCAAATAACAAATGATAGACAACAGGAAACAAGCTGATGTTGCACTGGGGATGGTTTACATTGGATATTGGGAAAAAATTCTTCACCAAAAGTCCTGTCAAGCATTGAGTGGTGGTTGCGTCATGATCCCTGCAGGTATTTAAAAGATGTGTAGATGTGGCTCTTAGGGACATGGTTTAGTGGTGGACTTGGCAATGTTAACAGTTGGACTCTTTGATCTTAAGGGTCTTTTCCAACCTTAATAATTCTATGTTTCTAAGATTTTATGAAGAATCCTCAGGTTTCTTTAAAGCAAAAACCACCTTGTTTTTTCATCTCATTCTGCATCTGCCTTTAAAACCTTGCAGCCTCAGGATAAATGGCGTAAAATCTGAGTAGCTAGAAAACAAAACTATTGCATTAGTTACAAAGAAACTATAAGAATTACAGTACCATGAAGCAAATTTTGGTTATCATAGAGATACTGAGATAAAACTATGGTATAGTTTATTTGTATTTATAACTACAATAAATTGTCATAACCACAGTAACAAAGACCATCTTGAAATAAAACATCTTGGGTCATGAATTTATATTAGCGTTTGTATAGTTACCATGGTTTTACTGCAATATGTATAATAGAAATATAATTTTATGAAGGGGAAAAAAAAACGGCATTGTGAACAATACCTGCAAACAGCAACATTAGTTTTACTATTGTAAGAGCAGTGATGACATTTAGTGGCTCCAGCTATTGAGTGATAAATGCTGTTAAAACTATTTTGAAGATTCTATACCTAGAACCACTAAGAATATCCATTTTTACCTTCCTTGAAATTGCAATTAAATGCAATAATTTCATTAAAACTCTTTGGGTTTTACCAAAGCAAATTCCTCAACACTCTTATCTAACACAATTTCTTTTCATTTAAACGTGTTAAGCCGAGTATTAACTAAACTGACATATTCTAGTCACTTATACAACAGTGCTGTATTTGTCTTTGGATTTTACACAGGTACCTAGCAGCTGTTTCACATTTGTAGGGTAAATCCCTATGGAGACAAAAGGTTTATTCAGCGAGTGCCACTCTACTCCCAAATGCCCCTAAATTAGGCCTGTGGGCAAGGGCTACCTACAGTTTTCAAGACCCTCTTGTTTTTTCCTCTGTATCTTCTTTTGTCTGCTTTAGGGTTTCAACATGCTAAAATCTCTGCCGAGAACATTATTCTCCTCCATAGGTGAAGCAGACCAAAATTCTTCAGTCCCCAGGGTGAGGGGTCCATAACCACCCTTGCCCACCCAGCAGCACAGCAGGATGCCTGCACTCCCATCACCGCCTGGTCTGCTGCCTCTGGCAGAGTGGGGAAGCACAGCTAGAGACGGTTCTGTGGCTGCAAGGAGGTTTTGTATGCGTTCATGCATGCAAATACATGGGAAATATGGAGAAAATGAGGGAGACCATACTTTCATCCCTTCAGGCTCAATGGGAGACAGGTGTGTCCCATAGAATGTTTTCCCGGTTCACATTTCTCAGCAGGGACTCCAAAGTGATAGCCAGAGAAAAAGATTCCCTGGGGGTAAAATTTGAACTTGACATCATTACGTTTTTCAGTCCAGTTTTACAAAGCCATCCAAAATGCCACCTCAGGCCTTTAAAATGTATACCACAAGAATCACCCACATGACTGCTGCTAGACAGTGATCTTTCATTCCTTAAACATCCCCTGCCTTCCTTATACCAGCAAAAGACATGTTTGCACCAGATGTCTTTTTTTCCCTTTTCTTCAGTGACACAGTCTTTTAGATATAATGCATTTTGTAAGAACACAGCTGGATGTCTATAAAGAAATAGGAAGGCTTCCCACTGACTGCAGCATGACAGCCAAGGTCTTCTAAGTGTTCCAACAAGAGGTTTGAAATTTCATCTATAAATATAAAAAATCTGCAATTTTTATACAAATTCTGTACATGTATAACCATTAAAAATAGGTAAAAAATATGGGAAAAAATGGAATTATTCAATGTAATCCATTGAACTCTGCTCTCAGAAGTGTCAGGTGTTTACTGCCTTCACTTGCAAAAGGTGTATGGAGCGTTTTGGAAAAATACATCTGCCAGTGGAAGTCCTTTGCAGCACAATCACTATATTCTCTTTCAGATGAAACTTCTAAGACAATTTGGCTAAGTAATGAGTACCTAAAAGATGTATACATGTCTTCTCAACCAATTTTGTGAAATCAGTCTTCTTGCATATTTATGAAAGCACAAGTTATAATCAACTGACTGTGATGTTAAAAATGAAAGTGTGTCATCATCAAGTGAAGTGGAGACAGTGAAGTCTGGCTACTACAAAATACCTGCTAATATTGGGCATTTCAGATATAATGGAAAATAGTACATAAAATAAAGATCAATTTTACTCCACAGTGAAAATTTCTCTGCAAAGAAAGACTTGAGTGCTTCTAACTGCCAAAATTTAATGAGAAGGGGGATGTTGCCTAATGTAATTGTAGAAAATGAAAAGGTCTTGCCAACCAAAGTACAGATATTAATATCAGAACAGTCAATTACTTCTGAGCAGCTGAGCAAGTCTGATAACTTCTGCTAACTAAAACAATGTCACAAACCTATTCTGTTAGTTCTGAGAACTCAACAAAGAAATTTTAGCTGCAAGTTTTACTTTTCTTCAGCCACACAAGTAGGAAAGATCTAGAACATGAAAAATCCATAAAACCCCGGCTTTTAAGTACTGTATTGTGAATGAAGCAGCAACTGTAAAACATTTGAGAAGGAAGTGGGAGGAAAGGAAGGAGGAATTTGGAAACTTTTTTCAAAATTTATTTTAAAATAGTGTTTTGAGATTCAAACAATTCCTTGCAGCCAGTAAATCTTGTAAACAGCAACACAATAATAGAAGTACATCAGGAAGAAAAGGTTAAAATGATTACAAAGTAAAAGTAAATTACTTCATAATATTAATCACAAAGTAAAAGATCAAAGGGCATAAACCATGTATGGAGGATATGAGAAAATTATCTATTACTGTGTTTCTTGAGCAAAAATGTGGAAACGGAGAGGGTAAAGACAACTTTCCACCATTTCTGTGCTCTCTCACTCTTAATCTGAACCTTCAAGTTATAAGACAACTCCAGTTTATGATCTGTGTCTCCTGCAGCAGCACTCTAAATGCAGATGGAAAGCAAGAATCTGAAGAGTTACGGTTTCGTTTTCTCCAAACATCAGAAAAAGCCTTCATTGAAGGTGGAATGAAGTACAACAAAAAGTCAGAGCACCAGGGGTCCATGAAGAAATCTGTTCTGAATCTCACACAGATTACCGTATTTCATGTTTTTCATTGTGGGCCAAGTGTGACACAAATTTTTCTCTTTTAAATAGCCTGAACAAGAGTGTTTTACTAGAAATGAGCCTCTGGGAAGGAAAATACATCTGACTTCTGTGAATATCCTATCCTTCCTCTTAGGGAATAAATGAAACCACATTCTTAGTGGTGGGAAGTGATAGAGATGGACAGGTTAGAAGAATTGCTAGAAAAGCAAAAAAGGATCAAAATCAAAAGAGGGCGGGGAACCAGGATAGCAAAGTTTATGAATCGCTTCCTCCTGGTATCATCAAAGAAGATGCTTAAAATCTGTAATTCTTTGACACTTCTTAAAACAATCTTAGAGCTTCCAGTAGTGTTTGTGCTCTCATCACCCAATAGAGAAATTTTAGGTGAAAGTTATTCCAAGTATTTCTTTAATGACTCATTTACACATAAAGGTGCGTAAAGGTATGGCCTTCTTATCCTAGGCTTAGAACATCTATAAATAAAGTTAGTCAGAGATGCCTGATTAGGAACCCATCCACAGGGATGACTGTATTTAGCCAAGCCTTGAACTGCAAAATGACCCTTCGATATCTAATCCTTCCACTGATTTAACACTGTATCAGACCCAGGATCTTAACCTGACAGTACCTCTTTAAATGGCTTATCACTAATTTAAATTGGTCATTAGTCTAGCTCATTGTGTCTCCTCTTTATTGTCGGAGCTTCACTTGTTTATGTAGTGTATTTTCCAGCAATTCATTTGATTTTGCGGCACGGCTATTTCTTTCAATAAATCCTTTTTATTTGAACACTTATCTTCAGCATAGCAGGGAAAAATTTCACTAAGAGAAAAGCACTTTGACACTTCAGTAAATGGGTGGCTTCTCAGGTATTTGTTATCTTTGGTCAGCCCTTTGACACTTACTGTCAGTGAAGCAGCAAAGCAGTCCCAGTCCCCTAGGTAATCAGTTCATACTAGTGAATCAAAGCTTCCTAATTACTTCTATTCCCAGAATCAATAAAAGGAACATGTGTGAAGGGGTGTGCATGTTTTTGCGTGTTTTGGGGAATATATGCTTGTGCATCCATGAAAGAAAGGAGAGAAAACCTGGCAACCCCTGCAACTGCGCATAATATCTTCTGATCTGCCTCATTTTACTCTATCCACCTTGCCTTATTGGAAGCTCCTTAATTGACAAATGAGGACTTTATCAAGCTTGGCAGGAGTCGTTATGTCTGTGATTTTCCTTGAAATGTATCTGTCCTGCAGCTCAAAATTAAATTGCCAGTTTTGGGCCTAACCAGAGATAGGGCAGTGACTCAAAGAACTCAGAAGGGAATGAATGATTAATACAGTTTATAGACAGAATAGCACTTTCTCTGTCTCATGTGCTTTTTGTATGTAATCTCTAGTGGTTCAGCTTCAGGTGGATCTAATGAAAAAGGACTGGATGTTTTCCACCTTCTCTTCAGAGCATGCTGTACGATTTATCCACTGACAAAATGTGCTAATGAAATGTCACCTTGGACAGCTTACCAAAGGATTGATGGGCTGAAAGTTTTGCACTTTATTTAACTTTTGCAGAAAAAATGAAGAAGTCCTCCAAACTCTGTATGATATAGAGATCCATTATGGTTTCCCACTCAGGAAGGAATAGCTACACTGGGATAGAAAAGGAGGCTATGGCAAAGAGGTGAGAATAACGTAAAACAAATAATTACATATAAAACTGAGGTGCATGACTTCATTACACTCAAAGACAAAAATGATAGTTGAGCTGTATTACTTTTTGAATCTTCTTTCTTCAATATTGCCTCTGCCCTTTAGGAAATGACATCATCCTCACAAATCTAGTCATTCTGTTTATCTGATGGAAATAGCATTTTAAAAATATGAATAGTGATTCCAGCCTTCTCCTTACACAGCAGCATTTTACATGCCTTTACACTGAGGCTACATCCAATGCTGTCAAACTTCCATAAGACCAATAAACAATGAGTTAGTACCTTAATTTTACTATAGTCATTCTGCTATGCTTCATATCTGACTTTTCCCGAGAATAAAAATAAAACAAAGACAGAACACTACCTGAATGCTAAATGCTCGCCACTGGTATCTAAGGAGTCCTACATTTTTTACCTTACACTTCTTTCACTTCCTCATTTCTTGGAAGTGTGTGTAGCTTGCCTAGCCAGAGAAAAGAGCCAGCACCAGATGTACAATCAGTGTGGTAGAATAAAGGAACTGCTACCTTCCCTATCCAGACATACAAATATTCTTCCACAGTAGGTCTTGGTTTCTGTTATATAGTAAACTCTTTGGGTCAGGACTCAGACCCTTCCATTAGCAATGCAATCAATATGTACTTTACGTCACTAAAAAAGTACTAAAGTCATTATTTTCTATTCACTACAATTCACAGATATTTGTACCAAACATTTCTCCAACACACAAGTTCACATATTCTCCAAAACTTTATTCTTCAGGGATAAAATAGGACCTGTTCATAAAGTTGGTATCTGCTGGTTGTAAATTTGTTGTCTCCATACTGAAGCCAATTACTATTCATCCAGAACGCATCGTGTCTTGTCCTCAGGATTATGCAAGCTGCCATATGCCCACCTCACTCTGACCCAGCTCCAGACGACTCAAACTGAATCTAGCAAATTCTTCCACACAGAAATGCTGCAGAGGAGCATGCAAACAGGATCCTGCCCCCAAACTGTTCTTTATGCCAGCATTAACATCAGGGGTTTTCCTCATCTTCCAGTTCAGAGACATCCTTGGTTTTACTCCAAGTGTAAGTGATCTTCTGTGACATTTCTCTTAACCTCTCTTTCTCCTGAGCACTATACCTCTCAGATACAGCAAAAACAAAGATAAATAATCCAATTTTAAATCAAAGAGTTCTGAGACCTTCATTTCTTTCTGTGTTCCCCTGTTTCGCCTTTGGCAGTCTGTTTCCTGCCTCACAAGCATATGCTGAAGCTTAAGATTGTCAGATGCCTGAAAACCACACTGAAAAATGAATGTCCCTTATATCCACTACAGCTGGAAACCCTGTGCAAAGGAGGCTTCCTTACCTGGACAAGACCAGCTTTAAATAAATGTTAGGAAAATTTGTCCATTCATGTTTACTCAAGAACTTCATGAAGATCTAACAGAGGGACACCTCCTCAGGACAGTGAGATAACTCATTCCTGCTCCCTGAAACCCAGCTGTTTCCAGCCTTTTTTCCAGAAACCCCTTGAGTCATGGCACACAAAAGCTGAATGTGCTATTTTATGTATTCTTCTCTCAGAGAGAAATGTTCTACTTTGGACACATGAACTGTGTTCTCTAAAACAGTGGTTGCTGTGTAGTATTTAGGGCAAGAAGTCTGACGTTTCCCATAAGAGTTTTTTTTCTGCTAGCATCAGCAAAATTGTACTAAATATGTGATACTTTTTGTACAGATACCACATCCCATAAGCATCATCTGAGACGTAAAAATTTGAACTTTACTGCAATTAGAAACAAGGCTCAAGGAGAAGGAGGGAACGTGAAATAGACACCCACTTAAAAAAGCATAGTCTGCTCCATGTTAGTCCATGCTCCTGCTGCTCCTGGGCCACTCCAACATTCACCTCTTCTACTCCCTGAACCTTTCACCAGATTGTTTATGTATTGTCATTCAGATCCACAGTAAATGCCACTGAACACAGCGGGAGCTTCCATACAAGAAACATGCAGTTTAGTGGTACTGCCTGTAGAAAGCAGCTTTGAAAAAAGGAACTAATGAAAACAATGAAATATGTGCTGACTACACAGTCCAAGTGTGTCTTCTCTCAGTTAGACGTTCAGGAGTCACTTAAGGTTTATTCTTCGTGAGGAAAGAGGATGCAAACATGACACTTCACAAAGCAAACTATTTTCTTGCCTTGCTTTCCCTTGTTTCTCTTATGCCATGAAAGCATATTTCCATACACTCCAGAGCTTATTATTTTTAATTTATATTTGCATAGAAACATCATTATCCTTAAAAAAATATCCATATACTCAGTAAAGGCTTATGACAAAAAGGCAATATATTCCTTGCCACATTTGTAGCACGGCAGCTGCTTATTACTCTAATAACAGTGGATTGTTAATATGGCTTTTCCTAACTGTCCACTTCTTCCCTTCTTTTGTTCTTGCTCTGATTATAGGTTCTCTGGGGCAGACACTAACCCTACTTCTGATGTACACACATCAAGAACAAAAGGAACCATGACCAGGTTCTCTTAGCACTACCACAATTAGAAAGTACAATAATTAGGGTAATAATAAGAAGTTCAGGATTTTCAATTGCAGCTGCTAACAGTTGGTTTGGAAATTAAACTCTGTTTGCCTTTGATTTGCAAATTATCTGCCATAATCAGCTTTCCCACGCCATTAACTGCATGTGCAGTAATACCACTCAGCAGGATTTCCTTTCATGTTTTATGATGTGTGTGTGTATGTCAAAAGCCAACTAAACTACTGATGTGCTACATGGTCTGCAAAGGCATGTTATATGTACTTGCCTCTGTTTTTCTGCACATGCACAACATGATGTCCTTGAATACAGTGGGGCACAAATCATATTTCATGCAGCTCCAGGGATGTGAAAGGAGCGAAAACAACTTGATTCATAGAATGTATGCTGCTATTGCCAATTGTTTTTAAACAACAGAAGAAAAAACATCTGTGTTGAATTGATTAGCTGGCTGCTAGAAAGTTAAGGATAAGAATAGCTCATCTCATGCTGCTATGCCCATGGTACTGCAAAGTTTTAGATGATAGTGTTATCTTACATATTACTAATGTATAAAGTCTTAGAATAGTCACGTACAACTGGGTGATTTAAGGACTAAACTAAAGAACAGCATCTTCTCTGAAGGCTTATGCATGGCAAGTTGAATATAATCTTTTATTTTATTTTACAGCAGTTTTTACAGCATTGTTTCTCTAATCTGTATTATGGTTCAAAAAAGGATTAGAAGTTAAAAATATAAAGAAATATTCCCCAACAGTGTCTTACGTAATTCATGCAGCTATGCTGTCTCCATTCTACCACACATACACGGAAAATTTTAATAAATACTCCTGTAACTATAGACTATATCCAATACAAACACACAGAGCCAGGATTAGGGTTGCCTAAATATAGCTTGGTTATTATTGAAGTAAATCAAATTATGCTAAGCATTAAAATGGACATTAGCAACAGCAAAAGGAATTTGGAATTCACATGCTTTGAACACTGCCTGCAAATTATAAACCTTAGGAAACAATATGTTTCCGATCAGCCTTGGGTTCAGTCCTACACCTCCTACTTGTTCCTTTGCTGTCAGAGAAAGCTATTGTGTGGCATGGTCTGCTTCAGCACACCCTTGTGCAGACCGCTGTGGAGCTCCTACAGTCACTTAATGGAAATGTTAGTCCCCTAGGAGAGAAAAGAAGTCACAGAGAAACAGAAGTTCTCTCAGTCAAGGGCTGAATGCTTCTCTGGATATGACACATCTAACTTATGTGGGGTAAAAACTCTTTTGATATCAGATGAATTCAGCCAACTGGAGTCAACCACCTTCTTATTAACAGCACTGTCAGTATTACAAGAAAGTCTCCACAACTTCCCATGAAAACAACTAATGGAAGAAAAGTGAACAAATAGTGAGTGTTTTTATGGATAACCCTTTAGCAGGATACTTTATTACCTTTGCAGAGAGAACTACCTTACTTCCAAGCCAACCGTCCTACAGCATAACATAGTAAACTCTATGTTCAACATGAACGGAATAATAATAAGTTCACAATTACAAACACCCCATAACATTAAAATTCTAGTACTAAAATTGACTATATAACCTTGATTCACAGCAGTGGACATACACCTTTCAGTTTCTACTGAATACACTCAGTTTTCAGTTTGAAGATTAATTTACTTTTTTCTTTTTTGATGACCCTTTTGCTTGACTGAGAAGTTAGTGCTCATTTACATAAACAACAATTCAGTATTTATTTTCTCCTTGATGTTTTGTTCATGCTTTACTTATGGTCCAGTACTAAAATGCTACTCTGTGACCTAATATTGCATATGTACAATAATGATATTTCCATTACTGCATGTAAGCATCCAATATTTATGTTTCTTTCTTGTGAGATGAGAAGGAGAATCTCTCAAATTTAGTGCTGAAGTCAAAGCAAGACAAGTCAAAGGTACTCTTAAACTCTGACTGTCCAAGTCAAAATATATGTAAGTTGGGGGTTTTTAGAGAATGCAATAGTATATAGTACTTAATATATTTAAAAGACAGATTGTGTTGGTTTCCATTCTAGCTGCAAGCACTCAGCACTTCTGCAAATCAGATTTCAGGACTCCATTCAGGCATTCAAAAAAATGAGGCACATTGAATGACTTTGGTTTAGTTTTGTGATAGAGATGGAATCCAGTTTCTCAGTGCAGGTTTCTGTTGCCTTGACTATGGCTTATCTCCCTACTGCCTCTTTCCTCATTCACTTTCCATCTCTGCAATAACTGAAGAAGTCTTCTTCACTATTGCAGAGTCGAGATGCAGGCACAAGAAATCTGAGAATATGTATTTGTGATGTACATTCACCGGGCAAAACTTCACCTGATCAAGGATAGAGATTTTACTCCTAAAACAGTTGATGGCTCCAGAGATCCAGCAGCAGTGTCTCCACTTGCAGATTTCTGGTGAGATTCCTGGATACAATGAAACTGTCTCCTTATTTTAAAACACATTTGAGTGGGCATTCAAATGGAAAGCAAAAAACAAACAAAAAAAAACCCCAATAAATAAAAATACAGCCTGAACGCTTAGTCAGTAGAATACACAGACTTCTAATGGGAATTATCAAGAAACTTTTGTACTAAAGTGCTAGATATATCTTTATAGTGGAGGACCAATTTCTCCGTAATAGCAAATACATTACTGAAAGAGAAGATATCAAAATTTCCCATGAGTACTCCTAAGCATTAAAAAATGCAGATACAGAACCAGCTATGAAGTCTGTGTATCAATTCCTGCTTGTTACTCTTTCACTGACTTCTTTCAGATAGTATCACAGCCCTTCAAATATTGTGAGAAGAATTTTGTGTTCTGTATTATAACTCAAAGGCAATGCAAATGAAGGCTTGAGTACAGGTGCTAAATTAGCAAGGTTTGTAATAATTGCTTCATTTTGGTCTGTTCATGCTGGGTATTCTAATACCTAATACATCTATTATCAAGTACACTCAATGCAGCTCCTCTTGGTGAATCACAGAATCACAGAATCACAGAATCACAGAATAGTAGGGGTTGGAAGGGACCTCTGTGGGTCATCTAGTCCAACCCCCCCGCCGAAGCAGGGTCACCTACAGCAGGCTGCACAGGACCTTGTCCA
>Ga0065711_1045500_pt1 | contig 13443 bp, 7 predicted proteins | sample Hoacrofraction12_FD_59098 | JGI IMG/M metagenome (GOLD analysis project Ga0065711, IMG submission 59098) | Hoatzin crop microbial communities from Cojedes, Venezuela - Epithelial fraction 12 v2 (version 2) | ecosystem: Host-associated > Birds > Digestive system > Esophagus > Crop | place...
TGAAAGGTCCTGGAGGACAGGAGAGGTGCCCGAGGACTGGAGAAAGGCCAGTGTCACTCCAATCTTCAAAAAGGGCAAGAAGGAGGACCCAGGGAACTACAGCCCAGTCAGCCTCACCCCCATCCCAGGAAAGATGATGGAGCAGCTCATTCTAGAGGTCATCATCAAGCAAGTGGAGGAAGAGAGGGTTATCAGGAGTAGTCAACATGGATTCACCAAGGGGAAATCATGCTTGACCAGTCTGATAGCTTTCTATGATGGCATGACTGGCTGGGTAGATGAGGGGAAAGCAGTGGATGTTGTCTACCTCGACTTCAGCAAGGCTTTTGACACTGTCTCCCATAACATCCTCCCAGGGAAGCTGAGGAAGTGTGGGCTGGATGAGTGGTCAGTGAGGTGGATTGAGAACTGGCTGAATGGCAGAACTCAGAGTGTTGTCGTCAGCGGCGCTGAGTCTAGTTGGAGGCTGGTAACAAGTGGTGTCCCCCAGGGGTCAGTACTGGGCCCAGCCTTGTTCAACTTCCTCATCAATGACCTGGATGAAGAGTTAAGAGTGTACCCTCTGCAAGTTTGCTGATGACACAAAACTAGGAGGAGCGGTGGATACTCCAGCAGGCTGTGCTGCCATTCAGCGAGACCTGGACAGGCTGGAGAGCTGGGCGGAGAGGAATCTGATGAAGTTCAACAAAGGCAAATGCAGGGTCCTGCACCTGGGGAGGAACAACCCCATGCACCAGTACAGGCTTGAGGCGGACCTGCTGGAGAGCAGCTCTGTGGAGAGGGACCTGGGTGTCCTGGTGGACGACAAGTTAACCATGAGCCAGCAGTGTGCCCGTGTTGCCAAGAAGGCCAATGGGATCCTGGGGTGAATCAAGAGGAGTGTGCCAGTAGGTCGAGGGAGGTTCTACTTCCCCTCTACTCTGCCCTATGAGGCCGCATCTGGAGCACTGTGCCCAGTTCTGGGCTCCCGAGTTCAAGAAAGATGAGGAGAGAGTCCAGTGGAGGTCTACGAGGATGGTGAGGGGACTGGAGCATCTGTCCTATGAGGAAAGGCTGAGGGAGCTGGGCTTGTTTAGCCTGATGAAGAGAAGGCTGCGAGGGGGCCGTATAAATGCTCATAAATATCTTAAAGGTGGGTGTCAGGAGCACGGGGCCAGACTGTTTTCAGTGGTGCCCAGTGACAGGACAAGGGGCAATGGGCACAAATTGAAGCAAAGGAAGTTCCGTCTGAACACGAGGAAGAACTTCTTCACTCTGAGGGTGACGGAGCACTGGAACAAATTGCCCAGGGAGGTTGTGGATTCTCCTTCTCTGGAGATATTCAAGACCCGCCTAGACGTGGTCCTGTGCAACCTGCTTTAGGTGACCCTGCTTCGGCAGGGGTGTTGGACTAGATGACCCACAGAGATCCGTTCCAACCCCTACAATTCTGTGATTCTGTGATTCCGTGAAAACTGGTGGGTGTCACTGGAGTCCACTTAGCCTTTAGCAGTAATTTTTATTATCATAGAATCATGGAATGGTTTGGGTAGGAAGGGACCTTAAAGACCATCTAGATCCAACCCCTCTGCTATGGGCAGGGACGTCTTCCACTAGGCCAGGTTGATCAAAGCCCCATGCAACCTGGCCTGGAACACTTCCAGGGAGAGGGCAGCCACAGCTTCTCTGGGCAACCTGTTCCAGTGCCACACCACCCTCAGAGTAGAGAATTTCTTTCTTATACCTAATGTAGATCTACCCTCTTCCAGTTTAAAGCCACTACTCCTTGTCCTATCACTACATGCCCTTGTAAAAAGTCCCTCTCCAGCTTTCTTGTAGGCTCCCTTGAGGTACTGGAAGGCTGCTGTAAAGTGTCCCTGGAGTCTTCTCTTCTCCAGGCTGAACAGCCCCAACTCTCAGCCTTTCCGCATAGGAGCGGTGTTCCATCCCTCTGATCACTTTTGTGGCCCTCCTCTGGACCCACTTCAACAGGTCCATGTGTTTCTTGTGCTGAGGGCTCCAGAGCCAGATGCAGGACTCCAGATGGGGTCTCACAAGAGTGGAGTAGAGGGCCAGAATCACCTCCCTTGACCTGCTGGCCACACTGCTTTTGATGGAGCCCAGGATATGATTGGCCTTCTGGGCTGTGAGTGCACATTGCCAGGTCACGTTGAGCTTCCCGTCAGCGAACACCCCCAAGTCCTTCTCCTCAGGGGTGCTCTCAATCCATTCTCTGCCCAGCCTGTATTTGTGCTTGGGATTGCCCTGACCCATGTGTAGGACCTTCTTTGCACTTGGCCTTGTTTGACTTCATAATTTTCACATGGGCCCACTCTCGAGCCTACTAAGGTCCCTCTGGATGGCATCCCTTCCCTCCAGCATGTCAACTGCACCACACAGCTTTGTAGGTTTTTTTTTTTTTCTTTTTGTGTTGTATTCCACAGAGCTATAGCATGCAGCTTCACTGGTACAAATCAGTCTTCCCGTTCCCTCCGAGGGCATGGAGTAGCCTAAGTGCCTCAGAGATGAAAATTAAACTTCATCAGCCAGTAGACCTCTTTATTGACTACTCTAGTTGTTGTCAGTGAAGCTGATGAGAGATTTTGGGGACCGAAAGGATATATCCAGAACAAATTTCAGAGGAAGAAGTGTGAGGAATCTTACTGCATGGGAGACTACAGCTCAGATAGAAGCAGTTTCTTTCGTTATGAACTGTGGTCTCTTGAATAAAACATAAGCTAAATATGAGGGAGCGTATTCATTATTTAAACTTAAACTTTTAAACTTTTTTAGACAAAGCATCTATTGAAAGGCTTCTGAATATGTCCCTATCAGGCATGAGAAAGCTTGGCCAATGCATGTTTGATTTCATTTTCCATCTTTACTGGTAACACTGACATTTCTCCATGTAATTTGAGAGCTTTTACTATTCCTGGCACCCAATAAAACTTTCCATATGAAAGTCTTTATTTCCATTTTCATCAGTGAAAACACACTTTCACTTTCGTGAGCACAGAAGTTAAGTTTCGTACTTTATTGTACTGAAAACTATATTCACCATATATAAAAAATCAAACAAGGCCAAAACACTTGTGCAAGCTATCTAAAACTGCTTTTCTAAGACATGCAACAGAATTCCAGTGCTGGGAGGGCAGATGTGAACAGAAACATACATCTCTTACTAACTTGTCTTCAATCCTTAACAGCTTAATCCTCCAGCCTGACAGACAATGTGAACCAGCTGGTTACCAGTGTAATATTGGGAACATGAGTGGTGTTGATTCTTCCAGGGGTGTTGTAACGAGCAACTCTGAAGTTTCACTGACACTCTATTTGGAAAGGCTGTGATTGCAATCCCTTCCAAACAGTTTTAGCATCATACTATGCCCTAATATTTCCAGCTTTTGAAGAAACTGACAAAGGTGTGCCGTTCATACCACAGTCTTGTGGTATGAAGGCAGTTTAGATAGCTACAGTATTCTCACTATCACATTACCAAATTATTTTATGTGATATGGATATGACTGTCTATGTGATGATTTGTATCGTATCAAAGCTATACTTCACTTACCACATTGCTGCATGTCCTGTACCGGATGTTTCGCCCTTCACAGGTCCTGTGTCCAAAAATTAAAAAAAAAACCCAAACCCATTAATAGCTAAATATAAAAAGCAAACACATAAAGTTTACTGTGTCAGCATCTTTCCTACAAAGAACTCTAATCACCTAACCCCCCACCAACCCTCCTGCCAAAAGTAGAGGGCTCTCTGTCCCTATATGGGCACAGAGGTATGAACTCTACAACTCCTTGGTTTCCTACCTTTGCTTTAAAAATGAGTTTGTAGAAGGCGGCACCAGTTTATAAATAAGGTTGGATGTCAGAGTACAGAACTTAGCCAGAAGTCAACATCTGAATCACATTAATAATGCCCTGTGTCTCCCAGCTATCCACAATGATTTCACAAGGGCACAGCTCTGTGTCTACCCAGGCACACACCTCAACACTGACACAGTCTGAGTAGCTGGGCTTTTTCTTCTGGGGAACAACCTGTGCACTGCGAGGAAGGAAACTTGCCTGCAACAGCATGAAATAACAGGTTAGCAGGACAAGGCTTTTTCCCAGTTTGATATGAGGGGAGAAGAACAGCATAAAACCTCCCCCCAAAATCCACCAGCCCTTTTCTTCTCTCAGATCCCTGCTGTAGAACAACATCCGGGCAGAGCAGCTGGGCCCAACAGAGGTCAAGGAGAGCACGTGCCCTAATGTGCGCTCTCCATGGCTCTCCTCCTTTTCCCCCACAGCAGACCCACACCAGCCCTGATTCTGGCAGGGCTCCCAGAAGAAAGATCAACACCAAGATATCTTTTTAGCACCTAGCTGCATGTATTCCAGGTATTTGACCTTAGGTGAAAATTCATGTGTTTTATGAGTTCAGACAGCATACACTGTGGAGGTCCTCAGTACAAATCAGAATGCAGGGTTTGACGTTTAAACATTATCCTTCAGCAAAATAGAATTCTTAACATTTTTAATTTCTCAATTTCACAACTTTCATTTTTTTCCCTTTTTTTTTCTGTTTTTTGGCCAGAATTTAACAAGCACACATTCCTTTAGGACTAAATGCCTGCCAAGACTGAAGTTTTAAATCCAAACCATTCTGAATTATCCAAGAGAAAGGACAGCATCTGCATGCATTTGTGTGGTTCTTTTTTCCTTCATTTTTTTAAAAACTAAGAAACTTTTTCCATACTGAGTTAACTCTAAAATAAACCGAACAGAGTTCTTTTAAATTATTGAAGTCACCCTTCCTCACACCTTTCTCCACAAGACTTACTTAGGAAATTGCTCCATTTGTCACTTACACCTATGTGAGTACAAAATCAGGGCAAAACACAGTTTTGCAAACATATCACAGTGGTATAAATGTTCACAAGAGGTGACAAACAAGTAGAGAAACAGTATCACATATTTGGAAGAAATGTAAGCAGAAAGTTAAAACATTCTGTTGTGTGGCATCTGGTATCTAAAGAATGCTATTAAAAGCATAATAGAAATACCACTAATTCAATGCTTTTGTAATGTTATATAATTAAATCAAGTAAATTTCGATTGAGAGCATGTACAAAAGTGAAAAGTGTGCACAGAGTATCTAGCACTAGCAAAAAATAGTTTTAGTAGTAAAATAATAAAAATTATATTCACAATAGGCTGTGAACCAAAAAAATGAAAAAAACCCCAAGCAACCCCACCACTATCCCAGTTATTTCTGATCAATACAGACAAGCTGGTAGAGACCCTGTGGTGCAGGCCAAATCTGTTTACACTCCACTACATTCAACAGAGGTACTCTTTATTTACACCAATAGGTAGCAAAGAAAAAAGTATGTTATACAGCATGCAGGCAGCCCTAGTGCAGGCCTTGTACACCACATTGAATAACTTGTTCAGCAAGCTTGACACATGCCCCATCTATCTCTCAGAAATGCCATACAAGTCAATCAGACATCTCTTTGCTTCACACAGACCTGCTGTTACGACAATTTCAATCATCGTAATTTGCTAACCTCAAAACCATTGAACCGCCAGAGAAATTTAGATTTCCTTTCTATTGGCTGCCTCACAGTTTCATCTTCTTTTCACAATTTCTTCGTATTGCCTGTTTTGAAATGAAAACCCACTAGCTTTTCACTTGTTCTTTGTGTTAGGGAAAAGAATAGGTACTTTCATTATACACATGCCACAGAACTATTCAGATTTTTCTTCCAGTTTCCCCCATTTGGCTAATGGTCAGGGTTGTTCAGAACAAACGTGCAATTCTGGATGCAGCTAGTGCTGTGATGATTCATGAACACTAGGAATCACTCTTGCAAAACTCCCCTTGTCCCCTTTCCGAGACCGAAATTTGGGGTTCTGTTGTTTAAGCTCATTAGTGTCCCAGTTATTACCCATCAACAAAAAGCAAGCAAACTGCTTTCAGCCTGAGCTGATATATTTTCACGTGCAGAGTAGTTTGTGTTTCCAACCTATGCTGCTTTAGGACAGTATTCCAGGCTCTCTTAAACTCAAATATCTACTTTTGGATTCAGAATCATAGGATTTGTAGACAAAAATAGATGGTTAAAAACACTCTGAAAAAAAAAATTCAAATAGCAGATTTTTGGGGGCATAGATTTTGATTTTTAAAAGTAAATCCTGTTTCTGACCCTGTCTTTGGTTAAAACAGGGAAGCTGAAACTATCTAGCGAACTTTATCCTGCTAGAGTGAAACACAATGCATCTTGCACGACACCAAGCCAGACTCAGTTTTTTACTCTTGGCAAGGTTCAAATTTATGGTACGGGTCCCATATCTCAGCATGGACGCTTTACAGAACGCCACAGCACAGAGCATTTAACATGCAGGGAAGGACCATCGCAGTTTTGTGAGATCATGTTATGAGATACAGTGACCACACATCCTCTGTCCTCTGTAGGTTATAAAAGACCTTTCCAGACACTTAGAAAAGTCAAAAGTCACCCAAAATAGCAAGCTCATTTTGGAGAGCACACAAAGAGTGGGAGTGGTAAGAGGTACTTCTACAGTCTTCTCTGTTATCTAGACATGGCAGGGGATGATGCAGAGGAAAAGGGTAGCTGAGGTTTTGGCTTGACAGGCAATTATGATCACGTGAATATGAAAGAAAAGCAAGCTATTGGGAATCATGTTTCATTCTTCAAACCTAGTCTAGTCACTTGTTTCCAGTAAAGCTTCTGAAAGAGGTTAACAAATTTTAAGGTATAACAATATTCATTTCTCTTAATGTAAACAACCCAAACCCCTGATATTTATTTCTCTAGGCTCCAGTTTGTAGAGGGACTTAGCTCAAGTCCTCCCTCCAAAGGTCTGAAGTAGATGTGTTTTTGTGCTCAGCCAGGGTTAGAGGACTTGCATTAATCCATGCCAGAAAGAACAGCAGCCCCATGCCAAAGTTGCCTTTATCTGTAATTACCAAAGATGATCAAAGAGATTTGCAGGGAAAGACCTCATCAACTCCTGCCACTCTCAGCAGTCATCAAAGTTTGAAATGCTTTTCTTAAGAAACAAGTCTCCACATAAGCAAGCAACTCTGAGCCAGAGGTGGGTTATTTCTGTGGATGTGCATTTTGATGCAACTGTTCACTGCAGGGGTTTGAAAGTTGATGTAATGTTGGACAATATTCACTGTCCTGTATTTTCACACACTTTGTCAGCCAGCCTTCTGGGACAGATTCTGGTTTCTGCACTGTACCTGTGGGAAAAGTGTGCTGTGGGCCTTTCTTCTGTCATGAGATCTTAGGCAGGCTGCGTCAGCCCTTCCCTTCCTGTGGTACACATACAGTGACACCATCTTGCATCTCTTTCCTCACCCTGTTGCTCTTCTCTCTTTCCCAAAGGTTGCACAGTGTTATGACTCCCTCTCATCCTCAAAACAGTTTCTGTGTTTGTCCTTTTCTGGGGAAAATGGAGTCTTTTATTCTGTCAGCATATCCCTTTTCCCATAAAGGAAACATGAGGGAAGGCCACGGACACCAAATTGTTATGAAAAAGAAAGATGCATCAGGACGGCGTTGATTTTATGAGTTCACATTTTCAAACTGCCTGATCAGGTCTGCCCAACTTCATGTCCAAATCATTCAGCTGACAGTAAATTGAAACAATGTGTAAAAACATTTTCATATCCTTTTGTTAATAAACACCTTGCCTGCCACAATGGGTTGTGCAGATGCACTCCTATGTTCAGCCATGCATCTTGGCACTGCAGCTGTAAAAATCTTTCATTCTTTATGTTTAGGAGACTCCCCTACTTCTATACCTTGTTGAAATAGTGAAATACCAGAAATGTTACAGGAATAATTAACTTTGAGACAAGAAAAGTGGGCATGGATAGAAAAGCCAGCTTTCCTTGGCGAATTTAGTTACAGATCTTATACATATTCTTTCTGCAGCAGTTAAAAAGTAAACAACCAGGAGGCAATATACCAGCTTGAGTCACTACACGCAGGAGAATGGCTAGGCATATAAAAACATGGGTACTGATCTGTGGCCACCAAAGTCACTAGTGGGGTTCCCCAGGGTATAATTTTAGGGCCAGTGCTCTTTAATATTTTTTATAAATCATCCAGAAGAAGGAATCAAGTGTACATTAAGGAGGTTTGACGATGATACTAAACCAGGAGGAACTATGGACTCCCTCAAGGGTAGACAGGCCTTACAAAAAGATCTGGATAGACTGGAGAGCTGACAATTTACCAAGAACAAGTGCAGGATTCTCCACCCGGGACAGGGTAATCCTGGCTATACATACACATTGGGGGACAAAAGGCTGGAGAGCAGCCCCACAGAAAGAGATCTGGGGGTTTGGGTTAATGGCAAGCTGAATATGAGTCAACAGTGTGCCCTGGAAGCCAAAAGGGCCAACCATCTCTTGGGGTGCATCAAGCACAGCATCGTCAGCCAGCTGCGAGAGGTCATTGTCCCACTCTGTACTGCACTGGTGAGGCCCCACCTTGAGTACTGTGTGCTGTTTTGGGTGCCTCAATATAAGAAAGACACTACACTATTAGAGTGTGTTCAGAGGAAGGCGACCAAGATGGTGAAAGACCTCAAGGGCAAGATTTAAAAGGAGCAGCAGACATCACCTGGTTTGTTCAGCTTGGAGAAGAGAAGGCTGGGAGGTGACCTCATCGCAGTTGACAACTTCCTTGAAGGGGGCAGTGGAGGGGGAGCTGCAGATCTCCTTTCTGGTGACCAGTGATAGGACACGAGGAAATGGAATGAAGCTGCATCAGAGAAAGTTCAGATTGGACATTGGGAAAAGGTTCCTCACTGGGAGGGTGGTTGATCACAGGAACTGGCTCCCCAGGGAAATGCTCACAGCATCAAGCCTGTCAGAGTTCAAGGAGCATCTGGACAGAGCTCTTAGTCATGTGGTTTAGTTTTAGGTAGTCCTGTGAGGAGCAGGGAGTTAGACATGATGATCCTTGTGAATCCTTTCTAGCTTGAGGTATTTTGTGATTATGTGATTCCATGTTTGGCCTGAAGAAAAGGTGGCTCCACGGGACCTTACTTAGGCCTTTTAATATATACAGGGGGCTTGTGTGAAAGGTGGAGAAAGACTTTTTATCAAGGCCTGTATTGACAGGACAAGGGGCAATGAAATTAAACTGAAAGAGGATAGATTTAGATTAGACATAAGAAATAATTTTTTTCTGGTGCAGGTGGTGAGACACTGGAACAGGTTACCCAGGGAAGTTGTGGATGCCTCATCACTGCAAGTGTTCAAGGCAAGGTTGGGTGGGGCTTTGAGTAACTTGATTTAGTGAAAGATGTCCCTGCCAATGGCAGGGGGTTGGACTAGGTAATCTTTAAAGGTCTTCTCCAACCCAAACCATTCTATGATTCTATGATTAAATAAACATTGACCTTCATGTATGTGAATGGGATTAGTATGGAAATAGCAACAAAGCCATCATACTGGCCTTTACTCTGTGAAACTCTGCTGTATATGTAGAGTAAATCCACTGGAACCAGAAGAATGGAAGATGTGTATACACATATGGAATATGACTATACTTTGTATCAAAGAGATGGTGTTAGAAAAAGTAAAATAGAAAAAAAGAAAAATGCTTTTATTTCGTACTTAGTCTGAACCAAAGCCTGACTGGCTGTTTAGGAATTGAAGCAGAAGTGAATAGTGTTTCTCAAGGATGAAGTGCCTTTCACATGACCTTAGCACAGAACAACTACTTGTTTCTGGCTACCTAGTGTTTCTTGAAGTTGTGTTAAATGCTTCCTACATATTGTCATGCAATCTTTTCTAAAGTTTTGCATGTATTGTTAAGTATAAAAAAGTAAACAATGTATAGTGCAAGAAATAACCACAGTAAGCTAAAGCTAGCTAGCCCAGCTACTGATACATGAAGTTGGCTATTTCTAGCAATCTAGAAAATAGTGTAGAGCCCAGAGAAAGCTAATATATCTATTGGTCTTGCAGAAATAAGCCTTTCCTTCTAAAGGTACGATTAGGCTTGTGTCACAATTTCATTTTAAATTCTGAAGTTTTGATTAGAGGAACAGTTCAGATTCAAAAATTTTGTTGGGAATGTTGTGCAAAAAATGATCCGCTGCAACTCCAACAGTGCTTCAACCCACACAAAGTTCTTACTCTACGTAGCTTTTTCACCCTTGGAGTTTAAGGTTGGCATTGTGTTTACTCAAAAGTAAGGAAGATCTTGGGCTTTTGCTGTACAAATTGCTGAACAGAACAGATTTTATTCAAATTTTTACTTTCAAATTCTTCTTTGCATTATTCAGAGCCAATTACTGTTATTCTCTAAGTAACAGCTGGCATTAAATGACACTCCCTAAACTCTGAGTAAACTGTGACTGGCTAGTTAAATTAAAATAACAAAAATAACATCTGAGAAAAACAAAGGAAAAGAAGAAGAAAAATTTGTCAGAGTGCTTTCAGGCTACTGTTTATTTTCATGCATCTAGTCTCTCGTGTTTGTTTGCCATGGCAGAATTTTTTATTTTCTTACGAATCTTTGAAAAGTGTCTCTAGTTTTATATTTGCACATACAACACACATTGCGGATATACAGAAAGTAATTACAGTTGCAAATGTTTCTCTGTTGCTCACTAGCCAAGAAAGGCAGAAAAAAAGCAAGAAATAAAGAAGTGCCTTTCAGCAAAACAATGGCAAAAGATCTCTTCACAGTCCAAGTGGAAAGAAAATACAATATTAAATCTCACCTGGCCTGCTCATCACAAAGCTAACATCCAGAACATATTGCAGGCGCATAAGTACTAATTCGTCAAATCTGAACATGCTTGAGCTTGGATCTGGACCCAAGTTTTGCAGCTTGTCTTCACAAAACGATTGTGCTGAACAGGAACCCAAATTCACAATGTTTTGAGGAAGTTTGAACCTGTGTCTGAATAACCTGTGTTAGCCCAGCTCCACTGTAATGCTCATGCTTTCTCAAGTCCAGTCTATTGCTTGGGGCTTTAGTGAATCACATCTTAACTTCTTTTCTTTCATAGGTAGTAAGTCTTACAAAAATTCCACATCATGCAAAGGTCTGGCTGATTTAATTCTTTTTCAATGAAATCCTAGAACAGATTTATTGAAAGAATTATGAATATACAAGAGCTCTTCCAGTGAACCTGGACTTACAAACTCTATATCATCCAAATGAAGGCTTCACAGACATTTTTGTTAGGTAGGCTACTTCTGAATGAGAGACAGGTTTATGGAGACCATATCCATCACTCATCTGTAGGTACAATGCCAACTACCATTCATTCTAACACAGACCATTTTCTCACCTAAAACACCAACACCTAATATCCCTGTGGCAACTCTAGCAATGGCTTATATGGGAAAACAACACTGGGAAAGCATTTTCTATATTGTTAGCCACTTCACTGAGGTGCAGAAGCTGGCAATTAGGACAGCCAGCAATATGTGACTAACTGGTTCTCCAAAGACCACCAACAACCACTCCAGAGATTACAGCACTGATCTAGATTGTGTGAGATTTGCATCTTTTTATAATATTCACTCAAATTTAATATTGTCACTTGCCTTTTCTGCCATTAGGGAGAGTTAAAATTGTAAACTTTCTCAAAAAATGGAAATGCTTCTCCATCAAATGAACACATGAAATGTTCTCATAATTACAGTTTTGACTGATCCCTGAGTAAATAGAATAAAAATTTTCTTTTTAAAATGGAAAAAAAGCACCACGTTTCAACTAAATTCTAAATTCAGTTGTGAAACAGCAACACAATAGTAGACAATGTTTTGGTATCAAAGATATATACAGCTGAAACTTGAAACAGCATTTTAAAAATACGTAGTATTTGATGTATCCTCTTTTCAGTATTAGTGTTCTAATGGGCTCGTTTTCTATTATTTACCTTGAAACTAGCATAAATAACATGCACCTATTCCATCATCGTCTGACAGCTGATGCTTGATTTGTGAACTGATAATTTGTGTGATCAAAATGAGAAAACATTATTCCATAGTGAAATAAATCCAATTCACTTTTGGCTTCTTCTATCTGAAGATAAATGTCACATAGCATAACACTGACATAGTTTTAGCTAGTTTAGCTAGTTTATTAAACCTAACCTCCAAAGGTACGTCTCAGTGACTATTTTACCAATCAGCTGAGTCAAACTGCAGCGAAACCGAGAGTTATTTATGCAGATCTACTGTTTTCACCCTGCACAGTGCAATGGCAGTGGGCTGAACAACCAAACTAGCGAATCGCTTACTTCAGCTTATTCAGCGAGCAGAGCTGATTGAAAGAGTATTTCATACTTGTGCTTCACTTGCATTACCAAAAGGCAGCCATCAGCTGAAGGAAGGAAGGGAGGTATTAGAAAAGGAGAAAAAAAATATTCTGGCAAGTAACAGAGCCAGTATGAAGCATCTAAACAAAGCTGTAATTGTGACTATCTCATGTGTGTTACCACTATTTTTTTGTTTTTCCAAATTTTGACCTGTTAAACCCAGATTCAGTATCCATGGGACTTCATAACCAGCTTAGCATTCTGCTATACACTCACACAAACCATTCCCTGTTCCATGCTTTAGTTGGAATCATGAGTAAAGCTAACAGGTAGGGTGTCTAAGCAGACTGAAAAAAAGACTGCTTGTCTGTTGTCTGATAAAATCATTCCCAAAACTCTAGGACATCCTGCTCTTCTACTGCCTACAACCTTACTTTCCTAGAAAGGGATGATGAATTTGGAAGATGATAGGAAAAAGCTCACAATTGTCTTCTTGCCAAGCCTAGAAACAGTAAAACACTATTGATATTACTGCAGTACTTGTCAATATGTAAATTACAAATCCAGAACACACAGAATATTTTTAAGACCAGGATGGGTGAACTTAGCATAATAGAATTTATAATTCCTTTTACGGTTTGAAAATCTATTCCAATACAAGGAAATAAAATCGATGCATATGAATTTCAGATATCTAAAGAACTTTCAGCAATTTATTACTTTGTTTGAGTTTGCTCGAATGAACATACACACTTATTAATACCTGGATTGAAGGTATGTGAGTACTATCAATCACTATGCTGGATGAGAAACTCTAGCTGTGCTGTGCAATAGACAGACTTGCAACAAATAATAGCCAGATTCTGAGGAAGAGGGCACAGACCATACTGCAGTGTCTCTCCACCTGCTCTTCCTGTGTATTTCCAGCACCCCTGTAGCCAAAGTATCCAATAGCTACTAAAATTCATTTCTTTGTAGAAGCACAACAGTTGCTACTTTGGCCCTCTAGAAAAACAGGAGTGGTCTGTAGTTCTCCTCTTTACAGTTTTTGACTGGCAGTGCTCATGATAGAGAGGAGACAATAAGGAGCTTCTTTTTCCTGTGCTTTATATAAAAAAAAAAAAAAAAAAAAAAAAAA
>Ga0065711_1008121_pt1 | contig 13442 bp, 8 predicted proteins | sample Hoacrofraction12_FD_59098 | JGI IMG/M metagenome (GOLD analysis project Ga0065711, IMG submission 59098) | Hoatzin crop microbial communities from Cojedes, Venezuela - Epithelial fraction 12 v2 (version 2) | ecosystem: Host-associated > Birds > Digestive system > Esophagus > Crop | place...
GACTCCACAACCTCCCTGGGCAGCCTGTTCCAGTGCTCCGTCACCCTCAGAGGGAAGAAGTTCTTCCTCATGTTCAGACGGAACTTCCTATGCTTCAGTTTGTGCCCATTGCCCCTTGTCCTGTCGCTGGACACCACTGAAAACAGTCTGGCCCCATCCTCCTGACACCCACCCTTGAGATACTTATAAGCATTTATTAGGTCCCCTCTCAGTCTTCTCTTCTTCAGGCTAAACAAGCCCAGGTCCCTCAGCCTTTCCTCATAGGAGAGATGCTCCAGTCCCCTCATCATCCTCGTAGCCCTCTGCTGGACTCTCTCCAGTAGCTCCTCATCTTGCTTGAACTGGGCCGCCCAGAACTGGACGCAGTACTCCAAATGGGGCCTCACCAGGGCACAGTAGAGGGGAAGGAGAACCTCCCTCGTCCTGCTGGCCACACTCCTCTTGATGCACCCCAGGATCCCACTGGTCTTCTTGGCAGCCAGGGCACACTGCTGGCTCATGGTTAACCTGTCATCCACCAGGACACCCAGGTCCCTCTTTGCAGAGCTGCTCTCCAGCTAATTCTGCTCTACGTCTAATTCTTTGTTCTACTGAAAGTATGGTTTCTCTTTGAAACTTGTTTACAAAATGGATGAGACAGGAGGAGGGACTTCCAGCTATCGCTTGGTAAATCAAGAAATTTCAGCACAGTATCACGCAGAACTGGAAAGGTCTGCCTACCTCAAGTAAAACGTTTTCAGTCAAACAACATTAAGACTGTCTGTTTCTATTACACTAATTAACTGTTATGCTTAAGTGACTATGAACCACTTAGCACTATTACTAGAGTAGGAGACTAACAAGCCTCCTTTAAGGCTACAGACAAGTATTTATTTAGAACTACAGATGTACAGCTGAATTCCGGAGTGATATGGCAGGGGACTTTAAGCAACCTGGTCTAGTGGAAGGTGTTCCTGCCCCTGGCAGGGGGTTGGAACAAGATGGTCCCTTCCAACCCAAACCATTCTATAATTCTATGAATAAGCAATCTGACAAAGAGTGTTTGACAGAAGAGCAGAAGAGCAAATTTCAGAGCTAGGCTTTGGACACTTCCAAGACAAAGGAAAAAATAAAATCTCTTTGCTGTGACTGTTATTGTCTGTAATACCAGTTAGGATAGAACTGTGAGAAAATAATTAGGATAGCAATAAAGAATGCCTGGCACACTGCTTTTCAACCCTTTTATCAATTTGACAGAGAGAGAGTAAAAGATAAGATTTAATTATAATTTTATTTAAAGGCACCATGTTATTGATTCTTAAAGTGCTACAGAAAAAAAATGATTAAAATTTACGAAATTCACTTGAATACTGAGAAATATAGGAGATAATATGTCATACTGGCCTCAGAAAAAGTATTGCTTTTTAAGAAAATCACTGGTGCTTGTTTTGAGTAAGCAGAATTCAATCCACTTTAAGCAAAGGAATCCATGCTCCTGGCACACAGCAGTTGAGGTTTTATAACACCATTCCTGCCCAGTAAGCTCTCCTAAATGACATAAGGAAGGTGTGGAAAATTAGTGTCCTTTCTTTCTTTTGGTCATTAACTTTTATTATAAAGCTTTCTCCCAGTTAACAGAGAAATGAAAGAATACATTGTACAGTCAATTCTCAAGGATTAGTAGAGTTTTCAGAGTTTCCTATTTTTAAATACTGTTAAATATAAGTTGAGGCTTTGAAAAAGACAAACAGTAGTTAAGCTGAAACCTTCAATGAAAGTCAGACATCTGCATTTTATGATTCAGAAACATCCCCCAGATCCAGTTTTGGATGGGTCTGATTACTTAAAATGTGTGCTACAGCAGTACTTAATTTCCCATGTAAGAAACTGCTCCCTATAAAGTAGCTAGTATAAAAATGCTAAAATGACAGTCGTTATCCCAAACAGATTCAGATCTACTAATGAACACTGCAGGACTCAAAATTGATGATTTGCAATAAACAAATATAGTTAAGAACTGGTATGGTGAGGGAAAAAGGCAGAAGGGGTCTGAGATTACAGTTTGATATGCGTGATGATTTACTATCTGCCAGAAAAATGTTATGAAAAACAAATGCATTGCAGGTCTTAATCAAATTGACAACAAAATACCTAAACTGTATGGTCTTCACCAAAAACAGTGTGAATTTTGTTGGTTTTTTTTTTTTTTTTTATTAGTACTGCCATGTTAACCTATAACTTATACAGTATTAAATTAATTTCTGATAAACTCTAGTAAATACTAAATTTACCGCCCAAGGTGGTGGAGACACCTGGCTATACATGAACTTTTGGGGCTGTGATTCTCAGAAGCATGATGAAGAAAAGTAGAATAAATATTCACATAAAAAGACAAGTCTCCTTCTCCATCTGAATCTGGCATGCTACCTCTTTGAGAGACTGCTTTGGCTAGACAGTACAATTATTTTCTTATGCCTGCCTGCCTGCCTGCCTGCCTGTGATTTACAGTTCTGACTAATCTCTGTTGAAACTTCCAGAAGGGGCGAATGAGCACAAGGAAAAGATGTATTTTGTTCAGATAATCTCGGCTTAGACAGAACTGAAGATTATTTTGCTGAAATGACAAGAATCAAGCTAGTATAACTTGAATCATTCCAATTTCAAAGGAAGGATGTTTACCAGGAGTTACCAGTTGCTAGGGTTGGAAATTATAGCCTTCTTACCACCATGTCAAGTGATATGCCTCATCTGATAAGCAGCTGGGACTTTTTAATATCTGCAACCAAAATATCTGTTAGAATTAGTTTAAAGCATTTATTTTAAACATTTGGCCACCATTTAACTTTTAGGATTCATCCAAAATTATTTGGTAAAGCAGTGAAATCCCATGCCCAGCTGGGTTGGAGCACTTGCACAGTAGCTTTAATTGGGCACCTAAAAATCAACAAACCACAGACATTTCTGAAGTATGTGGAAAACTGAACTGCAGAGAACAGACTGCTGAGTCTGGATGTCCTGGAAACTTCTAGCTTAACTTTCACTGAATACCCAACAAATTGGGTACACACATTGCTCTCCAGAAAATCTCAACAGTATTACGACGTTGATAAATATCCCTTTAGTCTTTGACTTCTCAGACAGCTGTGTCTACTGTCCTACCACACTTTCTACAGTGTATTCTCACACCTTTTATCTCATGTTCTTCTTTCTGCTGGATACCCAACACCTCACACCAAAAACCTCTAGACCCACTCCCTCCTCCGCCTTGGAAAAATCCAGCCCTATGCCTCAGGTCCCATCCTCTATCTCCCATAATGAATTAGAAGTTCAGGCACCAGAAAGGGATATGAAAAGTAAAAAATATATCCACTCAAATAAACTGTGAAATGAAAGGACCAAAGTTTTGCACCCAGCATCACCTTATCCCTTTTCTCCACACACATATAATTATGAAGGTATATCTTCCTTTTACACTTCATCAGAAATTCATTATTTCTCATTTTAGTTTCTGAAAATGCTAATAAAGAGCTTTTTAAAATCAGTGTTCCTAGTTTAATGAAAAATATTTATCTGAACATAATTAAATTCGTAATGATGGTGTCTATCTTTTCCTCCTTTTTCATTTTTGGAAGGTGAAAAATACATTCTGGATCAGAGAAATGCTTCGTTTCATAGTTTTTCTCAAATATTCTATAGTACAGAAGGTAGTTCTACCCTAATCAATGCATACAATTGGACCTTTCAAATGCCTTGAGAGGAAAAAAGTCTGGCCTCTTGTTGCAAATCCAGAAAAAGTCCATGATGAGAGTAAATGGTTATCATCATACTCTCTACTGATTGATTGCTGATTACACCCATGTTTTGAGTACAGAGGCTTTGTCCCCGAGTTCACAGTTAATACAGAAATATAGAATGAAGATTATCAGATGTTACAAATCAAGAGATCCCAACAGACCAGGGCAGTATCAGCAGGTGGCTCAGAGCTGGGCTTCTCTCCTCATGGGTAAGACCATGACATTATGGACTCAGCTCGTGGAGCACCCTGTCTCCACCGCTGGCCAGTGGCCTGTACCCAGCAAACACTGTGAGAACAGCCATATCCCAGAGTATCTCCAGTTAACTCTGTCAGCTTCCAGCTGTTGGTGGTTCAAGGACTTCCCAAGCCATTGGATATATCCTTTGGGTTTAATATCCCTTAATGGACTACTCTTTTATGTGCTAATCTTTTTGCACTCAGGCAAACTTTAACAATGGTCTGTAATGGAATGCTTCCTGCACCTTTGCTCTGTGATAAAAGATCTCAGAGGATGGTGATGAGGGTCTCACAGAAATCAAAGAATATCACATTTTGTGATCAAGGACCTAAGCACAACCTTTATTAAAGCATAAAACCTTAATTTGTTAGTGTAGGAAAGCAGCGTGAAATGAATGGAAACCCAAAGAAGACTCTGACATCCAATCAATTTTTATGAAGTGGTGAAATTTTAGTAGTATTATTTCAGTTTTATATAGGTACACGATCTATGATGTGGGAGTTACACAGAAAATATTTATGACATGGGAAAGTATTACATGAATATAAAGATACTTCACTTTCAATGCCACAATGAAGAAATACCATACTTTATTCTGATAGAGGAAAAAAAAGTAATTTGATTATTCTTTTCTGCCTAAACTTCATGCAGTACCACTCTGTATGTAGAGGCAATCTTAAGGATTTTTTAATTGAAAAATAATTCTGAATTATTTAAAATGTGACAATGATTTTTATCCGACATTTATATTGACAGCAAATCATTGCACTCCTTTAAGACTGACTTGACGATTTTGATTACTAAGACTTCCTAAGCAAGGATTGACATGAGTGATATGATATAACAATACATATTTTTAAAACTGTCTAACATGTCTGGATCAATGAATAAATTTTACTTCTTTAAATCTTATATTTATTAAGTATGTAATGCCACATCTAACTTTAAAACATAGTAAAGCATGTGCAAAGGAAAGATTAAATTTCAATCTCTATCTCCAAAGACAGATAAATCAATGTATAAAAGAAGGTAGAGGTGAGAAGAAAAATGACTTATCACTGCAAACTCTGCTCTGAATTTCAATGTGCTTATTAAATGACTCTTAAATACTCAGGTATTTATACACATCTATAAGATCCCCCCTGAGCCTTCTCTTCTCCAGGCTGAACAGTCCTGGCTTTCTCTGACTTTCCTCATACGTGAGATGCTGCATTCCCTTAATCATCTTAGTGCCCCTTTGTTGGACTCTCTCCAGTCTGTCCACGTCTCTCTTTTACTGGGGAGCCCAGAATTGGTCACTGTACTCCAGGTGTGGCCTCACCAGTGCTGAGCAGAGGGGAAGGATCACTTCCCTCGACCTGCTGGCAATGCTTTGCCTAATGCAGCCCAGGATACCATTGACTGCCTTCACAGCAAGGTCACATTCCTGGCTCATGTTCAACCTGGTCTTCTCCAGGACCCTCAGATCCTTTTCTGCCAAGATGATTTCCAGCTGGGTACCCCCAGCCTGGGGTTGGTCCTCTCCAGGTACAGGACTTTGCACTTCTCTTTGCTGAATCTATTGCACCTGTATGTTCCCAAATCACTACGTAGTCCCCGCCATCTTGTATGAGCACAAGATACAGGCACAGGCTTTCAACCTGCGAACATAAGATCATATCAGAGGCCCCAGGGCTATAAAAATAAATCATGAATGGTCAATTACTGGTTAATAAAGGACCTTGAAAGACTTGGTAAAGATAGTTTTAGGGATCACTGTTAAAAAAAGATCAAGCAACCAGGCTGTGTTATCAGAAGTGTAAACACAACTCCAAGCAAATCTGCGAAGCCCCACAGCCACATCATGCTTCTACTGGTGAAGGACAGGGAATACAGACCACTTGCTGAAACCCTGCCTTTTTGCAATTATGCTTGTCCATGGAGACGGCTGTTACCATTGAATTTGGGACCCACAGGATCAGAAGAAGGGTAAGCATAACAACAGAGAAAGGGTAAATATGAGAAAGTTTACCAGTTTTCACTGTACCGCTACTTAGAATAAACATTATTATTTAAGACAACTTGGAATTTGGTAGTTTCATTGTAATTAGTTGCTCTAGATCAGTTTGACCTCCACCTGCCTTCTCCTCAGGCCTGTGAACAGGAACATTGACCTAAAACAGAGCTGCACACAACAAGCACATTTCCTTTCTGCAACGATTCAAATCTGTTTTCCCATTTCGTGTTAACCACCAGCAGCAGAACACAAGAAATGAGATTATGTATGGAAAAGCAATGAGAAGGTGATGACCACTTATGAACAAAGTAAAGGAGCAAATAAAGGAGTAAGAAACCTCAGCCAGGTCAAGTCTGGATTGATATAAAAGCTTGTCTATACAACAGCTTGCAGAGGTCACACTGTGCTGAGGCTCTGCTTGCCTATAAAGCTAAAAAGGATGTATAAATACACATTTAAATTAGGAAAAAAATCTATATTTTCACTGAAATTCAAACTTGGCTTCAATAAGTGACAGGTTTTACTAAAAATATTCTGTATAATAAAATACTTTGCAAGACGTTTCAAACTCAGGTGTGTACACAGCTCTGAACTCCACTGCATACTTCAGTAATTAATTCACATATCAAACAACAAGACACAGAACAGAAAATTTTATATTTTCCACTTCTTCTCTGAGTTAGAAATATCACAAAGTCCATTAACCTAAAACAAGAACATGAAGATGCAAATTAAAAACTACTTTCCAGTAACATTCATTTTTTCCAGCAATACTTTTTTTTCCAAAGGCAACTAGTAAAGAAGTGTGTGGATTTTGTTTTTCAGGCTTCATATGTCTTTGTTTTCTTAAATGACTGGAAAGACTGAGAATAAGTATGACAGGACTCCAGCAGACTTGCTGTGAAAATTCTTAATATAAAGAACAAAAAAAGAAAACTAAAGCTGACATTTCCAGAAAAGTCTACTGAGTAGACTGAAGGAGTGACCCTCAACATACACTGTTTCCTCACCTACCACCAATTATAATTACGCAAAGGCAAAGAAATACAAAGCAATTTATATCATTTAAACAGAAACTACAAAATAAAAGCATACTTAAAGGTAGAGAGGGCTTTGGACAGGCCAACTCAAATTTAGTCTTGTATATTTTACCAGAGCTTTAATCATCTTCCCTCATGGACAATGAAATATGGCACATATGACATCTCCTTAATTACTTCTTGGGCTTAGATTAGTTATTTTACTATGTAAAGTATTATATTGTTAAGTTGCGTTTCATACAGATTTATAGATCATTAGCTAATTATAACTAACATGAAACATGGTAATTAAATTCTCATTAATGACAGTTAATTTGATGTTATTAGAAAAGTGATAATTTTATTCTATTTAATTTTAATGCAGGAATGAAGTGCACTATAGCTTAATTACAGCTATGCAAATAATTAAAATAAACTAAGAAGTCAGAGGTGTTCTAATAACAGCATCTTTTCCACTTTTGAAGGCACACTTATTTATTTTGTTAGCTATTGTTCAGGCTACTTTCTTAGCCTGAAGTTCAATAACTTGTATTGTACTTCCTTAATTAATGAATAATTCGAGAAATCACAGAGCAAGTAGTACTGAAAGCCTAGAGACAAAGTGTTCTGATGTAACATATTACTTTAACTGTTTCTATATACTAGGGAACACAACTGCTTTCTCTCTGATACATCAACTCTATAATCTGTTATTTGGAAAGTATTATTTCAAGCAACTCTCCAACCTCTTAGATGGAAAAATATATACTGAATATAGAAAACATACTGCAATCTACCTAGCACTTAAGACAATCTACGTTGTCACAGTCATTGATTATTACTGGAAACTTGCTGACATGCCCTAAAAATTTGTCTTTGTTTAGGATCTGATTCTATACTCTTCTGAGCAGCAATGCATTGCTCCTCCACTTATCTTCCTAATTTCTAAATTAAAACTCTCTCTTAATCTGGATGTATAAATCAACTTCACAACAATCAACAAATGAAATGAACCTAACAACTTCTTCCCCTGTATTTACTACCTAATTTTTTGCTATTTGTAAGGCCATGACATTACAGAGCTGCAGAGCACTTTAGGTCTGTAAAAAACCTTATGGGATCAAGGAGTCTGGCTGTGTGCACACCTACTACAAAAGCTAATTCTCAAAATTCCCATTTGCAATTCACTAATTCACTTATGTGCAAAANNGGTGACTGAAATATCACCCCAGATGATCAAATGAAGGAGAAATCAATGTCCCTACTTTGGCTAATTATATTTATGTTAATATGTAACATTAACCGTTAAATCTAATTACTGGGAATTCACTCATAAGGAATCTATAGAAAAAGAGTTCCTACACAAAAAGTGACATTTCATATTTATATTCTATATACACAATTAATGAGATCTCTCAAGGTGACCTCTGTAATATGAGCATTTCATAACGAAAGAGGCATATGTATAATGAAATCTTACTATGTCCCATAAATTCAGTAAAACACACATGCTTAATAAAACAATGCGTATAAACAATAAGCAGGACTCAACAGTATAATTAATTATTGTTTAGTAATCATGAATGAATGTTCAATAATCATATTAAAACAACCTCTTTTTACCATGATGCATAATCAAGCAGCCACGGGTGATTTTTCCCTTCTGTCAAATTCATCACACTGATCTTTCTTGTTTACAGTTTCAGTTCACCCATCCAAATAGTTTTAGTGCTTTCAGAACCACTCTTTCTACAAGGATTCATTTTTGTGACAGTCTTTCAGATGATATTATAAAAAATTACAACTTACTACACTTATGGAAAATTGAAAAAAATCAAACATATGACAGCTGCAGTTCAAAATCTCTCATTAATCAAACTCTATCTGCACTAAAAAAAAAAGGAATTTCATAAGAAAAGTTTTACTTCAGGACTTTGGCTAAGGACTTTAGTTCTGCTACCGATGCTGAAGAGGATAAATTTCTGATATAAACTAAAGCAAATGGATTTAAAACCAAAACAAAGACATTTTTTTCAATGTTAAATAGGCACAAGGAATCCCTATGATAAAGACAATACTGACTGCAATTCAAACCTTCTTACCTAAATTTTCAGCCATAATGGGGAAACTATTTTTCAGGAGAATATGTTTTAAGCATTAATCTTTCACAATGAAACCTTTCGTAAAATTATGCTTGTAACTTTTAAAAAACCGAAAGCATCTATGTTTAGTGACTGCATGCAACTAAGGATGTAATGTTTCCCTTTTCATAAAAGAACTTCTACAAGCTGCTTAACAATAACAAACATTTCAGTACTTAATATTCAAGAAAATATTTGATTTTGTAACAATGGTATTTTCACGCTTCTTCAATTACCACTGAATATTTTCAGATAACACAATTACACAGCAAAGACAAAGGAAGCCTTGCAATAGTGTAATTCTCATCCCAAACCAAAATGGTCTGGTTGGGGGCTGGCAGAGAGGGTACTTTTCTCTCTAAATCAGTGAGAGAAGTTCTTTTCACATTTTCAGTGTTCAGGACCTGTGGCTGCAGTTTTTCTTTCCTAATGCAACTCGAACACCCAATTATTTTCTACTTAACATCTTGAAGCCATGAAGTGTACTTCAGTCAGTAAAGAATGGTGAACAGTAGTATTGCAAACTTATCAACAAATCAAGCGTGAAGAGGTCCTCCATGTATAGAACTTGGTCATCATAAAAGCTGAAATTGGAGAATAAACTTTACACTGTCGCAACTATATTATTTTGAAATGGTTTATAAAGTAGAACCAAATCAAATTTCTCGAAACCTAACTGGTAAAGCAGTTGCAGCTTAGTTAATTTTGCAACTCCATCAAAAGCTCCCATCTATTGTGAAAGCAAAAACATTTTCAAACAAACACAAAAAAAACCACTGTTTAAGCAAGAAATGTGTATGTTGGGTATACAGGAAGCCTTAATAACCTATGAACTTCAAAGATTCTCTGGGATCAAGAAGGCTCTGGCTCAGAATATAAATGAAGTTAGATCACTTCAGATTATAGCATATAATACAAACTACTCACAGGGTAACCAGGGAAGCAATAATGCTGTTCCTAGTATTTTCAAAAGCATGAGTTGTATTTTGGTAAATCCATTCTACTGATCAGATTTATGGGCACATTTTGCAGCTAGTTCTTAGAAGAAAAAAGATTTAAAAAAATGAAGGTGTATTAATAATGTGCCAAGCAAAGGAGAAAAATAAACTGAAGGCACTTTTATTTTCTTTAATTTTACCTACTTCTTTCCCAATATAATTTGAATCAAAGATAGCTTGGCCAGATCCTCATGCGCTTCAAATGAGCATAAAATCTATTAACATCAACAGGGCTATGTTACAGAAAGATCCTTCTTCCTTACTATGGCCATACAAGAAAAAGAAGACACAAATGGTACCTTGACTTCCATATTCACATCGAGAAGCTGGTGAGACACCACTATGCAACACTGGGAAGATACGAATTGTAAGCACAGAAAGAATGCAATAGGAAAGGAATGGTTCATAATTCACAGGGCTCAATAGGGCTGAGCTACATGATCTGTACTTAAATACTGTATAAATCTATAGATAACTCGTTGGGAAAACAAAGTTACCTACAGAAGGAATTTGGACTTCATCTTTCTTTCCCGGACTGAATTCAGTCTACTGTCTGACTACCAACAGACAAGAACACAAAACATTATGTCATCAATAAACGTCTGTGTTCTCATTCCCCTTTTCTGTGCAGAAACAAAGAAGTCAGTAACAAATATTTGTATACAAAACTTGGAGACACAGTTTAGGACTATGTTTATAGAGTACATACAGGCCCAGAAACATAAGAACATACAATACTCTTCCAAAATGCTTTGTTCGTCTTGCTGTGATATTTACTTTTACAGCTATTCTCATTTTTCAGTCAAAAGATTATAGAACACATTTAAATAATTAAAAATAAATTAACATTTTTATCATGCCACTGTAATTTTTTGTTCAGTATTCATGTTAATTTAGTAAGTTAAAAGAGAAACTCATTAACTTATCATAATATGAAAACCAGATTTGTCACAGTGTAGTATTTTCTAAAGTTAGTTATGTACTCCTGAAATGCACTATTGAAAGTCATCTGAGAGATGAGCTCATGAGCTCACTGCTTAAGTGGCTTTGGAAACTTCCACTTACACGCCATAATGTCTTTGTCCTTAAACTGACAGAAGAATCATGAGTGTATGCACCTTTATATAATTTTTGTACACATTAACTTCTTACTTCCTTCTAGAGTCATTTCACTGCACCTGTTTCTTACATTAGATAGATTCTTTAGGAACAAGGGCAAGACTGTCAAAGACATTTAGGCACTTAATGATGCAGTCCAGCCACCGCTAGGGTTTTGAAAGTAAGAAAGTCAGTTTCCTACATGTAGACATCTGCAGGAAATTGTTTCCTAATAGGCTATAGTATCTTTACCATTTTCATGTGAAGCTTCAGGTGTCTAAATCCTCCTGCAAACTTGGTAATTTTTAAGTGCCTAAGATTTTGATTCTGTTATTCTTGCTGTTTTCACAGCATACCAGACAGCAGCACTGTATTAGAAGTGCACAGTGTCAAGTACAGACTTTGACACACAGTGCTTATCTCTCTTTTCTTGTTTCTGTTTGAAGTAAGGGGAAATCTTACATCTTGTAGTGGCAACATAAACTTCAGCCTTGACAAGGTACTACCTGAGTGTTAGGTTCTAAACTAAATATAAACCTTCTACAGGAAAGTTGAAGTGGTTTATACAAATGAAAAGAAACATTCATGTAAAGGAAAAGAAACAGTCCATAACTACTTGTAAGTAGAAAATGTTGCTCTGAGATGTAAATAGATAACTGGCATTAAAATTAATGGTCTTGACACCATTTTGTTGTAAATAATCCAACAAATGAAACACATACTGTGGTGAAAAAATACCAGGTATCAAAGTTTTTATTTGAATGAAGTGTCCTGGAGTCTATTGGTATTCATCGATTCATAAAACTTCACAACGTCTCACTCAGATTTGGCCAAATGAACACTTGTCATCATGGAAAATAAATATTTTCCACTTCTTCCAATCTTAAAACTAAAAGTAAAGCTGAAGTACTTTGCAGATCCTCAGTGTATTGAGTTTATACTGATATTCTTCAAATACTTCCTCAGCCAGAGATTCATGAGCAAAAATTCACTAATAATCAAAAAGCATAAAAAGTGAGGGTAGGATGAAAGTGGGAAGAACGTAAAGAGGAAACTAGGAAGCATTGCATTTTGCTAAAGACTAGCTCATCTGTTTTTGTTTCTGGATGTGTACGTTTGATTGTCTGTTCAAGACACATCCCCAAACAAATCCAGATATCTCTACTGAAGCCAGTTACACTTTACAGAAATCGTAAGATAATCAGAGCCTCATAAATCCTATGGAAATTTCCTGTTGGTGCTTTTATAAGTGGAAATTGAAAGAAATAATGATTACTCATATTTTTAATGCCATATTTATGAGGAGAGGAAGACTGGGGATGTATGAACCAGTCAGTTTTCACTATACCAAAGTGTCCTGCTGGAGATTTATGCCACTTATCAGCTGTGAAAAGACAGATAAGCAAACATCCGAAGCAGAGCTTTTATTGGACTGACCACGAATCATAAAACAACCTACTTCAAGGGTTTTACAGATCAGTAGAACAAGGGCTTATAACCCTATTTAAACCGATTAATAGTAAGAAGCACAGAAGATGCAGAGGAAGGAGTTGAACTGTTTTCAGTATGAAGCCCAAATCAAAGTTAATTTGCAGAAAAATTGTTGTTTTCTGATTCAGGAGTAAATGATGGAACCTTTAGGGGAAAAATTAAGAAGCAACAAATATAATGATAGAAAAGATAATATAAAAGAATACTCTGAAATGGTACTTTACATATAAAACATACCTTGGGCATTACAATTTTTCTCAGGATGGCTGACCAACTTCATAACATTGCACATAACTTCAAAATAATTAGAAATTATAAAATTAGTCAGCCAGTGAGATTATGAAATTATACGTTTGTTTAAAATTTACTCCCAGCATGTAATGAGCTAAGAGTTATTTAGCGCTATATGCAGTATAAACAAGTTCTGACTGAAAGGTACACTTTAAAAAAGTTCTAATAACAGTGCTCATCAGTGGGACTGGATTACTTTTAATTACCTTTTACAGTTCTAACAGTGCTGGCTTTCTGTGTCAATGTTCACTTTATTTCTCCAACTATAGTCTGGAATGCACATATCTTTAGCAAATATTCTTATTGTTTGTCATGTATTTTTTTTATTTACTTATTTGAATATAACTATACCTAGGAAGTCTGCTTTACCAAAAAAAAAAAAAAAAAAAAAAAAA
>Ga0065711_1045501_pt1 | contig 13441 bp, 4 predicted proteins | sample Hoacrofraction12_FD_59098 | JGI IMG/M metagenome (GOLD analysis project Ga0065711, IMG submission 59098) | Hoatzin crop microbial communities from Cojedes, Venezuela - Epithelial fraction 12 v2 (version 2) | ecosystem: Host-associated > Birds > Digestive system > Esophagus > Crop | place...
AAAAAAAAAAAAAGGGGGGGGGGGGGGGAAGAAAGAAAAAGAAAGAAAAAGAAAGAAAAAGAAAAAAATCCACTATAGGAATTAAGTCACTTCAGCCACTGCACAGATACAACTCCATCTTTCCCCTAGCAGCACACTAACTTGAATGGTAGCTTTATCTAGTCCTCTTTGGACATAACAAGAGATTTCTGGAGCACTCAGGAAGCCAGAACATAGTATCCATAGCGAGACCATCTACACAAAACCACAAAACTGTGGGCCAAAAATGGCTCTGCTCATCACTCTATCTACTTTGAAAACATGAACAGATCACTGCAAAGGTTTGTGCAGAATCCTCAGCACAAGAACTCCATTCAGTGTCCAGCAGATAAGGCTCAACTTATTTCAACAGCACCAAATGTCCAGGGGACACTTTCCACATACATAGGACATATGAAAATACAAAACAGTCTACATACTGGATTTGTTTTTATATAATGCTTGATTTACTGTGTGGTCCAATATGAAATCCTTACTCCTGTGCAACAACTGTTTTGTGCTCTCTCTATGGAAAGAAATACAGAGAAATATTTTCATGGCTAGAATAAATTACCAAAAGATTTCATCATGCCTTAAATTATGCACATATGTAAAACAACGGATTACTTGAATCAACTCTTTCATTCATCTAAATTTTTTCATGCTTAGCAGAAATGGTATTTTTCCTATCTGAAAGTAGTGTTACACATGCCATTTAGTTTTGACTTAATTGAAAAAATACAACCCATTTTTACTATGACACTCATGCCTAATCATTGTTGTTTACTTTTAATTTTTCAGTGTAAGAGTTTCTAGCATTTCTCTATTCTCAACTGCATATGATGCAGCCGAAGTTCATCATTCACAACTCCTGATGTGGTCATATATCCCAAGGCAATGGTTTCTTATTTAATTAGACTTTTTTTACACTACAGATAATGTATATTTATGTCTATATTTTACCTGCATTTCTTCTTCCTTCACAACAATTTTTATCTGTGTAATCCCCTGACTTCAAGTAGAGTTACTCCTGGGTTTTATTCTGACATAGTCAGAGGACAATCAGGCTTACTATTTTTACGAATAGCTGAAAAACTATATTAAAACCCCTTGGGAACTGTTTTGATGAAAGTACAGTAAATGCATAACATCGTTTTGGGGGAAGCATTGTGTTTTGGAGGAAGTACTGTTTTTTGAAGGAAGCAGTGTAATAGTGTCTCATGAAAGCAGTTCTTATTAATTGCAAGTTTTGTATGGCTTGGATTTATTAAAGTTCTGAATTTATTGCCAGTTGCCGTCATATGTAGTCTATAATTTGTGAAACATAAGACTATATGCATTTCCCAAAGACGTTCCCTCTAACCATTTGCAAATTTAACAAACTTAGCACAAAGAGATGCTTCCTAATCAGGACAAGAAATCTGGCCACTAGCAACACTAGTATACAGACAATCAAATAATAAAAGCATAAGTGCATCTATCCTTATAAGCAGTAATATTGGTAAAAAGATCCACGCTTCTGGATTTCAGAACACAGTCTGGGTGTTCTGCTTGGTCAGAGGAAGCCCTTCCTAACAAAGGAGTTGTTGCCAGAAATCAGAGAACAGCTCTAAGGAGCTCTTAAGGGAGAGCAATAATGAGACGTTCAGACAAAATGGCAGGAAACAAACACTTGCTGTGTTGCAATTCAGAAAATGGAACAGAAGGTTATTGTGGGAGTGATGGGGTAATATTTCACCAGCAGCACATTCACAGGTAGCATTAATACTAGGAGACTCCTCCTTCATACAGAAGATACTAATCATGTTGACAGGCTGCTGTACGAAGCCCATGAAGCCTCAGGCCCAGCCATAAGAATAAGCTTTTCAATGAGTGAAGTTATACACAGAGAAGGCTACACCTTTCGAACAGACTAGACTATGTCAGTTGGAAAGGATCTAAAATAATCATCTATTCCAACTGCCTGACCATCTCAGGGCTGACCAAAAGTTAAAGCATGTTAAGGGTATCGTCCAAATGCCTCTCAAACACTGACAGGTTTGGGGCATCGACCACCTCACTAGGAAGCCTGTTCCAGTGTTTGACCACGCTCTCAGTAGACAAATGCTTCCTAAACCTCCCTTGGCACAGCTTTGAACCATTCCCATATGTCCAGTGAGAATTGTTTTCTACCATGTAGCTGACCTCAACTCTTTGATCTCGATTGAAGAATGTTTTCTTCAATGAAGATTATTTTCATAATTACTCTTTCCAACACGAGGGATTACAAAGATTAGTGATTAGGGTGGTGGCAACATGTGTACAAACAGCTCATGCCTGGCTCTGATGGAGGGCCTCTACCAACAGTAGCCATGCAACGGTATCAGGAAAGATGAAATAGAAGGAAACAGTTTTGTATCACAGACTGCACACATCTCTGCGCAGCTTCTCTTTGGTACTTCCAAATGAGTACTTTCAACTCTTCTGCTGAAAGACTTGTTTTATTCTTTCTTCGATATGTAGCCTGATGGTGTCAACCAAAAGGCCACATTTTCTCTTACCTTTCAGTTAAAAAAAAAGTTTAATTTATTTTTGTAAAGGTCCCATAATAGTCATTCTATTAGCTACCATGTATGAATTATTGCTAGATCTAAGTCAGTCTATCCCCCAATCCCTGCAGATATGAAATTTAACTGCAATGAATGAAATTTAACTGATTGATTTTGGACTGTTTCAATTAATATTTTTACATTTACAGTAATTTTTTGCTACAGTGCAGGGTTCTTAAAGGACTTCAACACTGAAATTAACATTTCATAGCAGCAGATGTAAAAAAAAAAGTGCAATAACTCTTCTCCTTCATAACAAAACAGCTCTTTCCCCGCTAAAGAAGTCTTAAGAGTTTTTATCACAGGACGATGAAAGACAATGTAAAAGAAATGTAGTACTTGAGGTTTTTCAGAGCATTTATGAGATCATGTAACCTTTTCTGGCACGTGTATTTCTGACAGCATTTCTCCTAAGTGTACTTCACCACTGTTTAGACAAGGTTACTTAATACGGTAATGCTGTTCAGTGGGTCAAAGGCTTTATTCTGTTAGCTTACATGACTCAGCTATGGGGTTTATGAGAGCTTTCATGACCTAGTAGTAACCTTGCATTTGTTACAGGAGCTACAGTTTACAATCTCAGAAATATTACTGCACCCTAGATTCTGGCCGTCTTTTGAATTATTTGTAGAGACGACACGCAGACTACACATAAACCCCATCAATAGCACAAAACTCCTTTCTTAAAACAAATTTGGGAAAAAGTGTTCTCAGTAGATGGAAAACATTATCCTTTGAAAGGGAGCAGTTTCTCAGTCTACTATATTTTTGTAAAGAAATCACTCACAAAATGTCAGGCTACCTCAATCCCCCAAAATCAAAACACCACAAACATAACCAATGACAAATTTAATTCACACTATATATGGTGAATAATTTTTTAAAATAATACCTTTTCAACTTATTGTAAATAGATTAAATTTCTATTAATCCTGGAGAGACCGTTGTACTGCATGTTGATAATAGTGCCACTGTATGACCCAGGGAGAAGACCCTGGGAGTCCGAAGTCGGAGTGAACAGTAACACACAGCAAATCCTGTGGCCAGTGGAGCCTCGCACGTGCTTTGTGTGAGCATTGCAAACTCCCATGACTGTAAGCAGAAGTTAGTAACTCCAGCTATTCCAGGAGGAAGGCTTAGAATGTAAATTACACATAATTCATTCATTATTAAAGCTGCATGTTGCACTACAAAAAGATTGCAATGCACTACATGGGTGCAATATTTATGATCAAGCTTCAAATCCTTTACTTCCTCTGAATTGTTTCTACCTCAATATATATAGCCTAACACGTTCTCTACTATCTTTTTTTTATTCTGCATTACTATGAACTCCTACATCATGCTGCACAGCAAATTGAAAAATGTCTTTGTTATACTCGGAGGTAAGTGAAACATTTCTACACGAGCAGTAAATATTTTGGACACATTTCCTACATACATTTACGGTGTACATCCACAGCATGTATATTTCTTGGTGCGCTTGCAAAATTATAAGACAAAAAGCATTTTTCTTTGAAGGAAAAATGTGTTTTCTTTGTAGTAAGCAAAAACACACTTGCTGATCTAGTAATATCCTTGGGGAAAAAAAAGAACATTTACACCAAATATGCTTAATCTATATCTAGAGAGAAATGAAAAGAGGCAGAAAAGTCGAGATTGCTCTGAACAAAAGTATGTTTGATCTGCATGTAATGGGAGTACTTTACAACCTTCACACCTCTAGTTCACTGTGATGGACAGGAAGCTTAGACTTTGAGTTGGACCTGGAGGAAGTTAGTTAACTAAATGCACCCCTTTGCCTCAGACATGAAAGCCACTTCCTATGCCACATGATCTCTCTATGGCTTTCTTGCACTGCTGTCAGCCATTTCAGTATTTCTGTGTGTCAGGAAGGCAAATTTGCGTCTATGGTACAGGCTGGAAAAAAAGTGTCAAATTTTTCTAATTAAAAAAAAGCCAAAATGCACAATATAGGAACACAAAGGTGTACATTAAAATTCACCTTCCTAGTTGTGAAATGGTCTCCCTACTTTTATAATAACCAAAGAAGCTGTTTTGACAAATATTCCGGAATGAATGCACTCTGTGCTCAAAGGTCACTGAGGTTTTCATTGGTGTGCCTTCTGAAGCCCTCAGTGCAGACTGTGAACAGGATGCCTTGAGAAAAAAAAAAAAGGTAAGAATCCAAAGTCCTCGCATTCACCTGACATCAACTATCTTTGTACCAATCACTGCTTTTGGTTAATTTTAATATTTTCCATCAACTTTTGAGCTCTAGTCAAATCTCACTCAGTAATATTGCACTATACCATCTGGAAAATACAATGGGCCTCACTATACCTGGCAGACCAGAAACAGCCTTTTAGGCTGTTAGGAAAGCTTAGGATCTTAAGAGCCAGAAGGACTGAAATTAAACGATTGCAATGGCACACTCAGGGCTTTGAATGTAACAGGTCTGAGTTCTAGTCTTGTTCTAGATTGACTCACAAGACTCACCTATGTTTCCCTACTTAGAAAACCAGAAGACTTTCTTATTGGCATTTTTGCCTTAAATGCAGTGATAAATATTGCCAATACTTATTTGTAGTAACTGATTTGCAAAAAATTGGTTTTACACATATTTCATTCAGGGAAATGAGTTTCAGCAAATAATTTTTGCTAGTATGTACAGACAAATATTTTTCTAGAAAAATCACAGTCTATGCTTAAGTCTATTGGACATACATCATAGTTAAATAGTATGTATATAGCACTAATTTACAGTCTTTGTACAAGTATTGCTCTTTTTATGAAAGCAAAAGCTGAAGGTTACCACTGACCAATTCTTCCTAATTTAGCAAAGAAGGAATGAATGTGGCTAAGAACAGAAGACCAATCTTAAATCTACAGCATTTTACACTGGCAGCAGCTATACATAGCTGTGGAAACAGCTCAGTGTACACGAAATCTTCTGTCCCTGAACTAGAGTGGTCACTGTAACGATTCTGGCAGACTAACAGAATGAAATTGTTGACTCGCTCTAGTAATGCTCTGTTGACTTCCGGCTCAACTATGTAACATAAAACTGGTTCCTATTGGTGGTATTGTGTGTCACAACATGTTGCTGAACTGACTCTAATAGAGTGGCTCTTCTTTTGCTCTTCCTGAAATGTTTTAGTGGAGATACTAAGAACAAGTGAATTCTCACCAAATTTCAGGAGTTCCAATAGTGTTTCTATATACCTATGTTCTCCATAAACATCATCAAAACTACTGCCATACTTAAAACAGTATGTCTGCAACACTTTCAAAACAGCAATATTTTTCACACAATTTAGATGTATGGCATTCCAGATTCTGAAAACATGTATGTATTTTATTATTCTTTCATATTCAGAAGTGAAAAAGTAAAGTTAATCAAATATGTGACATTTGTTACTCATCATCACTTCACTGAGATTCTGCGTTTGCTGAAGGTAGAGGATGAGGTTCTACTGTAAAATGGAGAGGGACATCACACTTCCAGGAATATAATCCAGAGAATGTAAAAGAATTGCATGACAAGGAGAGTGTTTCATTGATATATGTCTCTCTCTGGGGATGGATTTGCAACCTAATGGACAGAGATTGCATCGTTTAGATAACGATACTCAGCCGTCTTCTTCTAAGGCCTCCTCACACTGACCCTGACCTGCTGCCAGCTGTTCAAAAGCACATCTCCAGAAACTGGATGTTCAAGGCATTAATTTACACATTACCTTTGTTACCCATAAGATCAGAGGTCAGTTTCTTTCATTTGAGAGCAACCACCATATTACGGTGACTAATACATAGTAAAGCTCTCCTAATTAAAATGTGAAGTGGAGAAGCAGAGGTATGTCAAATAAAACAGATAACAGCAGCCTCATAGTCAGGACTAAGGCTGCTGCATTGCAATGTTACTTCTTCAACCTTAGAATGAGTAGGCAGATGGACAAAAACATTCCACTACAGTACACAAAGTCTTTTCCATTTAAAAAAACTGTTCACCTTGCTCAGGTTCAACAATCCTTTCCAGCATTCCCTCCTGCCCATTTTTTTTCAAAATCCAAGAATTCTTTTATTAATTCCCTTTTCACAAATACTCGAATGCACTGCTCAAAAATACAACAATTTGCCCACCAAGAGGAGGAAATAAATTTCTGAAACTACAGTAAGTTTTCTCATACCCATTTGCAGCATTTATCATGCACTCCTTTTTATTCCTGTTTTAAATGGCTCAGCAGGGAGCAGAACCATGACTCAGCTAGCCAGCCACATTATAATGGAACAGGCTCAACATATTTTAACATCTTTGTGTATACCACATATGGTTTGTTCAAAAAAAAAAAAACCACACCATATTTTCCTCTTTTGAGAAACTTCATAGCTCATCCAAAATTGTATTACTAAACACTCAAAACTTTTGTTCAAGTAGTTAAAAAAAATGAGCCACCCGACCCGCATTAAAAGTGAATAAATAATGTAATTTTTTACAAGCAGTTGGAGTTGCCAAATTTATAATACAGAACTACAAAATTGGGTTTTATTGGTCAAAATTATATCCAGCTCAAATTTGGACTAGTTCTTCCCAGCAGCCATGGATCACCAAGATCAGGCCTTTAAAAAAGGAGATTTTTCTTTTCATTTTCTTATGTAGAAGACAAGGCAGAAGTTTTGGAGGTTGTTTATATGCATGTAACATGCCGTATTCGAAACAACAAATGTGTGCATTCTTTTAGCATGTATATTATCACATGCTCCTTTACTGTGCCAAATTTTCAGAGAATTCAGTCCTTCTACATCCTCCGGTATAGGCTTTTAATTTATAGTTTTAACTCAAAAAATCCTCAATGTAATCCCCATTAGACTTCAGACAACAGGGACCATCAACAGGCCATACATACTGACAGAACTGTCTGCAGAATTTGAGAGGTCAGTCCCGCTAAAATCAGTCAGAAAGAACATCCAGATCTTCTTCCGAACTTTGAAAGTTTCAGATTTCAAATTATGCTCAGTTTAATTGATCCTGCAACTGACCGGCCACATACCTGAATAGACCTATGCTACATGAACCGTTATTATGCCAGCCAAGTAACAATATTCTTCATATTTGTGTTAGAATAGAATATTCTTAACTTTCTTCTGCTCCAGTTGTATGGACATCAAGGCCTCAACCAGAATGTATCCAAACTGAGGTGATTTTTTTCATTGACTCCAGAGGGCTCTAACATAAACCTTAATCTATTAATGCATACCACACATCTCGACCCCTGTTCTCCCAATAAGAATTGATCACGAAATTGAACTCGTAAGACAATGTGACACCCCCCACCCCAAAATATCAATTCCTGTGCCTGAATTTGGAATTAGGACTGTAGCTCCCAAGAGAAGTTCACTTTCAGCACAACTAGCTATGATGCAATGTAGTCTATCGCCCTGAGACTTTTCTTGTAGGTCCCCCAGGAAGAGGTATCAAACTTGACTGACTTTTTCTGTTTTGTTGGATTACCTAATGATAATTAATTTAATGTAGAAAGATTCAATTTAAACATTCAGGATGCTGACGAAACTAAGGCAGACAAGCTACACACACACAGAGTTATTTAACTCTCACCCAGTCCAGAGCATACCCCAGTGGTTCATGAAGTCTCAGTTATTTATTGATCATGGAGAATAACCAAAAAGACAGTAATTTTCAACCTTACCTCTTATAAAACTTAAACATGAGGCTCCTAAATTGTGTGGGTCCAAATCAGTCTAAGCACATTTCAGGGGAAAAGCCATCTGCCAAATTCAGTCACTCTGTATACAGAGGTTTCAGGTCAGTGCAATTAGTTGAAGAAAATACAGTTTAATGACTTAAGTCTAAAAGCACTCAGGGCTTCCAGCAATGCTAAAAATACATATAGAACACACACAAAATACCTTCAGTCTGACTTCTTCAACAAAAGAAAGCTAACACCAAAAACTCCCTTTGTAATTTCCTATTACAATAAATTTTCTAACCAGCCATATGTATGGAAAGTGCCACACCAACTATGTCATACAATGAATTCAGCACACATGGAAATAATACTGGATAACAGATACAACTGGATAACAATCACAAAAGTTTTTCTTTTAGTGGAAGATTATAATCTACAGAGGTTCAGTTGACATACAAATATATATATGTGGTCCAGCTTTTTCAGCTTTGAACATCTTCCCAATTCAAGCAACTCACAAGTTAGGTGACCATCAGTTTGCTCTAGCTGGCTGGCTGGCCCATCAAACACCAAGCCTACGACCAGGGCACCACTCTACTGCAGAATCACAGGTCACAGTAGTTTGGAGTTACACCATGCAACAATTTACTTGGTAGATCTGTTCAAGCTTGGCTGCCAGAAATTTTATGGATATAATATGAGTCTGTTTCTGGAACAAGAATCAGTCAGTATTAAATTTTACTAATTAAAAACAAAATAAAGTATCATGATAATTATCTTTAAAAAGTCAATGCAACAATTATGACTTTCCTACATATCTTACATGTATGCTTCATGTCTTCAGCTGAGTTACTGACCTCAGACCTATCCCAATTCAAAACATGGCTCACAAAGTGATGTCTGGAAAAGGTTCTGACAAATCTGAACATGAGATTCACTGTTCTTGCTCTGGAACACAGAAAAGCTATATCATTTCCAAGAACACCAGCCTCTAGCTTCAAACATATTAATTAGGAAATTCCTGCCAGCACACTTCTGGTAACTCTATACATCTGGAACATTGTCGCTTCTCTGGTTTGGGTATATGATGTATGCATTTGATTATGTAATTTTGGCAGATCAGTGTATTTTCAAAAAGTAAAAAACATATCAAGATGCTCTGTGCAGTAACTGCAATAATAAATTAAATCAGCATTGCAGAGAAAGAAATGTCAAAAAAGCCACAGATGAGAGGCTGGCAAAAAAATAGAACACCTCACAATAAAAGACACAATGAGCTCCATCACTTTTTCAGTTTCTCTAAAAGATCGAGAGTCAACAATCGTAGTGGAGAAAATCCTGGCCTTAAGGGTTATTTAATCTAGTAGAAAGGCATAACAGGGAAACAAACGGCTGGAAGAAGCCAGACAAATTCAGTATTGAAGACACAAATTGTTAACAGTTTGAGTGGGAAATTAGTAGAAGAAAATACCAAGAGATCCTCCACTGTTTGATGTCTTCCAGCTATGACTGGATGTCTTTTTGAGAGACATATTTAATCCAAGATTTATACTGTAGGTCTTACGCGGATAAAATCAACCAGTGCTCAGCACATAAGAGAGCACACCTGATGATCAAAGTTCTTGTAGGGCCTTAAAAAAAACCCTAAAAAATCTATTAACTGTACTGGCCGAGCAGACAGAAAGGACTCAGAGTACATACAAACACAGTGTTTGCACGGTGAGTTGAAGCAGGCTTTGTACTTGAGCAGGAAAGATTGGCCTCTTGACAGAGGTGTGTTTCATACTTACAGCTGCTCAGAAATAAGAAATATCACAAAGAAAATACACAGAATCCCAACAAATATTTTTTTACTTACACATTTCCTAGAGGTGTTTTTCACAAAATGAATGACCTGAAATCAGGTTAGAAATCCAATAATTCTGAGTTTAGTTTATGAGTTATAAGCACCAGCAGAAAAACCTGTTAGCAGAACTACTGCTAGGTGCTGGGTGAAGGAAGGGGCATTTCTCAAAACACCTCTCATTCCGCTCCATGCTAGTTTTACTGAGTTGACTTTGGTCTATTAAACAATTACATTATAAGAAGGTACAGTTTCACATACCTCCCATCAGAGCCATCAGCCCTTCCTATTCATCACCCAAAGTGCCTTCATTCCTTAATTTCATGCTTCCTAAACCACTCGGACAATAACCGGAGGAGAGCATCCATTTGAAAGAACAGATTGAAACTATGATGCATTCCAAAATGAAACTTGTTCTGCAGTGCTATGCCCTGACACATCCATCTTATTTATCTTAATAAAACATCCATCTCTATTTATCTTAGAGGTCTTACTATTAATATCTGATCTGGATGAATTTAAAGGGAAGGAGGTTACAAACCAGGTTAACCATGATAAGGCCTATTAATCTTCGGACTTCGTGGCAACGCAAGCTTTGCAAAAAATAATCTCATTAAGAAATAAAACCTAGCCCTTTATGCCCTCATGCTTCGCTTCATTTCTTTAAACATAGGGGAGCCTCAGTGTCATGTTTTACTTTGATTTCTCTCCCCACAGGCTGTTACGGCTCTCATTGTGGGGATCTATTTGCAGTGTGCTTGGGGCGGTGGCTGAAGGAGGGTGATGAAGGCTGCATTTGCCACTCTCTGAAGCCACAAATGAAGATGAAGAGTGAATTATATAATAATCACCTCTACTTCTTCACTGTTTTGAATTAAAAGAGTTGGAGGCATCTCCCACATCAGGGGAGTCTATATCACCAACCTTCCACTGAAAACTGAGCATACACGGATGAGTGGGGGGAGGGAGGAAGAAGAGACAAGTTGTGTAGAGGGGATGAAGGCTCATCTCCTCCAATATCCTCAAGCCTGGATAGGGAAACACAATATCCCCTCCAGTGGGAGATACTGGAAGAATTCCAGGGAAGTTTGCCACTGACTCTCAGCACTCTATAGAGTGCACAGATCTGCAGGTCAGCACTACCTGGGCAACAGGGCAAATTCTGCTAGTAAACCAATTTAACTGGCTACACCACACAACTGCAAACAAATGATTGTCTTAAAACAACCAACCAACCAACCACACAGCCCAAGAAAACCCCCACAACAACAGACGCTGCCAGACACACTCTACCTGTTATCAATAAAAAATTAAGAAATAGGGATTAGGGATTAAGTGGAAAAAAATGGTTAAGCATTTTGGTGCATTTTCACTTTATCATAATAATTTTGGTAGTGATATTTAAAGTTATCATGAGGACGGAGAGTTAGTCAGCCTCTCAGGTACCAAGATCTCTTTGGCAAGGAGAAGATTTACAAGTATCAAATCTCTTGATTTCTACAGTTTTGAATTTAATAGCTCCTCACTCATCCTTCTATGTCATAGTATATATGGAATATTTCAGGAGATTCTTGAACATAATCTTAGTGCCCAGGTGTGGATCAGGGTAGGCAGAAAAAAAAACAGCAAGAAGTGAGGAAGCTAGTTTTGTTCAGGCTAAACTGGACCACAGGATAGTGCACACAGTATATGCACACATAATCCTTGGCTCAGTTTTTCTCATAAGGTGGCAGCAGCTCTTACCCTTGCTGTTTTGATCCCAATTATATGACCTATGGCATATAGGAACTTTCCCTTTTTCGTAATAAATTAAAGGTAATAAGGTGAAACTAATCAATGAAACCATAAAGCCATATGGTATTGTGGTCCTGGATAGTAAGTTTACACTCTGAGGATCTGCAAATTAGCTGTGAAAATAAAAAACATTTAAAAATAGATCAAGCAGAGATAAAAGCCTTGGAACACATTGTAAAAATTACACATTACCAGACCCGTTAAAGTGAACTAAAAGCAAATGACAATGTGACTAGCAACTTTATCGAATTCAGTAAAAGTTTCATTTCTTTTTTTGTTCAAATGAGCATTTGTGATCATGAGCACCGCACAATGTCATATGTTATCTAGAAAGCCATACTGTGTCAACAGTAGATAAACATCATCGGGAGTCCAGTTTCCATCTCAAGGGAAACTTGTGGGACTATCATTAGTTCATGGCTGGGTCAGGTCACTGAAAGTTTTCACTGACCTGAACCTGATCCAAACCAAAGGATTGAAATCCCTGACCCATTCACCCTGAAGAACAACTATAATGAAAAACTGAAACAGTCATACAGTATAGCAAGCACATGCCTGAAGAACAGTATCTGCCTGAGATAACTTCAGGAGAGCACCTACCTCTTTTTATCAGGAGATTCCCTGTATTTACCATAGTATTGACTTGGAGAAGTGAATCTTGTAGTCAGAATTATATAATAACCACCGCTACTTCTTCACTGTTTTGAATTAAGAGATGAAGGCATCTCCCACATCAGGGGAGTCACCAGTCTTCCACTGAAAACAGCATACACAGATGGACTGGGGGTGCAGAAAGAAGAGAGAAATTGTGTAGAGGGGATGAAGACTCATCTCCTGCAATATCCTCAGGCCTGGGGAGTGAAACGCAATATCCCTTCCAGTGAGAGATCCTGGGAGAATTCCAGGGAAGTTTGCCACTGACACTCAGCACTCTACAAGAGTGCATAGATCTGTAAGTCAGTTAGGTTCTGCTAATTTTATTGAGTTAGTCTAATAAAACTATGTGAAATTTAACTCCATTTTCAGGACATTCCTGGTAATTTTTCCGTAAAAGCTTACTTCCTTAGTTTTTCTCCTTTAAATCAATCCTTAAAGCAACCTGAAACCACTTATGACAGCAGTGCTATTATTTTTGATATAAGAAAAACAGTGATCAAACTAAAGTTCTGGCCACTTCTAGCTCTCAGTAAAATATAAGTTACTAAGGTAGTCCTGCAATTTGGCATCCTGGCTGCTTTAACAGCTCTGTACTGTCAGTAAGAACTTACTGAAATGCAACTTTAATCTCACAGAGACTTAAAGCAGGCGCTGCACAGAAATGTGTAAAGAGTAGTTGGTTTCAAAACTGCACAGGAAAGCTGGAACAACACTGGCGCATCCATAAACAGTTCTGTTATATTCAAGAGGATTGAAGTATTTCTTATGGATAAAATTTCTGTGGTTTTAATCCCCAGTTAAGAGATAACTAGGTGTCAGTGGAGGTTTTGGGG
>Ga0065711_1045502_pt1 | contig 13441 bp, 3 predicted proteins | sample Hoacrofraction12_FD_59098 | JGI IMG/M metagenome (GOLD analysis project Ga0065711, IMG submission 59098) | Hoatzin crop microbial communities from Cojedes, Venezuela - Epithelial fraction 12 v2 (version 2) | ecosystem: Host-associated > Birds > Digestive system > Esophagus > Crop | place...
GCCACTTGTCCTGTCGCTGGGCACTACTGAAAAGAGTTTGGCCCCATCCTCCTGACACCCACCCTTCAGATATTTATAAACATTTATTAGGTCCCCTCTCAGCCTTCTCTTCTTCAGGCTGAACAAGCCCAGCTCCCTCAGCCTCTCCTCGTAGGATAGATGCTCCCCTCATCATCCTCGTAGCCCTCCGCTGGACTCTCTCCAGTAGCTCTTCATCTTTTTTGAAGTGGGGAGCCCAGAACTGGACAGAGTACTCCAGATGAAAACCTGACATTCATTTAGTATGTCTCTGCAGCGCACGTTACGTGTCTAGTTAAGTGCGTGTAGGCTTTGTCCCCTAAGCTGGAGGGTAAATATGGCATATAAGTTCTAACAGGCTCTGACTGGCTGTTTGGCTGCAGTGATTGCTTCAGAGTCGTTCCAAGCCTCTGGAGAAGATTGATCTTCCCTGTGTCATATACTTTACCAGGATCTGGTTTGTCTGTGTGGTCTCAGCTCTGTCTGCAGGATTTTTGCACTGGTGACTAGTTTCACTGGGTCAAAATAAAGATTCTGGTCCTGGTGTGAAACCTGGGTGAGAACTCAGTACAGCTCTGTGTAGACACGACCTCAACTTAGGAACCAGGCCGTGAATATCCTGTAACCTTCATCATAAGGGTTTTGTGAAGAATCATTCATTAGCAGTCGCAAAGCATGATGCAATGCTCAGATAGAAGATTATTGTATTACTATGTTAAAATTTATGTCCGTCTGTATGGCTGGACTGTCTAACAGGTAGGTCTCAAGTAGAAACCAGTTATGTTGGCTAGCACTATTTTTCTTTCCAGAATTGTGATGCATAGGCCATAAAATGCTAAATAGATTAGAACACACTCCTTTCTTCCATTTGTTCTCCTAAACCACTAATACATTTCACACTCAGTTTCCTTCTGATATAATACGTACAGTGTAGCTATAGATTAGAGGTGTACAGTAATTGCCTGAAAGAGTGATTATCATCTCTTTTCTATATAATTAAGATCCATGTTTAAATTTCAGATCCTTGATTTTCTCATTATGCTTCACCTTACTCATTAAAAAAGTTGGAAGATACACTCCTTGGTAACACATAGGAAATGATTAAGTAAAGACTCTGGCATTTAATCTGGATAATAAAACGAGAAGTGATAATCATTCTTTATTTTTTCTTGAACATAATTAACCTCATTCATTCAAAATCTGTAGATAATGTCTCTTAAATGTCAGCATTTATTATTTAACACCATTTGAAATTGTCTGATATGTAAGTGGATATTGTAAAACTGAATCAGTGGAGAGATTGCTGTGATCTTTCAGGGTGAAAAAACCAGCAGGTATCCCTCAAAGTAATAGTGAAGTGTCTCCAAGAGGTTTCTGTTTGTTTGTTTTCTTATATTTTGGTAATAAACAGGAATCACTTCACCTGTTATTGAAATGATGAAAGATTTAGACCTTGCGCTAGGCAATTAAACCTGTTTATGCCTCCAGTTAATACACTCTCGGTACTGATAGCAAGATAAGACAGTAGGGTTGGAAATGAAGATTTTTTTTCAGCTTCGGAAATAACTCATTAAAAGACTAGGAGAAATGTAGAGAGGCATAATGCAAGTATTGGGAAATACTTGAGATCTGAGGTACGGTAACACTTTGCATATTAATAGCTGTCTTGCGTACCTTTCGTTTGTTGTGAAGGAGATTACTCGTTTTAACTGGCAGCTGTAGCCAGTGAAGGAACAATGCTTGGCTGCATGGGGAAGTGTAAAAATAGGTGGTGGATTCCACTACTTGGATTGCAATATGCTTGCAAGGGGGACATCCCTGAAGGCCTTTTCTTTGGCCAATTTTTCCTCTGTAAAAGAGCTGCAAAGTTTACTTTTATGGGGATCCCTAGGTCATGTGCATGATTCACTAATTGCTTTGCAAGCCATCCATTTCATGCCTGTACTCAACCTGCCTCTGCCCAGTGTGGCAGGATTTCACTGCTCTGTTGTGTTTCTGTTACGACAAAGTGTTTGATGAGAGAGTTGTTTCTTCTTTACTCTTTTAGATTTTCTTCCCCGTTCTTTGAACTTTGTAACATTTTTCAAGGCTCAGAGGGAAAATTCATTTAGCTTAGGCTGAAAGAGGGATAGACTGGAGGGTTATTCCACCTGTTTCATTTGCAGGCATGGTCTGATACCATGGGCGGTGATGGACCTGCTCATTCCCTTTCTTTTCAGTCTTGTCCCCAAAAAAGGCTTGTTAGTTGAGCTAAGATCTATACTCTTTCAGCCTTCGCTACCCCCACTTCTCCCACAGCAGTACACATTTTACTATGTGAATAAAATGCCCATTTTATCTTCCTTAGAAAAAGACAAGAGGAGATTCAAAACTTCATCTCCTTTTCTAATGACACAGGACAGTGTTACATCTCTTGTTCTCAAAATTGCATTTTTAAAGTCTTCAGCCTCAAGGGTTTCAGAAAGATATTTTAAGAACAACAGTTTTATTTTTTGTACTCTACTGTCTGCTTCAGTCCTGTCTATCACAGGATTCTACCTTAGTAATGGAATCACTTCTGTTGATATGTTTTAATTTATTTGGCCATATCCGCAGGGAGGGGTTGTAAACACAGGATCTGTTTTTCGTTGTAGTCTGTTATATCTCAACAGGGCATATGAACAGAGAGAAAACATTTGGGACTTTGTGTCCTCAATGTTAGAGGCTATTCAGGTTCTTTGATTTTTGACCAGTAATGATGGGTGTGCTTGAAAGCTGATGCTTGTGAAAGAGATGCTCATGAAATCTGAAAATTAGGTGGATTTTTCTGTTACACCAATTTTGCAAAATGGTCTTCTTTCTCCACTCAGTTTCACTATAAGCAAAAGATGACTATTATCAATGATATTTTCTTTGCATAAATTTTATCCTCTGAGTTGTAGTCTTTCTACTCTTTCTCACGTATTTGCTATCAAGATACCTTTTCCATGTGCTGCATCCAATCCACTGCTTTGCAGAAATAGGAGATGTACTGGAAATTAAGCAGTGATGATAGCAGTTATTTTCTGTATATCTTTTAAAATTGTTTCTCCCCCTGCTTGGTCAGCCCTGTAACTTCTAAAATTCCTATTTGACGTCTTGCCACTTAGTTTTTAAATGGTGCAAAACCTGGAACATATTTTGCTGCAGTCATGACAGCAGAGTGGCAGAGGAGTATTGCTGAGAGTACAGCAGCAACAGCCTCTCTGGTAACACTGCATTATCCCCTGTAGGCTGTAACTCACGTCATGAACAGAGACTTTAGTTTAAGCTTTTGGTTATAGAATCTGAAAGAAAGAGGCTTCTCTTTTAAGCAATATATGAACTTAACGATGAGCTGCCCCTTTTTCCGGACAGTCTGAGATGTGTGTGGCTGCCTTGCAAGAAGCATACAAATTACCCCCTAAGGTCAATGATATTGGCATATTATTGATGGCTTCTGTCTATTTAAATGGTACCTCAATGGTGAACTTCAGCAGTATGCCCGAGTCAGCAGTTGTGCAGCCACGATGGGCTCGTAATCCAAGTGTAGTTGCTGTTGAAGACACACACTTAGGCAGCTCTGAACCTTGAAAGTCAGGAGCAAAAATAAAAGAGGGAAGGTGCAAATGCTGTCACTTACAAGCAAAAAGAAATGAATCATGAAGAATTAGGCATATTCTTCATTTGAATCATTCTGCTCTTGTTGTTTGACTCTGGAGATGGTGCTCCTTAAGGGACCGTTGAGGGATGTTGAAGAGCGTGTAGAGTCGCATAGCCCTTTCAGTGCTGGCTTTGGTTTTACTGTAGTGCTTTGGCTAGTCCGTGGTTCCCTTACAGCTGACCATAGTCAGGTGGGAAGAAGACTTCTGCGTTTGTATTACACCCAAGCATAAATGGCATGGAATTCCTTCCAAGCTTACTAGTGGGGTCAAGAAATAGTTCTGTGAAGAGGGTACCACGGAGCAGTAGTTAATTATAATTAGGCTGCAAGTAGTGATGAGCGTAAAACAAAACCTGACCTTTGAGACAGCTGTAATCCCAAGACAAACTTCACAAATCAGGCTGTGCATGTATTATTGCAGGGTAGTAACAAACTTGCTTTGTTAGAGAGCCTTAACAAACCTACATGAAGGATTAATACCTTGCAGAAGCCCCATTTAAAAGGTTCAAAGTGGGGCCTAAATGATGCATAGAATATATGCTGCCTCTCTGTGGCGGACAGAAGCACGCCTCAGATAATCAGTATCATTTTGTAGTAGCAGCTGAAGAGTAAAGAGACCTTTTGATGCTAATGGGAATTTTGACATGTACCTCAATGGAAATGGCTTTAAATGCCTGTCACAGACTACTTATATGGACATTCTTGAAATAAATTAGCCACTGGAAAATTGCTTCCAAAAGCAATACGTCAAACAACCCATCACACCGGAGTGGAAGATGTACAGTGTTTATAAAGTCTGAGCCTAAATGTAGCCCAGCTATGCCCTCCAGAGAAGGAGCCTGGGAAATCATCACTGTCGGTTCTCACCCACTGAGAATGTTACTGAGATTCTGTCTGTTGTTCCTTTCTTAATAGAAGAAATTATCTGAGGTGTCGTCTTTCCTTTAAAACCCTTTTTGGTTTTAAGCACTTTCTGGTGTAGAGAAGGGCTTACAAATGTAATGATTCTTCCCCTATTACCAAGTGTCTAGATGTATAACATATATACACACACACACACACACATAGATAACTTAGATATATACCATCTATAAACCAAATGCAAATACTGTGTTTGTTTTGTTCTTACATTAGGTGGGAGGGAAGCAGGGTAACTCATGATATTTTTTGCTTGTGTGGGGTACATTAAACTGTTGGAAAGATACCTAGCCAAGCAAGGATATTTCTGACATATTATCTTATTGTGGAAAATTGGAAGAACTTAAAAAATTAATTGTAACTGGTCTGAGGCTGCTACTATTGGAAATAGTGGTAAAAGCTCTGTGAAAACATCTGTGTTGATGTGGAGTGCGTCTGAAAATCTCTCTCTGTACCATAAGCAGAAATTGAAAGAATTGTTCTCTTCCTGCTCTTATCGTAAGTAATACTGATAATGTACTTCTGAAACGTGGTTTTTGCAGAGTTCATTTGACAATCAGTATTTCCAAATTTATTGCTCTGCATTGTTAGCAGCTAATGTAATCACAGCTGAATAGGTTAAGCACACAAAGTACTGCCCTTCCTTTCTTTTTATAAAGCCAAGTATAAACTTGGCATGCAAGACAATGGTGAATGAAGCATAACATGTTGTGACTGAGTCTATAACCAAGTAATCCTGATTTTAGTGCATGATATAGTGACTACATAGGTAGGTCTGACTGAATTTGAGAACATATGTATTCATCATATGCTTACTAATTAATAGAGCGATTACCTTGAAGGTGGTCTGTGTTATCCACAGCCAAAATCAGCTATTGAATCAGCACATTATTGTACATATAAGACAGTAGTTATTGTAGGAGATTCTTATCTCTCTTTCCTCCCTCTAGGTTTATATAAGTCCCTGGCAAAATAATAATTTCTGTCTTCATCTTTCTTTCACCTTAGACAGGATATTCCCACAGACACTGTCCAATCTAATTTCCATACAGCCAGCACAGACACTTTTACATTTTAATTTGCATTCAACTGGCAGATGCAGCCTGCATAGAAATATTTTGCATTTTGTACAACTTCATGGTAGCCTGCTCTCTTATTCTGTGTTTATCTTGGGGGAAAAATAATGACAAGCTTCTCTTTTAAAACTGACATTTTATTTTCTTTAGAAGGAAAATAGTATATTTGGCTTCAATGGAAAATGTTTATTGTTCCTCTAGAAACTGCATTCACCCATTCTATTCCACCTTTTCTGCTGTAAATCACCCTTTTTTTTTTTCAGCCGTAAAATAAACTTATCACTCCTGCCTGTATCCATTTCTTCCTGTGAATTTGGATGGAGAAAATACAGTTTTCCCCAGTGTGTACTCTGTTCGTCTTTGTACCCTATTTCAAAAACTCCATTCAAGGATACAATAATGCAATTATTTTTTTTTTCTAAGATGACATCCTTCGTAATAATATTATATATCCTACAAAATCGTAATCAGGGTACTGAATGAATTTTTCTTTTTGTCTGTTTAGTGTGACTTAACAAAATCTACATGAGCCTTCTCAGAACTGAGCTAGCTGTTAGTGGTTATGGTTTTTTTCTTTCACTTCATTAACGTATAAGCAGCACTATGTGCTTTATTTCTCTGTTTCTTGCTAAAAAGTATATTCAGGTATTGGCAACACTGCGACATAGTGGTTATAAAATTAAAGAAATTATTTTGCTTACTGCTACTGCAGGAATACCAGAACTAGCTAATGTGATGGTATTGATGGAAGTGACAATAATTCAACAGAATTGCATAACCGACTGAACTCTGCCATCTAGGTTAAATAAATATCGGAGAACGGCAAAGTGCGTCACATTGTCAACAGTCTTCGTTTGTGTCTGGTGTGTTGGTATTTGCAGTGATGAAGCTCCAGGCAGCCAGTTGGTTACAGATAAGTTTCACATTGACTGGGACTCAGTGCTTGTCAACTCTGATAATGTCATCGTAGCTCGATTTGATGGCAGAGGGAGTGGATTTCAAGGCCTTAAGATTCTACAGGAGGTCCACCGATGCTTAGGATCAGTGGAAGTGAAGGACCAAATAGCAGCTGTAGAGTACGTATGTGCAAACTTTTCTTATCTTTTACCCTGCTTCCACCTTGATGAATGAGCATTTTTAACTGAAACTGCCCAGAATGTTTTCTCTGCGTAGTGAATACCGTTACTATCTATTTTTAATGCAGTTGCAAATGTTGAAACATTAATCTTTTCATTACAAACAGCAAACTAAAGATCAGAGGTGTTTGCTTTTTGTGTTGGTTCTTCTCTTTGATAAAGCTGTCCTTCCCTGTGCAATCTGAATATGCCACGTGAGCTAATTTGTATTTGTCTATATTCCTTAGGACAGTTTCTTGCAGTGCACGTGTTAATGTTTAACTGCATTTGTGTTACAGTCCTTTATGGCTATACGATAGGATACTGTTCTCATTTCCACCACAGAGTTCTGGAGTAATCGTACAAAGAAATGGAGTTACAATGGTGTAAATGAGAGCAAAAATTGGGCAAATGCCTGTTATTTCTCATTTGCGTTATCGTTCTTAGACTGAGATAAATCCACCAGCGGCAGAAAAGAGTAATTTCCATCTGTGGAGTAATCACACATGGCTTTGACAACACTCTTTACTCAGGGTGTACATGTCACAATGGCAAATATCAAGGTCTGGATGGACTTTCTCTAGGGATTATCAAGGAAAGACAGATTTTAAGCCAGATATATATATATATATTATTTTTTTTTCCCCCTTCTTTTGAAAGGACTTTGTGCTTCACAATTGCGTGAGTAGGTAACCGTCTCTGACATGACATACCTGGGTGATAGGGCTCCTACCGTTTATGTTGGTCAGGAATGGGCTGTGCTGAGCAGAGCAATTCAAGGTGACCCTTGCAGAAGCAGAGCGTGCGCTGTGCTAGGAGAACTGAGCTCTCTGCTCAGATACTGAGAGGTTTTAGGCTAGATGACATCTGGCCTCTTTTTGGATGCACTGCATGGGAAAAAGGGGGGATGCCCTTGGTCGAGAGGAGGTGCTGCAGCTGGGTTTGTCTCCTCAGAAGCAGTTGGATTTTGCCCTCAGGGTATTCTGTTTTTTCTGTATAAAAGTCACCAATGCTGATTGATGGCCTTGATGAGAGAATTAATTGTTTGGATAATTATCTAGCTTCAAGAAGTTACATTCATCTTACCTTCCTTTCGCTGTCAGAAAAACTAGGCATCTGGTAAAAGCTAGAGATTTAAGCTCTAGTTGGTGGAAAATGCTGGCATTTCTGGAGGGTGGTTCTCCCCAGCCGGAGAGCAGTTTCCAACATGGGTGGGAAAGAACGGGTGTTTGAAGGTGTCTCTCTTCTGTCCTCTAACTGAAGAGCAGATGTAAATGGGCAATTTAGACAAGATGCTCAAATTCAGATATCTAAAGTTAGGTGAGATGAGCCCAAAGCCAATTGTTTGCCATATAGAGAAGGAATTGGAAAGCAAATCACATTTTCCTGGGCAGTAATACTTTTATTGGTGTAATTTGTTCTTCTACCTGATCTGCATGTATGACAGTTCCTTACTGTACAAGTTATTTTCTTACATACTAGATTTGACAAGTAAAATTCACCATTTTACTGTACCAAATTAAAAAACTTTTTTTCTTGCAGATCGCTATTGAAACAGCCCTTCATTGATTCTAAGAGGCTGAGTATATTTGGAAAGGTAATGTGCAAAAATAGCAGGATGCATGATCATGATTCTTTAAGAAGATATATAAGCAAATATATTTATCTGTTTTCCTAACACAATTTCAGTTACTAAGAGAGGAAAAAAAAATTCCATAATATGCTGTATTTTCTGTATATTATTTTTTTTCTTAGAATGGATATTTGAGATCAGTCTTTATTTCTCAGTCAGATCAGTTTTATGGTACTGCGGTGTTTGTGTTTCAGAATCTACTGGAGAAAGTATTTGTTAAAAAACCTCTGCTTGCTTTAGAAAATTTTAAAATGGGCTTAGGTTTTATGAAAGGTGGTTTCTTACACTTGTATGTTTGGGCTGCAGTTTAATTGACAGTCGCCTTCTAATACAACTTTTATATGGGAATGTTTTACTCACCCTTGAAGTTAGCTGGGTTACAGCCCTATGGAAATGTCAACAGCTTCCTTTTTGCGCCATCTGCTAGAAGTCTCGCCGCTGCTATTTTGTCAACTGGCTTCACTGTGTGGCATGTTGTTGCCTCTAGCATGAGACAGAACAAGGCGAAGGCTTAACCTTTACTAACTAAATAGCATTTTAGTGATGTCTATTAAAAAGCAGCAATTAGAAACACTGCAGAATGGCTGCTTCTTCTATAAACTAGCGTGTGCGTCTGTTTTTTTTGTTGTTGTTATCTTAAAAATGAAGGTGTTTTGTGCCTTTGACCTCAAAGTAACAACAAACCATGATTGAGTACCTAGACCAAACCCCAGTCATCAGGTGTAGGAGCGGCCTGCGTTCCACTATGGAACCCCTGAGTTCCCATCCCCACTCTGCTACTGACTTGCTGCAAGGCCTCGGGCAAGGTGTTTAACCTGTGTGTTTCAGTCTGAATGCAAGATGAGGGTGTTGATATTTACCTCCTGCATGGCAGCATTTTGAGAACTAGTTACTGTTTGTGAAGCGTAGTGGAAATGAAGTACTATTATTAGCGTTCCACATCAACATGACCTTCCCCAAAGATTTGAACTTCTGTCACAGTCCTTGAGCTAAAGAAACTATCATTGCAAGAGTATCAGTAGCATTGAAAATGGTATTTGGTTTTTAGGGCAGCAGCCAGAGATTTTTCAGCCGAAGATGTACACGCAGGGTTGATTCCATCCACCAGATGATCGTGGCACACATTTCTATTCAGGTTTTAGTGCCTGCTGCCGATGTATATGAAAGTACCCAGGCGTATAAACATCTACATTTCTCCATACTCTCTTCTCTGAAATGACTGAAAATGTTATTTCTGAAATGAAATCACTAAGCACCCCAAATTACTCACTTGTTTCTGACCTCAGAAATTCTTTTCATTGCTACTTTGAAAATTCCACTTGTTTTGTGTAGGAGGTTCAGCATTATCTTGTTTCCTAACAGTAACGTGATGAGACAGTTACCGCAGAGCATATGTGTAAGCAAGGTTTTACCTATCTGTTAAGGGCTACCCCCAAAATTTTTTTCTTTCACAAATTGTAACTGATGATGGTGTTCCTGCATTTATTTTCTGAAAAAAGATAGAGGAATGAGAAGTGGAAATGTGGGAAAACACAGAGCAATAACTGGGAAATTCGATAAGCTTCAACGCTGCTTTGAATTCAGTGAAGTTTACCCTTTCCAGAGTTGTTTTCTACTGTCAAATAAAAATTCACAAAATTTAAAAGTCGGTTTAGGAAAAAAGCGTCTATGTAACAGCTTCTTAGGGTTAGTTGTCTTTTCCTCCACTCTGCTTATTGTAGTAAATTAAAATTATTCTTTAAAACTCAACTCCTTTTTACTATGTACAATAAGGTGATAGGAAAAATCTTTTTTTTTTTCTCTTTCCATGCATTAAATTTGGCTTACTGATGGAAATAGAATATGCACTTTGCTTGAAAATAAGATGACTTCTGAATTTCTTAGTGCTGATTTCATAAAGCTGGACTCATGCACACTGTGAAGGAGCTCTTTAGGAGGTTTTTAGAACTACACAGAAATAAAATTCTTGTAGCAATCAGTAATGTAAACTAGGTGCAAAAGTAACAAAGCTGTCCAGAAAGGCACAATGTGGAAAATACCTACTTTTGACTGCCAGGTAATCTGCCAGTGCCATCGTGCTTACCTCTGTGGGGGGTACAAGCCCAAGTGATGCACAAGCCCAGGGCCTTTCTGAATTGTTAGACAGCAAGCAACTTGTGTTTCCATGTAGTCTGCGTTTTTATTCATGGAAGTAGAAAGAGGGCTTGAAAGTGAATTGCAGCTCTGCAGCCAACCAGCTTCTTGAAAATATGGCAGTTGGGTTGTAACCACAAAAATCCAACCGGGCAGTGAGGCACCATATATCCTTGCATCAGGCCATAGGAACTATTTTCTCTATTGTCATGTTGAAGTGCTTCTAAAACTATGATCTCAATGTATAATGTTTTTGTCCTGGAAAGTCTGGCTGCAAGCAAGGGCACAAGCACAAAGGAAAGACATTCCCAGGAGGACTAAACCAAGCTCTTAATGAATACATGGCATAAATAATAAATAACCTGGCAATAGCTAGCCTGGGATTAAAGTTGTGCTGTGGAGCTACTGGGAAAGACACAAACAGAATATTAAACAAAGGCAAAACTAGAGAACCCACAGGCAGAGGAAAGTTGCTATTCTCTTAAACTCTTTCAATTATACAAGTTACCAGTGCTCCTCAGAAATTCTTTCTTAGGTGAAATCTACTCCTGCACATGGAAAATTCTGGGTGGCTCTTGGCCTCCTGGGCTGGAATTTCTGTGGGAAAGCGATAACTCAGTTCCTCACTCTCCCTTGAAAATCCAGCTCTTATTCTGTATTTGGTTTAGTGTGTCCATTCACTTTTACTGTAGGTTGATTCCAAAGAACACCCTTTGCTTATTTTTCTTGACTAAGGTTAAAGGATTTTTAAATATTCCAATTCTTCTGGACAGATCATCTATTCATTAAATATTTAAACATGAAGAACAGGAGCAGGCAGGCTTCAGAAAAGTCCATGAGAAAACTCTGAGGATCTGCTGCACAGTATTCTTTTCTTGAGTTGGCTGGTGTTTTAGATTTTTCTTTCCCCCGTCATCGGTTAATTTCTTCTTGCTGAAGTGTGTTGTGCCAAACACAAAACAACAACAAAAAATATATGCAAAAATCATTTTTCCAGCACTGATGAAGGGAAAACAAAGATGGCAAATAGAGAAATTTGAAGAACCCATGATATCTGAGAAAATCATTGATCCCAGACTCCACAATTCAGAATTTCATTTTCTGTGGATCTAGAACGATTGCAGGCATACAGACATGGATTGACAGTGTCATTCCAAAGAAATCTGTGGTCTCAAGTTAAAGCTTTCATGTTTTCATGCAAAGCAAAGCTTTCATGACTCTCTTTTGTGTCACAGCTCTTCTCAGGAAGGTGTATGTCCAGACTTTGCAGGGAAGACGATGAGGAGATTTTCCATAAGGACAGATAAATGTGGTGAGGGAAGGAGGCAGCTCCCTGCCTTCTGCCCCATCTCTCCCAGCTTCTTCATGCTGTCTGTGCTCCCTGCTTTGTAACAGAGCAGCCTGATGGATGCCTTTGTGTCCAGAAAGGGCATCCAGAGATTAGCATAATGCAGAGCAGTGTGGCTACGTACAGCTTTGATTTCTGCAAAACAGTGCAGGAGCTGTACCTCGCTGCGGGGTGGTTGACAGTGCTGTAGCAGCAACCTCTTTAATAGCAGAAGGATTCCATCTGTGAAGGTTCAGGTGTCAGGGGGAGGACACACTGCAGTCAACTCACAGGTTCCCCCCATTCTCGTACTCTGTCCTGTCAGCAAAATGCTCAGTGTATCTTGCTAATTAGCAAATATCTACGTTAAATATATTTAAAAAACTGAGTAGAAATCTTCTGTATAAGCTGTGTTCCCAAAAGCATTACCTTTGTTTATTGTTTTGGTCTGTTTTTTTTCTGTATTTTTCAAATCTTTTACTAACTATAGGCTAGTCTGCCCTGATGGAATTATGGAGCTTAAACTGAAATATGCTTGTTATTATCAATTGCATGGTTTAAAGATCATGACCCCGTCAAATGAGATCTTTATTCCCTCTTAACTGTAAGTTTACGTTTCCTTTAAAAGCAATTCTTGCAGATATAAAAACGTAGTGTAAAATGATACCGTCACATTAGCACAGTGGCCTTTAGCTTTATTGTTGCTAAAAAGAAATTAAATCAACAAAAATCTCAATATCATTTTCGTTGTTAGGGATACGGTGGCTACATTACATCAATGATCCTGAAATCCAGTGAACGGCTCTTTAAGTGTGGAGCTGTGGTGGCACCGATTACAGATATGAAGTTGTATGGTGAGTATTCCCTGCCCTACACCCGTGTGATTGCCTACTCAAAATAGCTTTTATTCATGGAGCTACCATTCATTTTGGCTAAGGGCAGATAATGTCACAGCATCAAGTAGATTTCGCCTCTCTGTCTCATTCTCTCCTTTAAGTGAAAGGGCAGCTAACGCTGGGGCAGTTTACCAAAACACGTAACAGATACAGTATTATTCCCACCACTGGTTTTTGCAGAGGAGTTGCGTTTCCCATTTCCCACTGGAAGTCAGCCAGGTACCCCATTTCCTAAGAACCCTTTAGGTATTTGTCACCCTTTAGAGCAGTGCAGCAATAAACAGAGTGGCAGCTGCTCTGTTAACCCCTGCCGTCCCCCCAAGGGAAGGGAGAAGGAGGAAAAGGGAGAGAGGCTTACCAATTGGAAATGAAAACAGCTTTACTAATAATACTAAGAGAAATAATGCAAAATATACAAAGCCGATACTGAGTTTCCTGGAGTTGGGTGCCGCCAGCAGCTGCCGGGCAGCACCAGGCAGTCCCGGACTGGACTCCACAGCAGGCAGGAACTGGACTCAGGAATGCACGGATTGGAATTGGGACCGTGATCGCAGGCAGGGCAGCGAGCCAGGTCCATTTCAGAAGCTTGCCATGGACGAAGAGAGCGAGACCCTTATGATTCCCCAGCTTTAAACTGAGTATGGTGTGTGTGACATGGAATACC
>Ga0065711_1045503_pt1 | contig 13441 bp, 7 predicted proteins | sample Hoacrofraction12_FD_59098 | JGI IMG/M metagenome (GOLD analysis project Ga0065711, IMG submission 59098) | Hoatzin crop microbial communities from Cojedes, Venezuela - Epithelial fraction 12 v2 (version 2) | ecosystem: Host-associated > Birds > Digestive system > Esophagus > Crop | place...
CTGGACAAGGTCCTGTGCAGCCTACTGTAGGTGACCCTGCTTCGGCAGGAGGGTTGGACTAGATGACCCACAGAGGTCCCTTCCAACCCCTGCCATTCTGTGATTCTGTGCTTTAGTGTACATTTTTATACGTCTTTTTGCTCCAGTTTAAGATGAGCCCAAGAAACCTCTTAATAAGTCCAAGTGGCATTTTTGTATTGTGTGCTGCACTTCTGTTTACTCATCTTTGCAGAAATTCGGAGTAAGCTCGTTTTTCAAAACAGTCATATTTTCCATTAGCCATTGGCAAGCAAAATACATGTAGGCCAAACCAAGCAAAAAAAGCATAAGACTGGTCACTGAAATCATATGACTGATCACTGAAATTGTGCTGAAAACATCTTAATGTTGCCACACTTTGTGTAATGAGACGGCAGCTCTAAGTGGTGGCTCTCAGTGACACGTGGCAACACTATTCTTCTGCCTTTTCATAGGCATTGCTCTGCTGTGGCAGGGATGTCTGATTCCCTTAAAGGAAAACTGAAATGGGGTGAGTCAACCTGCTCTGCTGCACTGCTGTCTGCCAGCAGCAAATGCCAAGAGGTGAATTTTGCTACCTCCAACTGAAGGGCCAAGACCATGCTGCTTCTCCTATGAAGAAAACAGATGCCAGAGACATCTGGAAATGAGACAGGGTGTGAAGAGAGGATGTCAGATTTGTTGATTTTCCTGATGCCAAGGAAAGACAAGAAGCAGGACTGGCAATAGGTGCTGTTGGGAAGGACGACTTCTCACCACAGCACTCGCTCTCCTTCCTCTCCCTCCAAGGTGCCCTTTTACAGCAGCCACTGGCTTGGCTGCCCAGGAGTTTGCCATCAAACAGGCAGCTGCTCTTCCACCACCTGCTGAATGATAAGGTGTGAAACTCGTAGCTGCTGCATCATGCGGCAGCAACTAAAGGCACTGGTCTGCCCTTCCACGTTCGTGGAAGAAAGATCTGTGAAGGGCTGCTGAAGACACATAGCGGGGTCAACCTCTCTGTCTTTCACTCCCAGAGCTGTAGGCTGGTGGGAGATTATTCTGGGGTAAGGGGACCGTACCCTGTCCCACCTGCTCTGCATTTCAGTGTCCCATCCGGGCTGGCTGCTACCAGACACGACTGGACTGACTTCTGTTCAGGCTCAGGGGAGGACTTCCTGCTCCAGCATGCACTGCTGAAAGGTTACTTAAAATTCAAAGCTGCTTGTGCTTGCCTGTATTTATTACAGATGTTGAGTGAGGGCTGAGAGGCAAAACAGCACAATTTGGCATGCGAAAGTATTTACAGCAGTGACGATGCAATACTGTCTGCTTAATGGAGAGAGACAACGAAACACTTGTTCAAATGCTTTGCTGCTTTCACTGTGGGAGCCTCCCAAAGGCATGCTTGGCCCTTGCCAAGGCCCATTCCTAGTTGTTAGTAGGATGTAATGAAGACCACGGCAGCTAAAAGCCTTTCAGGCGCAGTCAATGGCTAGTTTTCACTCGGGGCAAGTCGGGCAGCGTCACAGAAGTGCAAGGCGTGGAGCAGTGAGAACCTCCAACATGTTCACTGCTTTGTCCCTGCCTGAATCTGCAAGGAACGATTTGAGGCAGGCAGCAGGCAAAAAGCTCTGGCATGAGTGCTACAAGCCTGCAGTTACTGAGGACAGTAACCTCGGACCTCTGCCTCGGCAGAGAGCTGCACGAGGCTCAGGCCTCAGACTGCCACAGAGCAGTGGGGCTCAGCTTACAGGTCTTGTGAGCTCAAGTCCAAGTGATGACTAGTTATGCAAAACAGAAATATATTCTCAAAAGTGTTTTCTCTGTGAAGGCTGATTTTTGCAAACAGTCAGCTTGTTTGACTTCTACCATTGAAGTGTATGAAAGAAGAACATTTAGAGTATGGTGACACATTACCTTAGTACAGATTTAAAAAAAAACACACCTGCTTTTTTCTAACTTTTTCCATTTTGTTGAAGAGCCTGAAAATGGGGGGATGGGCCTGATCCTTGAATTTCCTCTCCTCTTTGCAGCCTTGAGAGATTGCGTGAACACGGCTCCTGGTTGTCTCCTGAAGCTATAAACTAAACCCCACCAAGCAAGGAAATGTTGATTATCGAGTTGCATCTCTTCTCAAACACCAGGGCCAGTTTCCAGTTTGGTCAGTAATAAAAGCAGAAGGAATAGGTGAAGAAAGGCAGTCTCTCACATATAGGGGAATGGTGTAATTGCCGACTTGGGAGAAGGGTGGAATAGAGGAAAGTGAGAAAGCTTGCAGTTGCCTTTGGCTGAGTCAGTTAACTTTTGTTAGAGATGAACTTGTATGTATTTCTTAATGTTTTGCATGGGACTTACATCTGTACAAATAATCTTGTGAAAGACTCCTCCATCTCAAGGAATAATCTTATTCTTTAGGGGCTTCAGGAGGCTTTTTTTGGATCAGGCCTTCATTACCAATGGCCGGAGATGGGTTTACATTAAATATAAATGTTTTCATTGCACTAGTTCATTTCATCTAATGTGGTATATTAGTTCTGACAGATTCTGGTCTAAGGTCTTTCATATAAAAATGCAAGGCAATCTAGAGAATGGTTTTTGGAAAAATCTGCCTCTATTGAACTGTCCCAGCTGAAGGCCTGGGACATCTGCAAGTCTGGAAACTTTATAGCATATGTTTATTTTCATGCTAATGGAGAAACTATCATTTCTAGCATTTCACCTATCTAATCCTTCCAAATCCTGCAGCAATGGGCTGTGATAAACTGTGCTGATGAGTTGCATAGGCTAGTTGTGTTGCAGTTTTGCCACTTTTTAGAAGTGTTGTCTCAAGTGTTGTATCTTATTCTATTGTTTCCGGACAGACCGTATTAAAGCTGGATGACTCAGATCACCACTGCTCATCCACCTTTCCATCAAAGAAGGCACAAACCTGGATCTTTCCCCTCTACCCCGCTGCTCAGCCTGAGGCATTTTAATCTCTTCTATCTCTTGTGGAAATAAAGCCTTTAACTAGTAGTGACCAGATCAGAGATTGCCAACTGAAAACCAACTTGTGCTTAAGTGTAGGTAGAATTTTGTGATAGGACTACTCTGATGTCTCGTGGTGTTGTATAAGGCTCGGCACTTCAACCACAGCAGCTGATGGAGCGGTGCCTCCCAGGCTGCCTGGCCACGGAACAGCCACCTTTACCAGCAAAGCCAGACCTCCTCCTCCTTACTGCGGGTTATACTCACTAACGTACGTTATCTAAAATGTGGTTGCCTATGCTGTCTACTCATTTCAGGTAGGCCTTTATTCTTGCACCATTCCCAAATAAGCAGGGCTAACGTTTAGAGCAGAACAAATGCCGTATGAGGTACTGAAATGTCTCCGTGCTATAAACATCTGTGCTTCGTCAGTAGTAATTCAGGACATTTTGGCCTTAAGACAAATCTTTGCTTCTTTATTGCTTTTTATTGAAGTGTAGGTAAGAGGTATGCTTGATCCTTAGCTGTAATTAATGTTCCAGCTTCTAATCAGTGTGCCCTGCAACTATGCTACTTTGATCATGGACTGTTGTTTAAGAACTGGAATTTTAAAACCACTTGTACACTGCAAGTCAGATTTTTATCTTCAGTGATCTTACAGTCAGTCACTGATTTGTGCCAAAAAAGGTATTAAATTTATTACATGTTTTATGATAAAAGAGAAACTGCTTGGTTGACTAGACCCACTTGCTCAATCACTAGTGACTCCTTCAATAGCAGCTAGGCTATTTTTATGATCATAGAGTTTAAGGAAACAACACACACAATTATTCCCTCTATCAATCAATAGCTTGTAAATCTGCTGATTTACCACCACGCATGACAGATTAAACCCATATCCGTTTCCTTCAGGTTCCGTGGTAAATAAATCCGGCAGCAGCACAAGGGCAGCAGACTCAGATTTGCACCTTCACTGAAAGAAAGGAAGAGGCAATTTGGCCCCTTCTCCATAGATGAAGTAGCCAACTGGCCAGTTACCACATTTTATGAATCTGAAAAAACACTGTGCTTCATCAGTTCTGCCTGTCTGAAAGGGTCTGCTCTCTTTTTCCTCTGAGACCATGAACTTTTTAATTTTTTTAATGTGTATTCCAGACACCTTCCATCACATCCCGTTCTGTCAAAAACTATTCTCCCTACCATAGGAAACGTACAGCTTCAGTTTTGCTCATGATTGCATGTGACCAAGCCACAGGAGAACGTTTTTTGTGCAGGCATACCCATGAATTTTACTGTTCCCTCTCAAGTAGAAGAGTATTTGCTTAGCAGTGTTAGTGGTTGTCCTGCCCATTACTGTTCTTTAGTGCTGCATTTCAGCGGCCCTCCAATTCTTTTGCTTTTTCCATAGCATCCTTTTCTGGTCAGCAATTTCCACCAGCTTTGCAGCTGATAAAGAGGGATTCTAGCTACCTCCAAAAACAAAGCTAAGAGGACATATTGGAGGCAGATCGTAATCTTGCAAAACCATGCGAACAGCTACCATATACACTGCTTTTATAAATGTCTTAACATCACTCTTGTCATTTATTCTTTATTAGTGCATACAGTAAAGGAAAACAGTCTGACCGGCTCCCGCATTCTGCTCTGCCTCTTTTCACATAGGCAGCTTCGCAGAGTTGCACCAGTCTTAGCAGCCTGTGAGAGCTGAGGAAGAACCGCGTCGGGGAAGGAGCTGTTTACTTCAGTCCTGAGCAGCTCACCTGGGTCGTGCAATGGCATCCAGTCCCTCAGCTGGGAATAAGGATCTTGGGAGGAGGAGTATGAGGTGTTGGGAGAGACAGGGCCAACTCCTGGAAAAATTTGAATTTAGCTGCAGCTGAATTACACAGGAGATCCAAACTGTGGGCTGAGCGCTCCAGTCCTAACCTATAATTTAAGATGTGGAGCCACTGTTTAGGAATCTTAGTCAGCTAAATACAGGAAGGAGAAAGTAGGTACATTCCTGGGCTCAGAGCCTCCTTCGCCAGAGCTCGGCACTTGCACGCAGATTCTTATGCAAGCTTCTAGAAGCCCAATTGCTTATTTCCATTTGCCTGTTTTCCGGACAAACTGGCAAAGAGGACTGGCTTGAGATGTTAGGAACAGAGCGTAGAAAACGTGTACTGAAGACATTACAGGAAAGCACAGGTTGTGTTTACAAAGCCAGAGGATATGAGCCACACAAGGGTACATTCTTAGAATTGTTTAATCTTGTAAAGGAGAAGCTGTACTGTACACCTCTTTCTTGGAAAATGCAACGGCCGGCACATCCGTCTCTCTCGTACACATGAAAATCTGGCTGTCATCCCCCGGAAGCGCTGGCAGCCACCATCCAGGAAGCAGAACCCAGCGCAGGGATGTCTGCAAAAGCAGGTAGAGCCGAGAATGGAGGCAGAGAGCACAGCTGAGAGCCGCGAGTTGCTACGCCGGCCCAGAGGGCTGCTCTAGGTCGCGCAGCGCGTTGCCTCAGAAAGCGGAGGATAGCAAACGCTCCCAGAGGAGATGGGGGGAATGGTGATGCTTGCTGCCTCGTGTCACGCTGTGAAGCAGTGTGGACAAGGGGTGCCTTTCTCCTCTAGCCTGATGTCCCGTCAGTGGCCTGAAGCGTGAGGACTGATTGCCCACACAGCAGAAATTAGATTGCTTAACTGCAGATTTAGCATTTCTAGGATTCCTGTGACATTGTTATTTTAGGATTTAGCCAAAGCTGTGTTGAGGAAAGCCTGATTATTGTAGCTGCCAGAGGCTGCTGGAGTTACTTTTACCACTTGATTGCAGAATCCTCGGTTTTAGGATCGCCACAACTTTTCACTTGATGCAAGCTCACCTAATATAAGCCCGAGCTAAAGGGCTGCCGTGCCTCTCTGTTGGAAGCTGGAGGATGAAAGCAAACCAAGCAAATGATGTGCAGACCCAGGTCCCATGCCCGCAGTGCCAGCATGGTGGGCTGGGACAGTTTCCCGAATAGCTGGAGGACACGATAGCCAGCTGGCGAGCCCTGGAAAGCATGGACCTAACTGGAAGGGTGGACGCTATCAAAACACCCTTCAGACAAGAAACGTGATCCCACGGATGCGTGAGGTACAAGGGGAAGATAAAGCACCAGCTTGTGCAATAACAGAGGGGAAAGAAAAGGTTGCCAGTAGTTCTTCTACTTCGTTCCCTAGAGTTAAAGGGGAGAGGTTTCTGGCACCTGTTTGAAGAAGTGTTTGCAAAGGCATATGTAAAACTTGGGGAATTCCACCACCTAGCTAGCTGAACCAACAAAAGTTGGCTTTGATGAAGCCTAGTGAGGCATTTTCTGCAGGGTGTTTTCAAGTTTTGACAAATGTGGCCTCCTAGGTCAACCGAAGACACAACCCAGATGTTAGCTTCCCGCACGAGCTGTAAGAACATGCTTACGCTGTTCTTTGGAGAACTGCGGGGAATCAGGGACACATGGGAGTGCATAGCCATATTTAACGTATGGAGTCAGTCAGGGACATTTTAGAAAACGGAGGTTTGTCTGGAAAACTGAGCTCTAAATGTTCTTGCCAAAAAGCATATCTTTCAGTTGTGTTAATTCAGATTACTCACTCATAGGGTTTTAGTTTTTCCCCTCTTCAACAATGCCAATGATTCCCTATCTATAAAACAATCTTCATAACTTTTATTTACATGGGAGGGCTTTCCCTGTGGCTCTTGAGCAGGGTTAAAAAATCCAGCATGTTTATAAAGCCAGAGGAAAAGAGAAAAAAAATAATTTTTTTTAATGTCAACATTTGGCTGTGATATTTTTGCATTGGTTACAGCTAGCTTTGTACTGTTTGGAAGAGGGGTATATTGAAACAGCTACTTTTGTCTCTTTGTAGGTCTGCTTTCTCTTTGGTTACTTTTCAAACTAGAATCCCTACAACTGGTTTTGAGTAGTGCTACTGTCCTAAAAGCTTATCTAGATTAAACACAATTCTACCTTACGTTATAGCCAGCCATGTAGCTCGGTGGGTGATGTTGGCATCTGCTATTCACCATCCGAAAGCCGCACCGACTCCCAGACAAAGTTGTCATCTCCTAAATTGTCACCTTGCTCTGGGAATGTTTTCCCCTGGAGCGCTCTTGCGGCATCCAAGACCGCGTGTGTCGGTACCGCGTTCAGGAGCCAAGTGACGCAGTGCCAGGTTGGCTGTAGAAGCCAGCCCCTCTGCTTGGATTAGGCAGGCATCACTGCACTGGGGCCAGGCAATTATCTGGCTGTCATCGGCTTCATTAGTAGAAGTCCTGTGCTCTGCGGGGGGATTCGTCTGTTGGTCCTGGAGCAGGCTGACAACATTTTCACATAGCGGCTGAGATATCAGTGTAGGTTAGAGGTACTGTCTAAGACATTTTTTTTTGAAAGGCTATAGTTTAAGGCATGCTCAGGGTGGGGGGAGTTGGGGGGATTATTCTGAGCATAATCCACTCCTCAGACCAAACGAAAAAATCCACCATTTTCCAGGACTAGCAATTTTGTGGCCATTTGGCTCAGAAGTCCTCCATAGATTGATGACCTTTGTATCTGGAAAGCTAGTCCTCATTCACCCTCCTCTACAAGGCTGGGCCCATCCTCATCAGGAATTTTACATGTTGACTATTTCAGTAAATGCAGCTTTTAATCTGCCACACATGGTTAGACGCTAATCGTGCTCATAGCTGGAAACACCACAGAAGCCATTGGCATGAAGCAGAGATTAGTCATGCTATCAGTTTGTTTTCTATTAAGCTTCAGGGTTCATAGAAATGAAGAGCTACAGAGATCTCAGCAGAGAAGATACAGGGAGGGAAATGAGCATTTCTGCAAATTCAACAGTGTCTTAGAGCCACAGGTTTTGTGCAAATCAAGAAGTCATAAGAACAAGGCCTGTGTCCTGAAGGAAGTTGCATGCAAGAACTTTTCCTCCAGCTTGACGGAGATTGATAAGTCATTTTGTCAAATGCAACTTTAAAATCCCACTTTAATGGTTAAAATGCAGTTCTTGTACAAAAGCTAGGAGTTTCTGAGCCTGCCCCATTTCAGAAAAAAGCAGCCACCTTTTCTGATTACCTGTTTTTTCTAATTAGATGACTTAATTTTCCTTTCTTAATGAGATAAAGATGCAATCTTGCATTTATGTAAGCCAAAAACGTTCCATTGGATAACATGAAATTACAGTGAGCTAGCATGAATTGAGGCTTCGAGAGGTGGTTGTAGGCAGGGGAGGAGAGGTCATGGCTGAACACCAAGACGACAAAGCATTAAAGAGACAGAAATGTAGAAAGACCGTTCCAGCGGCAGCACAGAAAAGGTGAATGTGAGATAAAAGAACTCTGCTTTTCATAGGTGGTAAACACGCCATTAAAGTGCATATGAAAGGGAACTTTAAAATGGGTAATGCAACATGAAGTTTTGAACAAAAGTCATTGATGAAAGCAGAACTTGTCCAAGACCCTTTTGATTTAGTGCGTTCTTCTACTCCGTACCCTCACCTATTTGCTACAAGAAGTCTGATCTGCAAAAGCAGTATCTTCAGTGTCCACCCCTCACCCTCTGACATATGTGCCATCTCTGTAGCAAACAGCAGGGATGGATTAAGGCAGTAATACAGCCCAGAGCCACTGCAGTTGCTTGAATCCTCACACAGACTCCTTTTCCTGTATCTTCTTACTCATAGTGCTTTTGATCATGTTTCCAGCAAGCAGCCATGCTCCTGCCTGAGAGCCACGTTGTTCTGCTGCCTGCTAAAAGCTGAGGCCTGCTACTGCGCCTTCTCCAGGCATCTGGGGACCAAATACCAAGAAATCCTGCCTTTATCCATTCTTGGCAACTGGGTCTTTCCAGTAACTGTGACTTAGTTGAGGAATAAGGAGTAAAATCTGAAAGATTAAGCAACGAGAGCATCACTCAACACCAGGATCCCAGCCACCGAAGGAAAGGCATCCCATCTGCAGTCTGCGTAAGCCGAATCGTCAGAGTGTGGTTTAGTCCTCCAAGCATGAGTGACGACTTTGTCAGTGAGTGATCTGGCTACAGAGGTATGAATTAGGGACAAATATCAGTAGTGTGAAGGCTAGGCTAAGAGTCTACTAACAGGCAGGCAAAGAGCCCTCCAGGACATGTAGCAGATAAGGCACGGTTCTCTTCCTGGGCTGCAGTAACGCGTCTCCTTCCCTGCTGCCCTTGCTTCACGTGTACAGGTCTCAGTTTGGGCGTGTGGTTTTAGGATATCCCCAGAGACCAAGGGAACATAAGGCCACCCTCTGAAACATCTCAGAAATCTCAATGCTGAAAGGCCGTGTGCTGCTATGCGTTGGCCAGTCACGGCTCTGCTGCTCCAAAGCGCTCCCTGAAGACAAGAAGAATTAGTACCGCATGAGGTAATACTGCTGCTTAAAAAGCAAATGGCTGGAGAAAGCCAGTGGTGGTTACTGAAACGGACTGCAAAGGGGCACAGAGTTCTTCAGAAAGGCTGCTCAGGGGATATGGCCCAACAACTTTAAAAAAACAGTCTTCTTTTGGGAACTTTCTTCACTGCTTAAATTCAGGGCATAAATACAAGGTTCCATAGCGAAAATTCCCAGCTGACTCCCCCCAGGTCTATTCAAATCAGGTTCCCAATAGCCTTTTTAGGGAATAAAAAGGCAAAATATCTGCCTGGCCTACATCTGTGGTGATTTCATGCAGATTTATAAAGATCACTCATTACAGAGCTAACTTCAGATGCAGTACTTGCCGAGTTCAAACACATGTTCATGTCTAATTGTTCACATTAGAAGGACTGTGGTGTTCTCTTTATGTATTTATTTTAATAACGTGTCATGAGAAGTCAGCTAAGGCTGTAGGGACACTTGCATGTCAGGGCAGTTCCTGCTCTTGCCACTGCCTCTCTTATCTCTTTCAAGAAAAAAACTAGAAGCCAAGCGGGAGGTTTACCTCAGGAGGAAGGAGGAAGACAGTTATCTGAGCAAGAGAAGGAGGAGTTTGTAGGAAAGAGATGAAGAATTGGAAGCCTTTAAGCTTCAGCCTTGTCTCCAGAGGTCTCAGGTGGCACTCCTGCCTGGGCCTTTCAACATATGCCCGATTTCGTAGCTTTGGGTCAGGCCAGATGACTTTCTCTGGAAGTCACCTGAAACCGTTGCTGTCTCCAGCCGGTCATGTCTCAGAAGCCAGTAATGGCCAGGAGCAAAACAGAAGTACTTAAATTGTGTTTAGTGCCCCCCTTACTGCAGCTCAGAGATCCAGATCACATCATGGGAACAAGTCACTTCTTACCTCTTTTGACTTGAAGGTAACCTACGGCAGCTCCAAAGGCTGCACTGCTAAGATCAATTGAAATTGTTTGTGCATGCACATCCTTGTGGGGAGGAATTTTTTGGCAAAAAGGGTCCTACAAAGAGCACTAGGAGCTGCTAGGCCTGTACAGCAAAAAGTTACTCTATTCAGCTTCTAGCTTGGGTGTAAAAAGTAATTCATGGTGCCAAAACAGTGTTTTTACTTATCCGAAACAGATTTTTTTTTTGACTTGGTCACTCAGATTGGATACGGCAGCCCTGGATGAACTTTTCCTCTCCCTGATTCAAACCAGCAATTTCTTCTTAAACAAAACCCAGACTGTCTGGGCGCTCACAAGGGTTACTTTGTGGTCGTTAAGGATTTGAGGAAACGGGTCTCTCTCCCTCCTGGCTGGATGCCGTACCGAGCTCTTCAGCATCCAAAGCTGCGGGGCTGGTGGGCAGCGCGCTTTCCCGTGGGGAAGGTGCTCCTCCCGCTCCAGCCTGTACGTGTTTCTTCTTGCCTCTCTCTAGCTATCGCATACCCCCACGATCACGTTATTTCCCTGGGCGGTGTGACACGAATGTAATACCCAGAGGCAGAGAGGAGGGCTGAATCCGGTTTCCCACCGCCCATGTGGATTCCCTCACCAGCAGGCTATTCAGGGCAAGGCAACTGCTACCTTCAACTGCTTTAATAATCCTTTGATTCCTCAGCTTGTACTGCCAGCGCCCAAAATGAAATGCTTTGCCATTTGTTTTGCCTGAAAATATTCCACAAAACTGCTTCCAATTTATGAATGGATTTGGCTACCTCAGAGCTTCATTTTTAGCAAAGTCGCCGCTTGCCAGAAACCCTCACCCAGTGCTATTCTTGAGCGCCGTGCCCGATCTTATGTTTCAGCAGCGGTGCCTGTGTACAGTGTGGTTGCTACAACCTTCCCTCCAAGCCCTCTCCTCCCTCAGTCAAAACAGGAAGGCAGGAGGGGAGCTGCGGCCAAGGCCCCTTGACCTTCCAGGGAGACGGCGAGCATTTATGTGGAGGCTCTGGGCTGATGATCTTAGCTGTGTTGACAGGGATGAGTTATAAAGTGAAGCGGGCATAAGTGCCGTTTTAACGAGGCATAGGATTTCCAGGATTTAGGAGTGTTTTTAGCATCTTTCGCCTCTGAGCCTACTCATCCCCGTGCCCCATCCGCTCCCAGCTGGGTGCCAGTACCACTCGCCGGGCTGTGCTGGGAACTGAGCATCGATGCTGGGAGATGGCGGGAGCCCGGGGGGCTGACCCGGCTCTGCTGTGGCACAGGGCCATGCCACAGGCTCATCGGAGGGGCTGTCCTCCTCCCTCCCCTGTGCGGCTGCCCCCCTCCCTAATCTATTTAATACCCTGGAGAATTGGGTCAGCGTCTCGGAGGCCCTCGGGGAGGGAAAGCTGGACGCGGCGCATCTGCTGGAGCCTTGGCAGAGCGGCTCCTGCGCGCGCGGGGCTTTGCCAGAAGGATCCGCAGAGGCAGAACGGGCCGCAAATTCTAAAGCCATCTGGAGGGCCTTGATAGTCCAGATTCACTGCTCGCGCTGTGGTTCCCTCCCAAGCCCATGAGGAGAGGGCATATCTGGGAAGGGAAGGGAGAACACAGGAAGGAGTCAGTGACTGGGTTTTTCAGCGTTTCGCTTGAGCCCACCCTTCCTAAGACAAACAGCCTAAATTATGTAGGTAAGACTCTAATACAATTTACACATTTCCTTCCCTGCGTGAAGGAGAATGCAAAACCAACTTCAACGCACTGAAATCTGCGCCAAAAAGCAACCTAAACTTTTTGGTTATACAGTTACTACCTTCCCATAAAAAATAAGGATAGGAAACCCCAGTTATAGCAGCAAAATAGTACTTCTAAGTGCTTTTCTTGATCAATAACCCAAATTTATCGCTAATTCTGTGACCCAGTGAAGACTCCTTTCTTTCTGCGAGCAGATGAGCTGGTAGCAAATGGATTCATCGCACTTTCTTGCTGTGCTAGGAGAGTAAAGCAAAAAGAAATCCCCAACTTTGCACTGCCAGTTTTCAGTCTCAAAGAATTTGCCGAATTCTTGTCATCCTGACTTGTACTCAGCAGAAGAAAAGCTCTTTTACACCTAGGGGGGAAAAAGCCTTCCTTTAAAACTAATCTGATTATCAAATAGACCTTTTCCACAGTGGTCCAGCTCTGCTCCCGTTGAGTGGTGTACTTTGTTGAGTCAGTAAACTTGTACACGGGACCAAATTTCGATCAATAGATTTTTTTTTTTATTTTTTTTTGTGTTTCACAAGTGGAGGACCGTGACTTAATCTCCCAAAGTCGTCTCTGGGAGAACAAATCAGTTATCTAAGATGAGCGAGGCAATCTGCTGACACATTTCAATTCTGAAGGCACTGCTGTGCAGTTTATCCAGACAAAGCCCGAAACATGAAAGCTGGCCTCCTGCCTCTGTTTTCTTGTAACCGACCGTCGGAGAAGCAGATTTCCCCGCTCCGCGGCTAACTAGATCTGCCTGGTCTGCTTAACCAGCGAGAGCCTTCCCTGCACTTCAGGAAGAACGCTCCGGGCTCATCACGAGCTACTGGGCTATAGCACGAGATTGAGAAAACAGATTTGTTTTGGACAAGCTGCTCTGACACGGAGGTGCCAGGGTGAATAACATTTGGGGAAAAAAAAAAATCTGCCTCCAACAGCAGGATGAATAATCCAACAAATGAATGGCTCTGTATTTTATATCACAGCACCAAATGACTAGAAGTTGCGGGGATCTGACTCACGAGCAGAAATAGCGTGCTGGGGACGGCTGGCACCGGTGCTACCACCAGCTGCCTGCCCCCACCGCCGGAGAACGGGTAGCTCAGATGCTGCTGCTGCTTAAGCAATTCCGCCACAAAAGGCTACGGCCAAGAATTTTAAGGGAAACATGTCAGTGCTAGTTCATAGCCTCGCTCGTTAAGGTAAACCTTGAACCGGTCCCGAGGTGCCACAAAGCCTTTCAGCTCTCCCGGCAGGAGGAACAGGACAGAAACCTCGCCAGGCACCCCGGTGGAAGTTGCGCCAGGCGCAAGTCAGCACTCGGCAGAGCAGCTTGCCCCAGCCAAGCGGCACTTCACCGCCACGGCGAGGTGTTGACAGAAGCCCCCCCTGCCCCCCCC
>Ga0065711_1045504_pt1 | contig 13440 bp, 16 predicted proteins | sample Hoacrofraction12_FD_59098 | JGI IMG/M metagenome (GOLD analysis project Ga0065711, IMG submission 59098) | Hoatzin crop microbial communities from Cojedes, Venezuela - Epithelial fraction 12 v2 (version 2) | ecosystem: Host-associated > Birds > Digestive system > Esophagus > Crop | place...
GTTGAACCTCATCAGGTTCCTCTCTGCCCAGCTTTCCAGCCTATCCAGGTCACGCTGAATGGCAGCACAGCCTTCTGGTGTATCTACCACTCCTCCCAGTTTGGTGTCATTCAAATGGATTCACTCTTGATCCAAGCTGGGCTGTGCTTACATAAAACTTTTCATGCACACTCAAGTTCTTGCAAGACTTTTCATGTACGCCCATGCAGAAACCACAGCACCGAGGAGGTCTGTGAAGCCACAGCACTCCAGTGATTCCCTGCATTCAGGGTGAAGGCTGGCCATGGAGGAAATTTTGGGGAAGGGGTAAAAGCGAAGGCCACTGAACTTCTGGCTGTGCTGTGTGATAGAAAAGGCTATTTCTCCCCTTATAGGAAACATGCACACATTTATAGTATCCCTTATAAATCTGCCTTTCCTCAAAGGCTGGATCCAACACACTAGCACTTTTATTTGCATTTTGTGCCTCTGGACAAGAAAGAATAAAACAGCCATTAAGAAATGCCACCAGAAGAGAGAAAATTACCTCATGTCAGGATGACAGCTCTTTGGGCATGAGCTTCCCCCAGCCAAGGTCAAGGATGGATGTCTGCAGCCCTGTCTACTCATACCTATTGCACCAAGGCAGCAATGGGATCTGTGGGTCAGGGAGACTGGGATCTGGGCTTCCATTCCCAGAAGATAAGCTTTGGGGGCTTGCACAGTTCCTGGCAGAGCAGGGCTCCAGACCTTCTCCCTTGATAGTGAGATTACAGGTGCCCAGCACCACGGCTGGAGTGATAGCAGAGGTCAGTCAAGAGCAAGAGGGTCCAATTGCCTGCTAGTTAAGCTCAATCAGTCCCATTAAAGTTGCAGCAAGGTCTTTTGGTCCCTAAAAACTCCTATGGAGTTTGTCGCGTGCAAGGCAGCATAGGTGATACCCCTGGGAGATGGGGAGACCATCTAGGAGGTGCCCACCTTCACAAAGACCAGGACATGATGGGGAATAGCCAGGCAGTTGGGGTTATGGATCATATGGGCTTTGGATATCCAGACCTGAGGACATATTTTCCTATGGATGATCTGGTTTTAAAAAAGTCTGGATTTTCTAGCTCACGCAGAAGGTGCCACAGGACTGAGGAAGAACTGTTATCTCCACGTGTCCATAGGAGGCTCTGCAGCCATCAGGGATGAAGTGACGTATCCAATGAGAGGGTGACAGCGATGCAGCTAGGGACAGCATCCCAGTCCACCCCTTACCCAGGAGTCCCTCCAGCCCCGTAAAGCCCTTGCCCTTGCCCTGTACAGTGCTGTGAACCACAATGCCATGATTGCAGAGTCATTGTCAACACTTGCCTGAGAGTCTGATTTCTCATTGCTATCTGTAAAGAAATCTGAATACAATTAATATTACCCTGACTCTTTTCTTGCCTTCTCTGCTGAGTTCTGCTTCCACAAGCTGCTTGCGTGCTCTGCTTTCACGGCCATCTCATTTTATGATAGCCCATTCCCTTGATGGATGCTGAAGCTTAATGATGACTTGTATATGACTGAGAGAGACACTGGGAAGCAGCTGGCAATATTCACTTCTAGATGGAGCCCCAAGTCCTTTTGCAGCTGAGTGCTAGAAGGGATCAAGGAAGCTGCAAATAAAACTCTGAAATTATTTCCTCAGGGAATTTCTAGCTGTTTCACACTTTGGGTCACTCAGAGCTGCCCAGGCAAAATATAGCCTGTGGAGATGTTACTTTATGAGCACCCAGTGAGATTTGGGCCACCTCACTTCTGTCATCTTGACCCAGCTGGCTCCTTCCTCTGGACATGGGAAGGGGCAGAGAGGTCTGGAGGCCACTTGATCCTGTCTCAAGATCATGTGTGTGGACCATCCTCTGCTTATCCCTCCCTGCAGACTATAGGGGAAGCCTCAACCACTAGTTTATCAGACTCCGAACATGCAACCAGGTACATCACTGAGCTTGCAGCAGTGTTGGCTTAGACATCCACTCAAGCAGAATCTCTTTCCAGTTGGGTTTCCTCTCCTGCTATATAAGCACCATATATGCACTATCCTAGAAGAACTGTAAAGGATTATTTTTACTGACATGACCTATGGGCAAGAGCAACAGATTGTCTGGCTCTCCTCTGGATCAGGATTGGTATAAGCAAGAAGTGATGAGGCCATCAACAGAGACTTCTTATTGCTCAAGTGTTGCTTTTTTGCTTGTATCTGAATGTCCCCACTCTTCAGATCTGAAGCACTTGAGAAGAGCAAGCAACAATCCTTTTTTGGTGGTATGGGTGATGAGTGAGGATGGGCCAGGGTCTGGTGGAAGCTGGGAAGAGCATGGCTCTCACAGGTCTGCAGCAGACCCATCCCACCACCCATGCTATGAGATGACTAGCCCCAAAGGCAGCAGCCCACGTGGTTCTGGGAGCGAGGGGACATCAGCGTGCTAAGCAGAGAAGCGGCAGCCTCCGCTCTCTGCTCCTGGCTATGGAGCCACCCCCATCAGGGATTTTTCACAGAATCACAGCAAGCTTTCATTTTTAACTAACTTTTCCCGTATTCACAACATTAAACCTTATCCTGAGGCTGGTAATTGATGGACAGAGAAATCTTCTGTGGACCTGCCTGGGTTTCACTTGGCTTGCTCCTGCTGTCACCCGTCCAGCATTTTAATTGTGGCCTTAACTGATCAAAGTGCTTTTCTGCCTGCTTAATCTAGTAGAAAGCAAAGAGATGTTTTTTGCACTAGACTCAAAGCCTCTGACTGTGGCCACATTAATGTCAAACAAGAGTGGATACAGGCTGTCCAGAGCATGCTGGTTTCAAGCAACTGCTCCTCACAGTAGATCTCCAGGTAATGTGCAGGGCATCCCAGCCTTCCCTCTGCAAACAAGAGCTCACGGGGCCCTCAGACATGACGAGCGACTTCTCTCTGGGAAGCTCCAAGATTGAGTCTTGAGTCCTTTATTGAGTATTTAAAGTAGCCGAAGCCTTGCACAGCACAGGAAATCCAGACTTCTCACTGTTTTCAGAGAGTTTGGTGTTTACAGTGTCTGGACAAGGACCTCACCTTCTGGCTGCTGAAGCTTACTGGGAGCAGTGGACACTCATCAGATTCCCAGGATCTCTCAGAAGCTCCAGGCATGTTCCAACTCTTCTCTGAAAGATCCTAGGTTCTCCAGATATGCTGATACTGATTAGCTCGGAAGGATAAGTCCTTCCTCTCAAGATCCTTTGGCTTATGGGGCCAGGATTTGCTGTAAGGTGGACCATTTTGCTCAGTGTTGGATAGTCTTGAAGGCCCTGTTATTCCCCTCTGCTGATACATATGAATATTTCCCTTGGTCCAGAAGGCAAGGTCACCCTGGCAAGCTATTGCAGTGTGCAGCTCATCACTTGGCTCAATGACACCTTGGTTGTGCTGATTGTCTTCCAGAGTAGCCCCAGGATCCCCGCTGTCCCTTCTCTGCACTTGTCCAAAGGATCCTAAAGCCTTCTGTCCACAGTGGGGTGTGAGTTTGGAGACGATACAGCCATCAGGCAGCTCAGGGGGGCACAGAGGTCTTTTGCTGGGAACTCTATGACAAAGTCCTCAAAAGCTTGGCTGAAGGGCACAGAGAAGGCACAGTAGCATTGCTCCTCCTCTTAATGTCCTTCTCATGCTCATCCAGCACCTTTTCCAAAGCTGGAGTGGTTCTGAAGACTAATAACTGTGGTCTAGGGTGGAAGGAGGGTGTCTTCAGCGTGTGCAGGCACTTACACACAGACACACAACCCTCCTTCCTAATCTTCTCTTACTCTATGCTTGGGATTTCCCTGAAGGTTCTTGTTTCTTCTTGGCTTGATTCATGCAGCCGCATTAGATAAGTGGCACCTGCACCATCTATCCTTGTTATGACAGCCACACGATGAGCACCGAGCATTCATTTCTCTCCCCACCGACCTCGCCAGTCTTCACTGGAGTGTGCTCGAATGAAAAGCAAAGGGGGAGAGCTGCAATTACTCTCTGCATTGATTAGGGAAACATCGTGAAGCAGCATGGAATCATAAGCAATGCAAGTGCCCTGGTGATGGGTTGTCGTTCCTGCAGCTAATTAGAAATAAAACCTATTAATAGGGCCTGTAGTGATAGGACAAGGGGTAATGGCTTTAAACTAAAAGAGGGGAGATTCAGTTTGGATATAAGGGAGACATTTTTTGGTGGTAAAGCCCTGGAACAGGTTGCCCAGAGGAGTGGTCAATGCCCCATCCCTGGAAACATTCCAGGTCATGTTGGACAGGGCTCTGAGCGACCTGATCCAATTGAAGATGTCCCTGCCCATGACAGTGTTGTTGGACTAGACGGTCTTGACAGGTCCCTTCCAACCCAAACCATTCTACGATTCTAGGATTCTCCATCTACTCCAGAAGCCCTGACTTTGAGAATCGTAGAATAAAATCCTGTGTCGCCTTTCACTCTGTACAGCACTGATGCCCAGGGGCCCAGGCTTGTTTATACCCATAGATTGTCCCATGATAGGGATTATCACTCTGCTACCCCACTAAATCATTGCATTTTATTATTTTTTTTTAATGCAGGAAGCCCCAGGCACTTGGAATCGGGAGGGCCACTTTGCACTGTGTTTGCAGTGCACGTTTCATCTGTTCTTGGCTGTTCCTGATGCTTTGGTGCTGATGGAGGCGGATGCTGAGGGTGAGGTGGTTCATCCCAGGGCTGGTGATGCTGCAGCCTGGCTGAGAAGCAGTGACTGGTCCCAGGTGACACAGGCATGCTGGGGTTCTGGTGACTTAAATTTCTCCCCTGCTACATAAGACAGAGAGCTCTGCCTTGCAGGAACGGGCACACTTTGCTGGCCAGCAGTGTGTGGAAGTTATTAATGGATGGAGTTAAAACCACTTGTGCAAAGTGGAAAACTCATCCCACAGCTGTGGAGGGACACTGGATTTAAAAGCCAGATAAGACTTTCCCAGCACTTATTCCTCAAGTTGCTCTGTCTCGTGTAAGGAGTCCCCATGGGATAACGTGCACAGTGCTTGCTGCACCTGACCCCAAACTGAGCCAGCAACTCTCCGGTTCACGAAAGAGCCCCAGCAGATGAAGCCAAGGAGGTCCTCCAGCCTTATCCTTCACAGCTGTCTGTGGCATCCTGGGTCTCCTTCCACTTCACATCTCATCTGTTTCACTCTTGCCTTTGCATTTGTTCAATTATTTCTCCTTCCCTATTTATTATTAATACATACATTTTCTGTCTAATTTCTCCCTCCTTTTCTATTATTTAACTGTACCCAGGCTACGGCTAGAGATCTCTGGCTCAAAAGCTGCTTCTCAATTAAAGCCTCAGCTGTGCGTTAAGCAGAAGAGACCAGAGGTGTGTTTGAAATCCTCCATCACCTTCCAGAGCTTGGATCAACCCCAGCGCATGCCGCTTTCCAGCATCCCCAACACAACGGGATCTGAGGGTGTTCAGGATCTGCTGTGTTTTACGGAACCCTGTCCTTTAAGACCACGTTCTGCTTGGTCGGTATGTGCCAAACCAAACCTTAATGATTACATCAGGGCTGTTATCTTGGGAAGGGCTGTTGTGCTCCTCTTAGCAGTTTACCTCCTGCATGATTTGGCGGAAAGGGAGTGCAGGAGGGGTCTGCATGGGTTGGAGGGGTGGGCTGGGGACCCCGTAGTGGGATGTGCTCCTAGCCCCAAAGGGATGTGCTGAGGAGTGGCCCCTTCCCATGCATTTCCCAGCACCTGCACAGCTTTCTCACTCCCCAGTCCAGAAACAAATGGAAGGAGCTGTTTCCCTTCGGGAACCCAGAAAACATTTATTATTTCGCATTTCTGGAGAAAAATAGACATAAAATTTCTTGGTGGAAGGAGGCAGGGCAGGTCCCACATTAACCCTTGTGCATCCTTCTCCCACTGCCCTATCCCGGAGAGGCTTCATAGGCAGAAACCATCCTGGTGCTACCCGACCTGGTCCATCATGACCTCTTCTGTGGCCTCTGTGGTGGCCCTGCAGCAGTGGTGGGTTGTGTGCACCTACCATGATGTGCCAGGCTGTGGGATGCTCTTGCTAGGTGGGATATGCAGGACCATATTTTAAAATTTTAGGACCCCAATGTCTTAAATAACACTGCACAGCTGTGTTTGTATAGCCACAACTAGGCTGTAATGGGAGCTGAAATACTCGGTGCACATGGAGGCAAGTGGACATCTGCATTTAGGGGATTTAATGTGCAAGTTGAATCGCATCCCGGCATCCATATAGCGGGGGTGAGCAAAGATGCTTCTGGCCTGAAAATTATCATGGGCCTGATCAGTCACTGGCTTAGTTCCCTGCTCCGTGCACAGCTTGCGCTTTCTCCCAGCCCTGGGAAAACGGGTATGTGACACCAGGACCCCAGGGACAGGTCCAGGGCGGTGGGAATGGGATGGCGGAAACCACTCAGGAGATCAGGCGTCATTGAGAGGAGTTACGGCTTTGCAGCATGCTCTCTGAAGCTGATACCTGGCTGGAGCTTCCATAGACGCCTGGCTTTTTTTGGATACTTCTCGCTCCCATGTCCTCTGTTCCCAGAACATCTTCTGCAACTGCTCCCTTGAGGTATGAGGAATCCCGGAGACTTTGCAGCCAGGATTTCAGGGAATAAATTGGCACACCAGGCTGTTAATCACAGCTTTTTCTCTAGTTTCCTGGAAACAGTAAAGCTGTAATTTCCTCTGGGCTTGCCTGTCATTGTCACCAGAGCCCAAAAGCAATGCGTTGCCTTGTGTGCCTAAACATCTCCAGTCTTGGACGAGCCCCAGCTCAGACCTGGGACACCTGGCTGTGTCATTTCTCTCCTGGAGGGCACCATCAGAAGAACTGCGCTCCTTTTTGCTGCGGATGGAAGTGATCAATGAAAAAAGACTCAATGCGAGACCTTTGGAAAGGGAGGTGATACTTGTTTTAACCCAGATGTGTTCCCTCTGGCCAGCTGCCATTTATATACTGAGCATGACACCTATAGTATGGAATATTTCCATTGGCCAGCTTGGGCTAGCTGCCTGGCTATGCTCCCTCCTAGCTCCTGCCCACCTGCCCATCAGCTGAATATAGGAAACTGAAAAAAGGTCTTTGATTTCTTAGCGACAACTAAAACCATCAATTTATTACCAACAGTCTTTTCATACTAAATCCAAAACACAGCAGCTACTGGGAAGAAAATTAACTCTGTCCTGGTTGAAACCAGGACACATGCTTCTCTTTCTCTCTATGCCTCTGTCTACTCCACCCCAGGAGGCGTAGATACTATGCTATCAAGGTCCTTCAAGTTGTGTCCTTGCCCACCGTGGCAGCCTCTCAGGCCCTAGGTCACTGCTTTATCCACGTCTCTCTGTTTTCTCTAGGGTTGCCTGATGGAAAAACTATCTGTGAATATTTGCAGATACCTGTCTGCATCTCACTTGCCTCCCTCACATCTCACCTTGAAGGTTTCCCTCGAGAGCCGCCTCTCTCACAAACTGAGCTGAGACTGGAGGATTGGGTGATGTGCAAACCCACCGTGTCTCAGCCTCGCCAGACCCACTCAACCTCCTGCTTGCAAAGATTTCTGGATGTCTCTGTATTTGTGCCCAGCTTCTGCTCCAGAGCACTCCTGCAGTCATAAGATATTGGAAGATGGGGAGAAAAGAGCTGCTATCATGAGTTGCAAGAATGCAAAGTCCCTCAAACTTTGCAGTGCTTCTGATGGGTGCAAAGTCCCCAAAACTGTATGAGTGCAATTTGGATACATCCAGTCACCAATGTGTAGTTAGGTCATGGCACTGGCAGAGGTAGGAGACAAAGGAGTGGAAAGGGAAACCTTTTTTTAATAGCAGGTACAACAGCAAGAAGGTTTCAATAGCAAGTTCATCTGGGGAATGTGTTTTTTCCCTGAAGTTTGCTCAGAAAGTTATAATGGTGTGCACAGCCTGGAACCATCTCAGGTTCTGGTCTCTTTAGCAAATGACATTTTAACTAGAAAAGTAAGGTGAGAGGGATTAAAATGTTACGGCAGCCTTTATCAGCACCGTCTGAAAGCACTTCTGTCCTTCAGCGCCCTGAAAGCGACAGATTAGGATGAAGCTGGGAATATGCTCAATGACGCAGTGTCAGCCCTTATCCGATCCAGGGGATAACGGATGTTGTTCCCTCGCCACAATAATTTCAGAGCCTTCAACAACAAGCTGCCGCACAACTTTGTTATAGCTACATTAAGCCCCAAAGATGACTTTCGTATTTCATGAGTAATCATTACTCAACCTGTCTCCAAACACAGAAAAGACTTCCTGATTTATTCTGCTCTGTTTGTCTTGGACCTTCAAGTAAGCAGAACTCGAAGAGAAGAGGGGAGGACGCTTGCGAATTAGTAGGAAAATGCATTCAATTTAGCAACACAGGGAGATAATTTTATGCCTCAAATTGCTAGGACAGCAAGTGAATTCTGGTGAATGCCAATTTAATTTAAAGGGACAATATGAGCTTAAAACTCATATAACAAAGGCCCAGGATCTTGGCCAAATCCCAGCAAATTCTGCCTCTTGTACATGCAGGCAGCTGCCATCTCCCCCATGTCCTGCCGTGCTCTCGGCCAAGAGACAGGGAGGTGACCCCAGAGCAGGCTGCATCCCACGGATGGGATGGTCGTTCTTTGATGCATAGCTTGGTTTTGGGGTTTTTTTTCCAGAAGCATTGTGAGATTCAGCTGAATGAAGAAAGGTGTGTAAATGGCAGGTCCTCTGTGACCTTTGGTGTCACAGCTCTGTAAGGAAATGTTGACCCAAGTAACTAGGACTGCAATGCAAGGACCTCTTTAAAAGGACAGCCAAATGCCACGCGGCACGTCAGAGCAGGAAACAAAGAGGGGAGACATCTTACAAACAGCTAATAGGGATGATTTTCTTGGTCTTGGTCTGATGGTGAGTCACTGTTTACAAGCAAAACCCACCCAAGCAAGCAGTAGGATTTCATGGGATCTGAGCTATTTCTTTCTTGGTTTCTGTTGTCTGAAAAAATCCCTATCTGGAAAGCACAGCTTTGTCCCACCTCTCTCCGCCATGCACCAGGCAGACCCCACATGGCAGTGGGTCATGGATCAAACCCAAGATCAAAGCCAACCATTAGATGACAGCAATGTTTCCTGCAGTCTTTTCTTGACGATACCCTGTACAAATTGTGGTGCTGCCCCTGCTCCCAGAGTCAGCGCGTGGCTCCAGCTGTTTGTTCCACTGCAGTTTGCTTGGGAAGCTGAAACTCTAAACTTCAAGACTCTGTCAAAAGTACAAATTTGGGGGTGATACCTGTTATGCAGTGGAAAACCACCTGTGCCACTTCTTTAAGTTGATGCAACAAGATATGGTCACAGCCCAGACAAGCAAAAGAACAGCTCAGATCCTTCCTGCAGCCACGAATCCCTTGGGTGTCTCATTCCTCCTGTAAGTTGGCATGATGGAAAAGGCAGGTGATCCTTTCTTTGCAATACTGTTGGACTGCAGCTGCTTCAGTGTGAGATCTTCTGGAAAGTAGCATCAAGGATCATTATAGGATCACCAGTGTAACAGAGGTAGGACTGATGGGAAGTATCGTCCCAGCACCTTCACACACTGTAGTTGTTGGGGTGGTCCCAGTTAGCAAATGGCCTGGATTACAGCCATGGTTTGTACTCGGCACTGATGAGGCCGCTCCTGGAGTACTGTGTTCAGTTTTGGGCCCCTCACTACAAAAAGGACATCCAGGGGCTGGAGCATGTCCAGAGAAGGGCAACGAGGGTGGTGAGGGGTCTAGAGAACAAGTCTGATGAGGAGCAGCTGAGGGAGCTGGGGCTGCTCAGTCTGGAGAAGAGGAGGCTGAGGGGAGACCTTCTCGCTCTCTACAGCTCCCTGACAGGAGGGTTCAGTGAGGGGGGGTTGGTCTCTTCTCCCAAGTAACCAGCGACAGGACAAGAGGCAATGTCCTCAGGTTGCATCAGGGGAGGTTCAGATTGGATACTGGGAAAAATGTCTTTCCTGAAAGACTGGTCAGGTGTTGGCCCAGGCTGCCTAGGGAGGTGGTGGAGTCCCCATCCCTGGGGGGGTTCAAAAACCGTGTAGATGGGGCACTTCAGGATATGTTTTAGAAGGTGTGATGGTGTTGGACTGATGATTAGACTTGATGATCTTAGAGGTCTTTTCCAACCTATGATTCTACGATTCTATGATCAGATCATGCAACATAGGTGTGATTCAGCAATTCTCTACCTGTTACAGCCTGACAGGGCCTGTGAGCCCTCATATTGCCTTGTTCCTGGGTAGTATCTGTCAGTCAAGACACAGGATCCATGCTACTGGAGTGGTAGATCCCAGAATCTGCTCCCACGCCTCCCCTGGTGCTGGGGTGAGGAGCCTGGCTAAAACCTTGGGGTCCATGGGCTTGCGGAGCCCCTGGGATGCTGGCTTTGCTCCTATGCCCAGACCCAGATGTGTGGTCAAAACCCACAAAGCAAGGCAGCAAACCAGCTGATGGCTGTGCTGAAGGCTCTTTCCATGCTTGCCTGCACAGTACAGCGATCTGCAACAAGAAGCATGAATTTCTCTCACACATTTCCATGTCAGGGTCTGGTTTCTTTCATGTCACCAGCTGGGGAACAAACCACAAGACCAAGACGTGTTGTTGGACATGGGTGCTGCCAGATCAAGTCACAGCAGTGCTTTGCATTGCTCTATAACCTGTCTCACATGTTGGGCCACAGCAGGAGCCCCGAAAGCAAGATCTCCTGCTCTCCATCTGCTTCGAAGTGTGAGATTTTCTCCCCATTTACATTTGCAACCATGCCTGATGTAACTCTGGGCATTACCAAGATCTATACAAATCATTTTGCTGCTCCTTGTTGCTTCAGTCAAGGAGAGCCTGGGAAGGGCAGGTTGGAAGGGGCTCGGTACCCTCATATATATTTTGGTCGAAGAAAAGACTTCGCCTTTACCTACAGTCATCCTGTGACTTTGGATTAAACTGATGGGTGTTTGCATCTCCTGTTCCTAAAACCTTCCACTGATGGGCCCAGGGCTTTACAGTCTGCTTGGGCACCTTATTGCAGTTGAATGTTTTTTTCCTGCTCTTCCATCTACATCTTTTCCCCAACTGATAACTTTTTCTCCTAGAAATAAATGATGTTGCCTCCTCCTTACAGCTTCCTCATATAAGAGGTGGCTGCGACATCCCCTTTCTTGCAGGGCAGATATTGCACCCAAGCCTTCCTCCTTCCTCAGCACGGCCGTTTTGCTCTGGATGTTGAATCCCAGCGCTATCGATTTCAGGACATTTCTCCAATCTGCCAGGAATGATTTGAATTCTAATCCTGCCATCCACAGCACTCGCGGCCACAGACACAAATTTTATTAGCTCCTCTTTCCCTCATCATCCAAGTCATTAATTAAAATATTGATTCGTGCCAGAGACAGGACAGACCCTAGTGAGATTCTGCTAGATAAATCCTTCTGAGTAGGCAGCAAACTACCCATAACCCCTGGAAGTGAAGCTTTCCAATTAAGCATGTTCATTGCCCTTCTTTTTTCTCCTCTCTGCATGATAATTTCATATCGCTGATAATTAGTTGATGAGAATATGGTGGGGTAGGGTCAAAATCCTTGCTTAAGTCAAGAGGTAGCTCAGCTTCCCCAGCTGGGCCAGTTACCTGCCCAAAGAAGAGATTAAATAGTTGATGTGATCTGTCTGTTACAATCCATGACGTTATTATCCAAGTGATTGTACATGGAGTAGCAATTGCTCCAGCAGCTTTCTGCTGCTCAGGGCTGACCTGGGTCTGGATCTGCCTGATTTCTCCATTTTCCCTAAGATCCTCCAGAAACCCCCAACCTCTGCGAATTCTGGGGCTGACTGGTAGCAGTTCAGTGATTCCTTGGCCCGTCTTTTCCTAGTGGGAACCTCCCAGACTTTCCTAAACTGAGTATTTCTACCATTCTTATACACGCATATGAATTCTCTGTCTCTGCCACATGTACTACAACTGGTCAGGTGTTATCAGAGTACCTGCTCCTTGTCGGTATGCTCATAAACTGGCTTTCCTTGTAGGTCAGAGTATTCACAGAGAAGCAAGCCTGCTGCTTTCAGACAGGCTTTACTATCTTTGAAGTTGAGTTACCAGCTAAAAAAAATAGCGCAGCTCCTTTCTAGGGAATTTGGAATTGTCTGGGGGTTTGTAGGGGTTTGTTGTTGTTTTGGGTTTGTTGTTTGTTTTTTTCTTTCCTGAAGAGACAGGTGCATGGGATAATGCATATGTGCAGTTGTGGAACTTTATTTTCATAGCAGCAGGAAAAAGCTTGAGGTAGCAGATCTGCATTTTGAATAGGTGTCTGCTTGCTAGATAAGCTATATAATTATTTATTGTTTCTAATGCTTATTTACTAAAGAGTTTCTGGTGTTCTTCACAAAAGATTCAGTTGTTCTTAATTTTATTTAACTTCTGGAGAAGTCTTATGCAGAATTATTTTTCACATACAAGATCCATAGTTATGCAGACAAAACCCCAAACTTCTCCCCTTTGCACATTACACTTTTTAATTTTCAAAATGCAATTTTTGCTTCCTTGTTTTTCTTGGCTGTTAGCGAGGGCAAAATTTTGCCTCCTAAACTATTTTGTATCTTAAATAGAGGCTATTTGCCATTCTTGATTATCAAAGTTTTGTTTTAAGATTGCATAGTGCTGCAAAACCTGTGGAAAAGTTTTTAAAACTTGCCCTTGTAAGTGATTTGCAGAAACTGTCTTGTGCTCACTGGTGTCTCCAGAGGAGTGGAGGGAAGTGGAAATTTCTCAAACTGGCATAGCTGAGGAGGCAGTTCTGTGTATGCCAATGTTTCAGGAATGAGGGTCAGAGGCAGAATAATTTCTGTATCTCACCACAGCTATAGGAACACCTCTGTTATATAGGACTACAGTGCTCTCTGCAAAAAGTGACGGCTTTGACTAAGCTTGAATGCTGTTACAGGGGCTGTGTGGCTTAGCCTGTTGACATGCTTCTTGTAATTATCCGCCTTCTTCTTCCCCAGCTTGGGGACTGGGTTTTTCTCTCGCCGCTTTAGGCTATGGCCAGGAACAGGGGCTCTCTGCAGTTTTGTTACAAACTGTGTCTCTTCAATGAGCATTTTCTGGGAACAGATTTCAGGTTGCCAGAGGCAGTTTGAGTTTATTTTAATAGAAACATTCAGTGGGTTTTGATACACATTATTGGTTGGCATTCTGCAAACAGTCACCAAACCCACACGGGACCATCCCTATGCCCTCTGGTGAAAAACCTGTTCCTTTAACAACAGCAGAATCACAGAATCACAGAATCACAGAATAGTAGGGGTTGGAAGGGACCTCTGTGGGTCATCTAGTCCAACCCTCCTGCCAAAGCAGGGTCACCTACAGCAAGCTGCACAGGACCTTGTCCAGGCGGG
>Ga0065711_1045505_pt1 | contig 13439 bp, 14 predicted proteins | sample Hoacrofraction12_FD_59098 | JGI IMG/M metagenome (GOLD analysis project Ga0065711, IMG submission 59098) | Hoatzin crop microbial communities from Cojedes, Venezuela - Epithelial fraction 12 v2 (version 2) | ecosystem: Host-associated > Birds > Digestive system > Esophagus > Crop | place...
CAGCCCTCGGGCCCGGCGCAGCCCCGCCGCCCGGCCCGGCCCCGGGGCCTGCTCCTCGCCGCGCGCCGCCTCAGCCCATCGTGGTGGCTCGGAAGAGCTCCACCAGGTCCGTGTACTCGGGGTCGATGAGGTCCGAGGGCTTCTCCCCGGCGTCGGTGGTGGCCTCCAGGCTGGCGCCGAGGGAGAGGAGGTACCTGGGGGAGATGGAAGCTGAGCGGCCGGGCCCGTGGCCGCGGGCAGCCCTTCCCGGCCCCCGGGGCAGCCCCGCGTGTGCCGCCGGCACCGGGCGCCCTCCGAGGAGCAGCCCCGGAGCTCTGCAAGGCAGCGGCGTCCTGCCGCAGCCCGGGCGAGGTGCTGCTCACCTGGCTATGTCAGCGTAGCCGTCGCTGCAGGCCATGTGCAGGGGCGTCCACCCGTTCTCGTCCTTCTGGTGGATGTCAGCACCATATTTAACCAGCAGCTTGACACAGTCCAGGTTTCCGGTAAGAACAGCTTCGTGGAGGGCTGCCATGCCTGGAAGGACAGGATTTGTTAGCCCTGGACTGGGCGAGGAGTCTCTAAAACGCTGAGCTTACAAGTGCAAGTTGTCCACAGCCCAGGAAAGAGGGGTTCCAGCAAACCCTCATTGTTAGGGAGACAAGTTTGGGGAAAGAAACAAAGACTGAAGAAGCAAAAGGAGATGCCGCAGGTTTCTGTTCCCCTTCTGCAGCATAAATACCCTCTCTAAGATGGCATAGCACCCACCTCCCTGCTGGGCCAGGCAGGACAGATAAACCAAGGAGGAGCTGCCCTCTCCTGCAGAGCTCCCGGTCAGCCCCGAGTCCTCGCCAGGACTCACGTGGGGACACGAGGAGAAGTGTCTCCGATGTCCTGCTCTGTCCCAAGTTTTGGAAGCTCCTTACATAGCAAGTAATGAAGCAATCAGCATGGATAGGAGGAAGCCCGGGGTCATTTGAGACCCTGTCTCCGTGGCCATGTGACAGCAGGAGCTGAAGCCAAGCACAAGAAAGGGACAAATCTGGGCTCTGCACCAGCCAGTGCCGATCAAGGCATTCCATAAACAGTTGCTGGTGAGGTTGGGCACAAACACAGCACAATGCCTCCCCCACAAACAGAAATGCCGCAAGTCCACAGATCCAGCTGTGCAAGAGAGAGAGCAGTGTGTGTCAGAAACGGACAGAGCCAGGAACAAAACGTGGAGCCTTGTTTCTCCCTGCTCTTTCCCCAAACCGAGGCGGAAGGCAGGAGCCCCACTGTCCCATCCAGAGCTCCACAGACCAGCCTTTGCTCACCGCTCCTTTCCTAGGTCCCACCACGCTGCGGGTACACGGTGATGCCTTGAAGGGGCCCAGGGGTAAGCGTCCCCGCACCCCACAGTGTGCACTGGCCACACTGTAGTGGGGAGGTGTTTGGGCGCTGGCACGGGGCTCTCTTGGGCCCTGCTTGGCAATGCTGGGGGCCCTGCTCCTCACTAGGGAGGAAAATCGGCTCGATGCCAACCTGCCGCCCTGCCGAAGGTGGCCCACATGCTTGTCTGGCCGCACGCTGAGCCGTGCTGCTGCGCAGACTGCAGCTCCGCCAGCCCCGGCAGCACTCACCAGAAGGGTAGATGGTGTCCAGCGTCACCTTCCTGGCACGTATGAACCTGCCCACCTGCTCCAGGTCCCCCTGCCTGATGTGGTCCTGAAAGACGACATCGTTGGGGAAGCGCACGGTGCGTGAGGCTCTCAGTCTCTGGACGTACCGACTGTACCGGGGCATTGAGACTGAGTAATAGTCCTTCATGCTGATCTTGGCCTTCAGGCACCACAGAGGAAGAGGTCGAGCAGAGGCGTGGAGGGCTGTAGGGGCAGCCGGAGTTGCTCAGTGCTCGGCCCAGCACTTGCTGCCCTCGAAGTGCTCCTTTCTGCTCTTCTGCCGGTTGGATCCCTCCTCGCTGCGCAGGTGTGATGGCACTCCCTGCGTGCCCGTGTCTGTGCCTGTGCCCGGGTCCCCTTGCTACACTCCCATGCTGCCCGGCACTGGGCGCACACAGCTCGCCCGCCCGCCCTTGGCCCGGGACTGATGGTTCTCCAGGGCCTTGGTGTTATATAGGCTCCCGCGGGCTATTTTGAGGACATGCAGCTCATGCTATTTGCCATGACACTTTGTAACTGAGCCGTCCAGGCCCGCAGCCTCCCACTTCTGGGCAGAGGTTGGTGTCTCATCTTACGACCCACCTGTTGGTTGGTGTGCCCATCCAAGCGGGCAGATCTACTCTTGCTTTTGCATGGGCAGCCCTTCAGAGAAGCCCAAGGGCCTGCAAACAGAACTGGCCAGCAGGAAGCCCTCACTCACGCACGCATGCATGCCAGGGAAAAGACACAAGCACGGTCACCAGGCGAGGGGAACCGGCTGCTCACGTAGCGACCAGGCAGTGCAATGCAGGCGTGTCAGAGCTGTGGTGCCAAATACATGCAGAGCTAAGTCACTCTCCTGTGGTTGCATCATACAACTTGAAAGGAGCAGAATGAGCTGTGCTGCCTGGCACGACTGCATGACAACGTACAGCTAAGCATGGCGAGCACCACCAGCATGTTGGACATCATCAATGCCCGTGTGAGGACAGAGGTGCTGCTGGTGCTCCTGATGCAGAGCCAGAAGCCCTCAACGCCAGTCCACGATGTTCAGCGTTGTCCTTCAAACTCAGAACCAGCTGCTGCGTAAGGGCACGCTTCTACAGAACAGCCTCAGAAGAATAGCTGAAGAACAGCACCACCACCAGACAATTCCTGCATTCGTTACTCTCCAGCAGTAGCTGTCAGAGGCCCAGAATGGACCATTTGCCACAGAGGAATCTTTCAGATCTATCAGGCATTCAAGCAACAACTGCTCCTCCATCCTTTTCCCCATCAAAGTTTGGTCATTTCAGATACATGACCATATCTGGCTCTGCTTCATGCTGATGGGGATTGTCTACGCAGGGCAATGAACTGCCCTGCAGTATCAGGAGAAATCCCTGCCCTGCATTAGGGGTGACAGAGATCATTCTGCCCCTTGTCCTGAGCCCCTGCCAGCAGTGAGGCCGACAGCTCCATCAGACACGCACCCGAGAACGGCCTGCTGCACCCGTTCATCTTCTGGCAAACACATTGATCTTTCTACTGAGCATCTCTGCTCAGTGGTACATCAGACAGAACACCGTGCGACAGGACGCTTTTAGCCTGCTTTCTTGGAACAGCAATTAGCTGTGTACACAAGATGACTCCAACAGAGTCCTGCTCTACCAGGCACAGCCTTGGTGTATGAGAAAAGCCCCCCCTCCTCTGATCCGAGCAAGGCAGGTCTCAGGCCATAAACAGAGGAGAAACTGCAGAGCTCAGCCTTGTTTACACTTTGGCTCCACAAAATGGACCTTTTTGAGCTGAGTCTTCCAGTGGAGCTTCCTACTAGCAGTGCTCTCTTCCTCCCCACCCCAAAACACAAAGTTGCTTTCTTACTTAGAAGCAGCAGCCGCTGACACTGCCTGCTCTGCTGGGCCACGGTGATTGCTGCTACACCAAGACAAGTCCCTGGGCTGCCTTCAGATACACGAGGTCACGGCCCTGGAGGGAGGCATCTTCAGAGACCCTTCCCCACATAACCACAGGTAACAGTCAACCACTGGTCTGGTTGCAGATGTTGCTGCTCACTGCAGGGGGGGTCGGACTGGATGGCTCTTAAAGGCCCCTTCCCACCCAAACCATTCCGTGGCTCTGTGACTCCTGACAGGAGAGGCAGTGGAAAACACCATTCCCTCATCCCACAGCCCGCGACCGCCCATTCAGCCCCAGCGCTGCTGTGCCTGGTGCCACTGCACCAGGGTCCTTGTTCCCAGGGAGCTGCGGACAAGTGCTGCACAGGGCTTCTGTTCTGCCACCCCAGCACACCCACACACGGTGACAGGCACCAGTAGCCTCCCAGGTTGCCCTCTAGCTCCACCATGCCCTCCCCTGTGACATTTATAGCATATTTGCTTACAAAAATATTTTCGGCAGCAAGTGACTGGTTTGGAAATAGCAGTGTAGCTCACTGGATCATGTGAGCCTGACTAGCAGAGGTACCAGCAGCCCCAGGTCTTCCCGTCGGCAAATTCCTTGGTTAACTGCTCAAGAGCAACAAGGTCCTCTCGCCTCAAGCCAGCTGGCAGAGCTGCTTCTTCTCAGAGCCCAAGCCAGCATCCACTGAGAACTGAGCTGTCAGTTGTGTGCCTGCACAGGCTGACTTAATCTGGACATGACATGGTCATCTTGGAAGTTTTTTCCTTTATAGATTATGCAATACAAGTTTCTTCAGGTTAAGCTACCAGAAGCCACCTGCAAAACCACAAGCATTCAGAAAGTAGTTTCTCTCAGAAATATGGTATTTAGTGAAAGTTTGAGAAAGCCAACAAACACACACTGTTTTGGCAGAGTCCCTTGAGAATCACCCTAGAACTCTGATTCTCTTTCAGGTCAGGTTCAAATATATTCATTCTGTATTCCAGTAAAGACAGACAGACATAATAGTATTAAAATCTCAACTTTATTTGGCCAACAAATTCCGTTCCAATGTTGCTGTAGTGGAATGCTAAGAACCAGCCTGATGCAGCTCAGGCCTTTGAGGCACTCCCCCATTCAAGTTCCTCCCCAAACCCCAGTAATTGCAGATGTCCGTTTTTATCTATTTTATCAGGCCCTCCCACACCACCCACCTGCCTGGTCAACCCATTCAAAATAATGCATGGGAAGTGATTGCAATAAGTCTTGCATTTGATCAAAAGAATGGCAACACAGCTAGGTCTCATCTAAGCTGGTGAGCCAGCGACCACCTCCACCCCCAGAGCCCGCCACAGCCAGTGCACACAGTATTCCACCCTTCCAGGTGTTTGGAATAGTCATCTCCAAGTGTCTTGAAGCAGAGGGGGAAGGAAACATCTAGCCAGCACGAAGAGAAGTACCTTCATATACACCTTCCACCAGGACAATGCCATCAGCATCGGCCTCTTCCCCTACATACACTGAAGGCCAATTCCAGGGAAAAACAGCTGAGACCATTAAGGACCCTGCCAGGTGCAGAAACCAACTATGGGCTTTAGTTTTCAAAGAAAAAGGAAAAGCAGCTTTCTTGGAAGATGTTAGTGGCAAGGCTCCAGAATGTTGGGCCATTGAACTCACTCTACCGCTTCACAATCTGCACCTACCCAGGAGAACAGAATACTTCAAACAAAAGCTGTGTACAAAAAAAAAGTACATCACAATTTAAAAAAATGAGCCCAGCTGGCTGGACTGGCTACCTAGTGACAGATCCCTTCTCAAAAGCGAAAAGAAAGAAAAGATAGTCAAGTGTAGAGACAAGCAAGGGCAAAGTGTTACTTTCAAAGCCAATCCCTGGATTTCCAGTCATTCACCTTCTGCTTTAAATCTTAATGGGTTTCTGACTTGCTGGGCTGCATAACAGCAGCCAATTTAGTGTGTGATTTTTTGGGTGATGTAGATCAGTCTTCTCTTTACAATTCATCCTTTTGGATTTTCTGCTCATCATCATCATCATCTTCCTCAAGGTCTGTTTCTTCATCTGTCTCCAGGTCCTCCAGATCCTGTACAGGTTACAAAAACAGCTGCTGGTCTCTGGCACATTAAGCAGACCCAAAACCAAGCACAGAACTACATCTCTAGTCTGTTCGCTATTCTCTGCTGCCATGTTAACAAAACATCCAGAGACTACTACCAAGAGCTCTGAATTTGGGACATTAAGGATCAGAAACCCCTGCAAGGCAGTACCTGCACCTGTACCCTGCAGGGGAGGAGCTTTCAACTAGATATACTGTGTATGTAGTGTTCATCATGCTGCTCAAGTTCCAGGTGCTGAGCAGGAGTTCTCAATAAAGAACAAGCCCTCTGAGCACTCCAGCAGTTTGTACAACGACCAGAGACAGCTTGTGCAAATTTAGAGGTTACAAAATCAACAGTATCCATGCATTTGTGTTTAAGCCTCCCAAGAACACTTCACACCCAGCTGAAGCATTCTCAATAGAAGGAGTCCATTACAGGCCAACGGCCAGCCAGGCTGCAACTGAACAGGTCACATTTTATGACATGGGCACTTTTGTTCACCAACAACATCCTTTCCTGCCACGTAACAACGCAGGATCTTGTTTAGGACTGAGGATTCAAGCACAGCACCAGATCCGACCCACGCTCCATATTCTGAACGCCCAGAGTCCTGTGTTAATGTTACTCACATCATCAGCTGCTGCCCCATCCTGACCTCCGCTCTCCAGAAATTTTTTGAAGCCTTCTAGCGTCCTCTCCCCATTATAGTCAATTACCTACACGGGAAAAACATCAAGATAATGGTTACGGGCACCCACAGAACCACAGCCCTGGAGAGGAGAATTCTTTCTGAGCAACAGTTAACATGCCAAACAAAAGGGAATTTAAAAATTCACCTTCACCCATATGAGACGAAGGAAAACAGCTCAGCCACTAGACTTCAGAGATCACTGCGAGGAAAGAATAGCCTGCAGATGAGCACACCGTCCTCTGCTATGCTCCCCCTTTTCCCCATTCCCACTTCCCACCCCCACTAAACTCCTTCCTACAGCCCAGCCCCCCACAGAGGGTCTCAGATGTCCTGTAGACTTGATGTGTTCCATCCCTACAGAATGGAGAGCCCTCCCAAAGGCCTTGTCCAAAGCAGAACTCAAGCAGGCAACTACACATTCTAGTGCTCCCTTGTTATACGATCTGTGTAAAGGTCAGCTGCCCTCTTACGTTTCTGCCAGAGCCTGCAGGGAAGAACTTGAGTGTGGGGAAGCTGTGGATTTTCACTGCCTCTACTTCATTGGCTGTCGAATCCATCTTGGCAATGACAATGTTCTCATGGTCCCTGTAGGTCTCTCCCAGCTTGTCCCAGATCGGAGCCAGCTGCTTGCAGTGACCACACCAGGGGGCATCTGTTCATCACAAAAACATAGCTAGCACCAGCAACCAAACAAGTCACCACCACCACCGCTCCCCCCTCAGGTTCCCATGCCAGACCAAGCCCACACATCTTTTCAACCGAGGCTCTCCCTCTGTGGCTTCGATTCTGCAAGATGCTTTCTCCCCAGTCCTGGTCATGCAATACTATGGCACTCCTTTCATGCCAGCTACTGGGAATCAGCTGTTAAAAGGTACTCACAGAACTCTACAAAGACATTCTTATTCTCATCAAAGGCAACTTCTTCAAAGTTTTTCCCAACTAGAACTTTGACAGGCTGCTTATCCCAGTCATCAGGAAGATCTTGACTCATCAGGTGGGGCTAGAATAAGCAGTGAAATTCAAAGCTATGGTTTACTGCACAGCTGCTTGGAACATACCAGCAGTCACATATCCCAGAAAACCCAAGTTTAACCACCCCTCTCAGTGCCTCAGTCATAGGCAGTGAGCAATCAGATGAATCAGTCACTTCCTCCCCTGCTTACAGAAAGTCTCCTTCCCACCCAGAACAAGCGGGAATAGCAGGTGCTCTTGCGCAGAGAGAACTGCAGTTGAGCTCTGCAGGGAGGAAACAATATTGCTGACAGCATCATTCCCACAGGGCTGTGTTTAGCTAAACAGTCACTACTGGAGTAAGGTGCGCATAGCTACCTCCAGCAGATCAGAGCCAAGAGCTCTTTAAACTGTGCCACACAAGTTCACACCTTCCACAGATTGTTGGCAGAAAGAGCAACTGGGTAAACAGCACCGTTACCATAAGCAGCAGAAAGAGCAGGCTCCACCTGCACTTGGGTGCCAGCACATAGCTTGCTTTCCTACAGTCTTCATGCCCCAGTAGTTTTGTCTTTCATTTCTCACCACAAAGCCCACTAGATACTCTGTACGTTAGTTGGAAGGATTTTCTCCAGACAACTCATGCAAATTCTCACAGGGAGCACTTCTTACTCTTGCTTAGCCAGTAGGTTTAACACCAGCAGCATTTATCTTCGTTACCTTGATCTTGCCCTCCAGGAACTTATTACAGAACTCTTTGATCTTGTCTGCTGTGAGGTCATCTGATTCAGGTTTGTATTTGGTCATTTCTTCCTCCAGTGTGATCAGACGTACAGCTGGACATTCTTCTTTCTTTAGGCCAAAAAACTCCAAAATCCTCTGGTTGTCACTGTGGTCACTGTCTATGAAGATGAACAGGATCTTTGGAGGAAAAAGTCAAAGGCAGTATGGTGAAGACGAGTACCTCTGGGCTATCGACACTTTACACACACACTTGCACAAGCAGCAGCTGAACCAGCCCCTCTTCCTTCTCCAGGCCCACCAGGAGGGCACCCCATCGGAGCACAGATGCTGGAGCCGCAACAGTTCAAGCAGCATGCGCACAGACCTGGCACTGGTGGTGATTAAGGCAGAGTCAGATTTACATCCGCAAGAAGGAAAGTCAGGAGTTAACTGCTATTCCTTCAACAGTTGGGCAAGCCAGTAAGTGACTCAGTCACCTATTATCGAGAGACACAGGCAGAGAGAGAGAGCTAGCTTCAAGTCCTCCTCCACAGCTACTAAGTGGATATAGACAGACAGCACTAAACTTCTCTGCAGGTGGTGGCCACTTAATTCATAATCCAAGAGATCCATCTCACCTTCCCTTTGAAGTTTCCAGCTGCGCTCTTGAAGTTGTCCAGTTTCTCTTGATAGTCAGAGACGCTTTTTGGTAGGAACAGCAGAATATGAGTCTTGATCTCTCCTCCAAAGATTTTAGGAGCAGTCTGAGAAGTAGAATATAAACTTTATTTTTGGAAGAGGTAAATCAGTGCCAAGATGAGCTTGGCGCTGCCATTCTGACTAGAGCACAGAAGCCTCCAGTACTACAGGACTGCTTTGAGCAGCAAGCTTGTGCCTCCTTTCCTGTGTGTTCTCCACACTTCTCCATAACCCCAAACTAGTGTCAGCTCCAAGACAAAACACGACCACACAACCTACAATTTGTTATACCCATACAGTAGCTACAGGAAGGGGCCTTACCAAGTCTCTGAAGACCTACCTGTTCAGTGAACTCTATGACCAGAGGCAATGCGTTAGACTTGATGAAGTTCAGCAAATCGTCTTTTGTGAGGTCCCCTTCAAAGTTGTTACGGCCTTCATCAAACTGCAAAACCAGATATTCTTGCATTAGAACACTTCCATATGCCACACAAGTCTCCGTCGAGAAATAAGATGCATTCATGCCAGAGTCACTGCCGCAATGGACCTCAGCTGCACTTGCTGAGAGCAGACTTCGGTCTCTCAACAAGGTCACCACATGTTCACATAGAATCTGGATCAAGGTGTTCACCTTCCTGGCCAGCAAAGCCTTCAATCATGCCCTGCAGCAAGTGGTGAGCTGCAGCAGGACAGTCCGCTTAGATCTTGGCATTCTTCTGGATGATCACAAAGCAATATGTGAAACAGATCACCAAGAAGGACTTTTAGCAGCCGCTTTGCAGCAGGCATTAGACAGACCAGTGAGAAGCTACCAGAGCATGGGCAGCTTTCTGCTCTGCAGGAATTAGCAACGTCGGAGCAGACACACACACTTTAACCAGACAGCGCTATGAAAGGAGTCTGACAGCAAGGCCCACTGCACTGCAAGTAAATAGTAATTTACACAGCTCTGTGGGTTGTTTCAGTCTGTGTTGTTAGAGACCACAGCATATGCTCATCACACACATCGCACCAGTGGTGCCAGATCCCTTTTTATTAGGATATCACCTGTATCCCTGACCAGGGCTCTCAGAACCCTCTTGGGCAGCCTGGAAAGGGAACAGCTGTAGAAGACTGCCAAGGCTAAAGAGAGGATGTGCAGGACAACACAGCAGCCCCACAGCAGGGCAATGCTCAAGTCACCAGCAGAAGCAAGAGTAGACTCAGATAGCCTTCTGTTAGAGGAAACACGCTAGTCTCAGCTGAAAGGCTGAGCAAAAGCTTAACATTGGAAATGGACTTTGTAAATACTTCAAAGTCAAACTCTCAGTTTAGACCCAACTAACTGCAGGAAGCTGAGCCAAAGTCCAAACCCACAACTGTTGGTAAAACAAACCACCTGGTTCTTACACCCTGGTATTCGGTTACCACTGGTGCCCATTTCCATCTTGGTTTGGGGTGGGCATATTTGAGAGCTCTCACAGCACTACCATGACATCGCACAGGAACAGGGAGACAATGTTCACAGCTGAAAGGCATCTCACCTTCTTTCTTCCACAACGAACAGAGCACTCCTGCAGCATCCCAGCCCTCCAGCAGCTCACGCACAGCCTTTCAGACCAAGCTTCCTCCCACTCCTAATACCTCACACACACTGCCAGGTGCAGAATTGCTTTTCATTCCAGATGTACCCAGGTAGACTACTCTTATGGAACAGAGCTTGAAAGTTCCTTTACTGTTAAAGACTGGTCCTGCCATTGCCCCAGTTCTTCAGGAGTGGAAGAAACCTTAACAGAGCTCAGAGAACTTAAGGGTTAGCAGCTAGTACATCAGATTAAATCAACTCAAGTCCATTCTACAGTGAGCTAAACATGAGGAAATGTGCAGGTAACTAAATAAAACCCAGGGTAATAACTTGTCAGTGCTGGAAGCCCCAGCTGTAACCCAGCCACTTCAAAGCAACCTCAAACATTGCCCTGCACAGAGCCCAGTGCTGGTGCTCCCCACAGCCCCAAAGAGATGGTCAGTTCTGGAGCTCAGCATTTGCCAAAGGACATGAACAGCAGCTGTGAAAAGCCCTGCAAACAGCGGTTTCAGCCTAGCATTAGCCATGAACAGAGCGTACAGAAGGAATAGAAATCTATACATGTGAGAACAAGATACAGGCAGTACGTCAGCCAAGAACAAAATACTGCTCCCTTCACCCACCCCAACTTTTCTAGCTGCAAAACTCTAGCATTTCGAACTCGTTAGCCAGATAATTTGGTCACACAGTGATCTGAGGGACCTCTTACTGAGAATTTAAGTCCACAAGCATTTAGTGCCATAAAAATCACTACAATTTCAGAGGTGTAGTGGAACAACAAATGCTATTTTAGCTGAACAAGGCAAGAATGAGGTAAGAATTCATTCAACTCGTTAGCCTGTCTTAGATCAAATTGTGCAGAGCAACGACCGATTAGATTACAGATTTAGGAAGTCTGATCCCAAGCAGCTTTCCGTCCTGCCTCACAGCACCCCCGTGTGCAGTACCACCCAGTCTAAGGAGCCTCTACTTGCCAAACCTAGAATTTCATCCCAGTGACTCACATTTTCATGGTAAAAGGCATCAGTAATTTATTCCTGCTTCCGTAGATGGCCACCATCCCTCTGCCCATAATCCAGCTGCCCCAGCCTCATCAGCTAGAACTGCAAATCCTCTTAGGAACTTCGCTGCAATCACTATGGCGCAGAACCCAGCACGAGGCAGAGCAGCTCCCAGACGCAGACATCTACTGACTGCAGCAGAGCCAACACTGAGCGCATTTAAAGCGACTTTGCCAGGCCACACTCGCACAGAGCATCACGGCAACGCCACCAAGGACTCTGCCACCATTCTAAGACCTTCAAAGTTCAGGGAGGGGCACGGGAGGCCTCACTAGTTACAGCCATGAGTATTTTAAAGCTTGTGCTGACCATTACAGCACAGCAGCCAGATACTTGAGAAATAAGCAACAGCTTGGCCCCAAAGCCCAACAGCTTTGGGAGGACAGCACTGGGCCGGTAGACCAACAAGGCTGCTGACTGCAGGCCCCTCCGCTGCCAGGTGTGCCCTGCGAAGGGCCCCAGGGCTCTGCCACCCCGCAAAGGGGCTGCAGGGGCTGCTCTCCTCCCCCGTCACGCTCCAAGGCTTGGAAACAGCCAGACCAACAGCACAGGGTCTTGTGCCATTTCATCCAGGGCCGCCCTCACTTGAACCTGACCAACTGGAGAACAGAAGAGGCAGAAGACTCAAGAGCAGTGCTCGTGCTTTGCAACAACCAGTACCTTCTTGAAGAGGACCACACCGTCCTTGCTAAGCTGGTACTTGGTGAAGACATCATCACTAGAGGAAATCCCAAAAGGAATGTCATCCACAGCTTCTGCCGCCAACAAGAACTCCTTTGCAGCCTCTGATGTCAGATCCTGGTGAATAAGGAAAGGTGGTTCGTGGGACACACCACACTGAAGCACAAACATCCCAGGCCTCCCCAGCCAGAGAACTGGAAGATCAAGTAAGGCAGGACAGCAAGCATTGCACAACTTATGGAGAGCCTTCCCCAGCTGTCAGGTCCCCGTAGGGCAGAAAGCAGGGAAGGTCCTAGACATACACAAGAGCTTCTCAAACAGAAGCACAAACTCTACCTTAAAGAAACCAATCACAACCACTTCACCGGAATCCACTAATGTCTCTGCTGCAGCAGCGTCTGTCAGGGTGGTTGCAGCCGGGCCAGTGCGCTTCTTCAGCCAGCTGACAATATCATCTGCTTCTCTGCCAGCTACACCAGAAAGACAAGAACACTGATTCACCTTTTGCCTTGCCTAAGTTTAAGAACACAAAACCCCTAAGCTTTGAGACAGACGGCTCAGCAGCCAGCTGAGAGGTCAGAAAGAATGAAGATACTGTTTGCACAACTCTATTCCTTTTACTCCAGCATAATTAAGCTAATCTCTAATTATTAAGTCAGGGTACAAGGGGCTCCTAGGAGTCCATTCTTCTCTTGCTTCCAGCCCAAGCATGCTCTTAAACTTTAACCAGCATTACAACATTCCTTTAAGATCCTCATTTTTTTAGGCAAATGTATCACCTTTCCCTTTCACTAACCAGTATTCTGCGTGCTACCTTCAGCATCCAGCGCAGTGGCGCCTGGTTTAGCCGAATTCTGCTTGTCTTGGTCTTCCTTGCACCTCTCTCACACCTCGTGCTTGCCCCTTTACCCAGCCGCCCAAGCGTTCGCTCACTTCTGGGTGCTACATTGCTCGAGCGACGCCAAGCCCAGCAACAAACAAAGCCTGGACCACTCTGCTTCCCTGCACAGAGCCAGCTCCGCCTGCCCCCTCTCGCGTTAGGGGCTTCCCCCGCTCGAGGCAAGCAGGGCTGCCAAGGGCAGGCGTATCCTCGGCCCCGGAGTGCAGCCGCCAGCGCCATGGACCTTGTCCAGCCGTGCCAGCGCGGGCCGGGAGCGAGGACGGGCGGCCACGTCGCTGCCCCGGGCACGGGGCCAGGCCCGGCTCACCTGTGTACTCCCGGGGAGCAGCCCGGTCGCCGTTGCGGAAGAACTTGATGGTGGGGTACCCGCGCACGCCGAACTGCTGCGCCAGCTCCGACTCCTCCGTGGCGTCCACCTTGGCCAGCCGGATCTCCGAGCCCTCGGCCCGCAGCCGCGCCGCCGCCTTCGCGTACTCGGGGGCCAGCGCCTTGCAGTGCCCGCACCACGGGGCGTCTGCGGGACGGGACGGGGTGTCAGCGCCGGGGGCCGCGCCCG
>Ga0065711_1011484_pt1 | contig 13438 bp, 20 predicted proteins | sample Hoacrofraction12_FD_59098 | JGI IMG/M metagenome (GOLD analysis project Ga0065711, IMG submission 59098) | Hoatzin crop microbial communities from Cojedes, Venezuela - Epithelial fraction 12 v2 (version 2) | ecosystem: Host-associated > Birds > Digestive system > Esophagus > Crop | place...
GGCTGCGGGGCTGCCTGGGGTTGCGATTTGCCGGCTGCTGTGACCGGTGCGAGCTGTGTGAACTGGCGTGGGTGGGCCGGGGGTGCCCGGGGTCCGGCAGGGTGTGCACCAGCTGGCACTGTCGGCTTCACCTTGCTCGACGGGGACAGCGGGGACGGGATGGGGCTCCCCGGGCAGCCTTGCCCACCGGGGAAGAGCTGGGGTTGGCTTCTCGGTGGTCAGTAATACGAGCCAGCTCCATGCTTGGAGACCAGAAGTCCAGTCCCAGAGCCACCGTGAGGCCTCGGCAAGACCGCGTCAATCGCTGTGGCCCTGCTGTAAGAAGAAAGCCTGATCCACAGCTCCATCTTGTGCTCGTTCCCACTGTCACCAGTCAACCCATCCCCCAGCTTTCCCTAGCACTCCAGAAACAACAGGCAAACGCGTGACCTCTCCATCAGCAGTGGCTGGGAGAGGTGCCTTTGCTGCTTCCCAGGCTGCCACATCGGTGCTGTTAATATTGGTGTCGTGGTATTTAAATACAGGCGTGGGGCAGTGTGGTTGAACACCCTCTGCTGCTGGGGTCCGGAGCAGCGCTGGGCGTTCAGCAGCGGCCGTGGCAGCTGTTTGGGTGCTGAGCCGCTCCACGTCTCCCAAATATCCGGTCTGCTCTGCCCGCGTCCAGCCCCCGGCTGCTGCGTGACCCTCTGGCAGCAGCAGAGCCTCCAGATGTTAGCAGGTTTCCCTGCTGGGACTGCCCGAGTCCAGCCTGCGGGACACGTAGTGAGGGTTCACCTGTCTGTTTTCCTTGGGGATTTGCATTTTAAGTCACTTGATTTCTTGGGGCCCTTTTGGCTTCCAAGTCACCCTGGGTGCGCGTTCGCCCTTGGTGCCTTGCCACCCAGTGCTCTTGGAGAGGGCTCTCTGCGGGACATCTCTGCGGGTATTTGCTTTCTCCACTGATTTTCCCCTGCATTACAAGTTTTGGCCGTGGGTCAAAGACAATGTTTGTAGACATGAGCTGACGTCAGAGGCGGCTTGGCGGTGGCGTGCCAGGGGATCACAGGCTTCCAGGACAGAGTTCTCGCTCCCTCGAGGCCCAGGAACGCAGCGGGAGTTCATCCTCTGCAAAGATTTACAGCCCCCCGGTGCCCCCAGCTTGAGCTGTGCTTCGGCATGGCCCTGCGAGCTCCTGCCCTCCTGCACTTGGAGCTGGTGAACGTTGTGTGCTCCCTGGAGTAGCTGTAGCTGCAATACAAGGTCCCTCACCATGCTGCCTGGAGGGAGATTTCAAAGACAAGGGGAAGGAACGGAGGAGGGAAGAGGCAGGGTGAGGGGGCTGGGGGGGGAGGAAGGGACGCAGCGATGCCCCAGCAAGTTGCTCGCCAGCTGTAGATCAGAGGGTGGAGAAGCCCTCCCCTTGGTCTGTTCTGCTTCTACGTAGGATCTGGAGAAAATCAGAGAGGCTTTAGATGTGGTGCCAGAGCTCCGGGATGTCAAGGCATCCCAGATACAGCTCCATACCTCCCTGCAGGGCTTAGAAAAGAAAGGGAGGAGCGGAGAGAGAAAATGAGTGAGGTGGTGTGTAGATATTGTCTGTTGTAGGCTGACCAGCGCTGTTAGGAGGGATCACCCGTGCGACTGGAGAAGCCCTCCTGGCGCTATCAGAGGGGGGCTGTGCGGCTGGGGTGCGGGTTGCGCAGCCTGGAGGCGATGCTCTGCCCGGGATTCACGATGTGGCCGTATGAACCGGCTCGCAGCCTCCCTGAAGGCACGTGCTGGCTGGTATTACCCTGAAAGCTGTGTCTGGGTTGCACTCTTGCATGTTCCTCAGGACATCCGCTGCTCCTTTTCATCTTTCCTCCTCCGTGAGGTCCCAATCTGTTTCCCACTCCCTCGCTATAAACACCCTGCCTGGCCCGAAGGCAGGAAGCAAACGCTGCAGAGGCCGAGTTCGGCACCGAAGGAGCCTGCCTGGCTCCGTGCAGGCTGTCGGCACGGGATGGGGAGGTCAGGGTCGTTTCACAGGGCAGCCCGTAGGCCCCTCTGAACTCTTTGGCAACCGCCCTGCCCTGCTCTTTTGGCCCCGCTGCCTCCCTCTCGCAGCGGATTTCCCACCGTGTGTTTCCTGCCCATCCCGCTCCGTGCCGTGTCCCATGCGGTTGTGGCTCTTCGCCTTCCTGGGTAGGAGACGCCGCCGGCACGAAAAACAGCGACAGGCGGCCAGGGTGGCACGGCAGGGTCCAGAGCGGGTGGAAGCGCCCTGGTCAGTGCGGTTGCTGCTGCCGTGTGCCCTGCTCCGGGGAACAGGAGTGCCGCTGGCTCCTGGCTGCTTCCTAGCCCCTCTCCGAGGAGGCTGGGCAGCGCCAGGGCGAGGGCCAGCAGTCAGGGCTGCCGGGACAGGATGGAGGAGTCTTCCCATGGCAGGGGTGGTCGAGGTGGGCAGAAGCGTTGGCTGTGCAAACCCAGAAAACCACTTCTGCCTGAGCTGTGGGGTGTCCATGGGGCGGATCTGGTGGGTGCACACAGGAGAGGGCAGCCGGTCCGAGGCGGGAGCAGCTGAGGGATGGGGCTGAGCTCTGCCTGCGTGAAGGCTGGAGGAGCCGGGGTGCCCTTTCTCCAGGTGGCTTTGTCCCTGGGAGCAGTCCTACATTAGCTGTCTCGTGCCCGGCAGGCCACAGGGAGCACAAGTCTCCTCCTCACACAAGCGCTTGGGGCTCGTGGTTGTTTAAGGGCCCTGTTTTGCTTGGCAAAGTTTGGAAGTCCCAGCAGGCTTCAAACCCTCCCGTTCAGCATTTCCATGGTGACAGGCAGGCGCTGCTGGTGGCTGTGCTGTCCTCCGTGGCACCAAAGGAACGAGGCCGGTGAAGCGCTGTGCTGCGGTCTGGTGGGTTTGCAAGCTGGTGCCCGTGGCCCCGCAGCCTTGTCGCCGTACGGGGGAACAGGACGTGCCCCTTCCCCGGTGCTCATGGAGGGCAGTTCTGTTTTGCCCCCAGTGGGACAGGCACTAAAAGGGGGAAGGGTTTTGTTTAGGAGAGCTGTGCCTGGCCGCCTGCTCTGTCGCCGTGCGTGGCACTGGTGGGGATGCCTGCAGCATCGCGGTCCCCTGGCAAAGAGCCTGTCCTGTGCCTCTGCATTCATAACCCATCATGGAAAATATTAGGCCTGGCAATTTGCAATGCTGTGTGAATAACTAATTAAAGGAACGGGAAGGAGAAATGACTGATAAATGCTTCCACAGTCTGGGGAAGGCCCATTTCCACTGGTGGAAAGGCATTTATCTCCCTCCTGCCGCAGCGCAGACCCTCCTCCTCGGGCTAACTGCTGCAGATGTCCTGACTGTGCCGTTTGGAGGGGAGCTGGACCCAAAGGGCTTTTACTCAGACGAGGCATCAGCCAGGCATCTGCATCGTACGTGGTAGCACAGCCGCTGCGTGGCACGTGGTGGGAGGTCTGGCCGCAGTACCCACGGCTCCTCCGGGCTCTGTCGCTGCGTGTGGCTCAGCAGCGTTTTCTTGGAGCTCACCGGGGCATGGAGGCTGCTCACCCTCGTGTGGAAACGCAGCGTGGCTCTGGGGGACCTGGGGCTGGGCGAGACATGGGGATTTTACATCCTCTGGAAGCTTGATTCCACACACGCGCGCACACCCACCCCCCGGCTGTCGTTGTGCACTAGTGGGGAGGGATGCGATCTTGAAACGTTTTGCAAATAGAAATATTCTGAAATATATATATGTCCTTTCTCCTTAGCAAGTTGCAACAAAATTCACATTCTTCCATGAAATGTTTATATATTTTGGCCAAGTAGTGTATCTTTTGCTAGGAAACACCTATAAGTATTACCAGGGCGGTGATAATTAGGAAGAGATTGAAATGTGATGATATCTGCCAATATTTCGGGGGCCGAGTCCTCCAGGTGTGCATGTGTGGGCACCGTTTTCCCGTGCAAGGCGTCCTAGCTCCTTCGCTCTCTGGGCAGCCGCCGGCAGCCGAAGCACATGTTTCTTGGTGGGCTCCAACGTGTCTCTGCGGGGGCCAGCACGGACACTGTGGGTGTCGCAGCCCCGCTTTTGGGGAATTCAGCCAGCACCTCTTGGAGCCAGGCACTGCACCGGGTGGCTGTAACCGCTTATACAACTCCCCTTTGCGCTGTTCCCAGTGCTGCTTGAAAGGGTGTTTAGTTAATAGGATTATAAAGCTTTCCTGTCGTTAGGCAACGGAAATCAATGGTGGGCCTCTAGGGCTGAGTTTCATCCGATTTACAGCGCAGTCACTAGATGGCTGTGCTGGGCGTGCGGCGAGAGACGGGTACGGTGCTGGAGGGAGGACGCAGTGCCTCCCGCGCTGTGTGCCGCAATGGTGGGGCCTCCTGCAAATGCAGACGATGCTCTTAGTCCGCCGGCGCTGGCCACGCGTTTCTCTGGCTACGAGGGTGCTGCTGGGTGCGGTGCCTGGGACCACGCGGGCAGTCGGGATGCGGCTGCGTGTCCCCAGCTCCTGTGTCTGCTGCTGGGCTGGTGTGGGAAACGCAGGGATTTTCCCTTTCTCCAGCCAAAAATGGTGGCTTGGCCTAAAAGCGGAGAGCAGGCGCTGCTCTGCAGTGCTGGGGGGGCTTCGCCCACCTCTCTGCTGTGAGAAAGCATCTGGAGACAGGTTGGTAGGATGGCTCAGTAAGCTGTGCAATGCAGAGTGAGCTCACAACTCTCCATCCCCAAAACGCAGCGGGCCACCGGCCCCCGAGGGCTGCAGAGCTGGCAGGGGCCAGGGCCGGGGGTGAAGCCCCCTCCATGACAAGCTGCACGTCTGCATGGCGCCGGGACCAGGCCTGGGAGAGCTGGGGCCCGGCCGCAGCCCTCGGGGAGGTCAGGGAAGGGCTTCTGCGCTCGCTGGACTGTGTCCACTGAAGCTGACAGCCTTCTGGTTTGGTCAGTCCTGCCCTGCTGTGTCCGTGCTGAAATGCCTCTCCCGCTCTGATCCGGGGCCGTGCCTCCTGGGAGAGGTTGGCAAAAGACATCGGCTCCCCTTGCAGCCAGGGAGCGATGGCGAACCCCTCGCTGTCCCAACGGGAGGGTGGGGAGCAGCTGAACGGGCGCCCCGAAAGAAACTTCCAGGAAAGTCAACCTGCTTCTGGAGTCCGGCTGCGCAACAAGTGTTTCCCATCCCCGTGGCTAACACAAGCTGCTGGAGAGGGGACCACACATGACGGAAACTTCTTTAAACCCTGTAGCCTGCAAAGCAAGCATGAAGAGGGAGGATGGAGAGAGCCTTTGGCTTAGTCTGTGGGGCTGGAAACTGCCGAGCTGCCACAGCCGTGTCGCTTATCTCTGAGCCCGTAGTTTGTCTGCTTGGTGACACGGANCAGTGATGTAGATCTACAGATAACCTGTTGGCCATGTGTTATAAAGTATGCATGAGGAGCTGAGATGGTTCTCCACAGCACAGCATACTGTGGGAGAGAGCGGGCTCCAGGGCTGGGGGGCACAGGAACCTCCTCCTTGGGTTTGTTTAAGCTTCAGCTAAACCCTGGAAAATACGGCTGGAGGGAACAACCCTGCCCCGTGCTGGAGGCTCAGCTAAGTGGGTGAATTAGTGGATGCTCTGTCTCTGGCGAGGGCTCCCGGTAGTGACGCTATACGTCACGGCTGTGTGCCCCTGTCTGTGTGCGGACGTGTGCCCGGAGAGGTGCCCCGGCCTTGCTGCCAGCCCGGTCTTCACCGCAGGCGGCTGCTGCTGGCCAGGCTGGCGGGTGGCATAAACCCTCGCAGAGAAATTGCAGTTGGTAGGAGCGGGGATTGTCATGGCTTGCCGATACCCTCAGCGCTCTGTTTCCCCCAGCACCTTTCTCCTCTCCAGCAAAGATTTTGTTTGCAGTGGGAAGTGCCTGGTGGTGCTGCCGGGCCGGCGTGGGGACAGCTGAGCTCCACAGTGCCCTGTGCTGTGCCCGCCCGAGTCCCAGCGAGGAGGCCAGCTGCCCTCCAGGGGATGGTCCAGAGCTGGCCCTGGAGGAGCCAGGGCATGCTGGCATCTGGGAGCTCGTTCTTGGCCCCGGTCTTTCTTAAATTTGTCTGTCCTGGGGTGCTGTGGGCTGCCCTGGTGGGAAGATGCTTTGAGAGATGACGGGGCTTTTCCTCGTGTTCGGCGCTGGCAGGGAACAGCCGTTACGGGCACGTGGCAGTTTGTGGCATCCTCCCACACTGGTACCTCTGAAGCCTGCTGTGTGGTGCGGGGAGTTGGGCACCCATGCATGAAGACAGTCAGCCCAGCAATATTTGCACAAAACAGGCCGTGTGCCGAGGATTTCCCTGCCCGAGAGCTGCGCCCAGGTTGCTCTGGCAGCACAAGGGATGGGGAGACCAGGAGGATGTTGTTAAATGGGCTCAGTCTAGCGGGAAGCTATTTTGGGGTGAACGAGGAGGGGATGGTGGGGGCAGCTGTGAGCTGCAGGGAGTTGCATGGGGACTCCTCCTTGCCCTCCCGCAGTGGGGTGGTGCGAGGTGCTGGTGACGCTTGGGGCAGGAGGGACTGGGCGGCTGCTCCGTGACGTCTGCCTGGGGACACGGGGTCCCTCCTCCGTCCCGTGCGCCAAGAGCCATGCAATGGCCGGCATCATGGCCGGAGCGGCGGGACCCCCTCCCTGAGCAGCTCTGCCCACCCTGGGCTCCCCAGCTGTGCACACCCAGGGGCGGCTGCGTTAGTGTCCCCAGCCTGGGCTCTGTCCCCACCTCTGAGGGGAGGGGGTTATGGGAACTCAATAAACTGTTGCCATGACAGCCTCGAGCACGGCTCCCTCCCGATGCCGTACCCACCGTGACAGCTCCACATTACCGGCTCCCGTGGGACCCATTTCGACAGGATAAAGCGCTTTCAGCACGGGATGAGGCAGCTGGATTGCAGGCAGCAGAGCCCTTTTATCCTGCTGATGCAGGGAAGCGATCTCAGAAGCAGAAAGGAGGCGTGTGGGTACCCGACAGTCCCTTTCCTATGGGCGAGAGGGGCTCCTCGGTCTCGTCTGCATCCTCTCGCAGCCCCATGAGCGGCACCTCTGGTCTCCGTTGCTGCAGTGACTGTCTCCATGGAGACTGGTCCTGCATAGCACATCCCTGGACCACGGAGGGGGAGGCCGTGGGGAAGCATCCCCTCCCCACGGGGACGTGATGGCTGCCAGGGTGCACTCGCAGCCCCCGGGGGAGCGTGAAAATTGAAATCCCTCGAGTGGCGAATGTGTGGAGGAATCCCAAGGAAACTAATTGGTTTTCCCCTACCCTCCCTTTAATGCTTGTTGGCTTTCACTTTGCATTGGTAATTGCTGCTCTGCACCTATTAAAAGGCCGTCTCATGCTTTGCGCGGGCTTGATTGCGAATTAATTTTGCATATGTATCTATTCTGGGGAGCACGAGAATTTATTCGGCTCAGGATGCTGAATGCCAGATGGGTTTTCCAGAGGCGTGAGGCACAGCACAGACTGTGGCCATTATCAGGAGCAACTTTGAGGGAACAAGGGTGGCTTCATCAAATAGATCTCAAAAAACAATTGTGCAGATACAAATCCATTGGGTTTGTTCTCATCACTCATTTGGGACAAGACCGACAGATTTCAAATGGGGTATGCAGAAGCACCCATGAGCTTAGAAACCAAGGTGCCTTCGATTTTCACTGAGAAATGGGTATCCTACCTGCTCATGCTCTCCTGGAATTCCCGCTAAGCATCCACCTTCATGTCTGCGCCTGTATCTGCTTCTCTAAATCTACCCGGAGGCTTTCTGTAAATGCCAGATTTCTTCAGAGGCATGCGATCAGGTTGGGATTTCTCTGTTTTCAAAAGCAGATTTCCTCTTTCTATTACTGATTAAGTATCAAAGAGCTGTTGGGATTTTCCATTTGCCTTTCACCCGTCATGCTGCTTTGTTTCCTCTTTGCCTTTCTATCAGCCTCGCACAGTGGAAATAAGCCAGTCGGTCTTGTGTCATTTCTCCTCAAGTGCGGCATTCTCATGCATGTGCAGGATGCAGTGACGTTGGGGCTTGTGGACAATACATGGAGTTGCAATTTCCTTTGAAAAACAAACTCGCCATTGTTATTTCTGTGGAATTTCATTAATTTTGTGGAAGTCTTTGATGCTTGACTGCATCGAGCATTGGAGTCAGCCTTCCTTAGGTGGGCCTTTGTCCCTGTGAGTCACTTGGTGTAAGGAGTGGCCAGCATGGTGAGAGAGGTTGGTCGCTGGTTCTTGGAGCGTTCCGAATGTTTACACCATCGCAGCTATGCTGGGTACCAAGATCCTGCTTCACATGAGTTTGTCACTGAAACCTGCACCCACCTATGCAGAGATTCAGTTGTGGCCCATCACAGTGTGCCCAAAACAGTGGGCTTGCAGGGCAGCAGAGGCTGTTCAGACCTGAAGGAATGGATGCTCTTCCCAGTGCAAGGGTCAGTCTCTCGCTGGGGCAGCAGCAGAGCAGATGGGAGCAGGATGCATCCGGTGTAGGGACTGCAATCTATTTGTCCTGCAGTTTCTCTGTTGCTGCCAAGACTGTTACTGGAAAAACAGTGTTTTTCCAGTAATGGTTGCTAAGCAGTGAGGTCTCATGATGGGCTTTATCTGCTCAGCTGGATCTGCAGGAAACAATAAAGCTCCAGTGCAAAATGAAATGGGGAAGAATCAGTGGCTGTGCTGGGGTTTCCCTGCCTGCCAGAAGTGGCCGCTGGGATGAGGTGATACCAGGGGGAGATTTCTCCTCCGCCCTTCACAGGGCTTCCCCGCTCCTTGGGCTGGCACACGCCGCTGTCGGGCTCCAGCCGTGAGTTAGTCCTGTGCTTGGGGGGATGGCTCTTCCATTACCGATGCGGTGGAGTGTTTGAGGTGCTCAGCTGCTGTTCCTGGAGGATCTGGGATCATAGCAGAGTTTCCACTCATGCCAGCCAGACTGGAGGAGGAGTAGGATGAGACTGTCGTTCAGAAATCTGCGTAGGATCGTCCTGTCTGGGCTGGTTTGATGCCGGGGGAATCCTTGCCTTGTACTTCTGCTGCAAATCTCCTGATGGGAAATTGTTCAAAACCACTTTGCAGGTTTCTGGTGAAGAACCGTTACGTTCCCCAGTGACTTACGCAGGTGTCTGGGGAGACTGGGGGTGGGCATGCATGAGCTGGCCCCTGGTGAGGAGGGGAAAGTTCCACGCTGTCTCTGGACTGTGCTAATGCCCCCAACATCTGGCTGGTTACCTTTGGCTGAAGCCTTCCCTGCACAGCAGCTTTCGTGTCCCGTCAGCCCCCGTCCACTGTGTCCCCTTGCTGTTGGTTTGAGATGGTTCCCCAGAGCGCCCATCTCTTCGTCCAGCCGCTTCTGCTGCTGCTCTGCCTGGCATCTCTCCTGGGACTCTGTACCGGTAGTTTAGCTTTCCTTCGCAGTCTGCCTCTGTGATTTGTGACGTTTCCAGAAGGGTTATCCCTGTGGCATCTTTATGGCTGCCTGCTGGGAGGTTGCTGGGCTCTGGGGACCAGCAGAGCAAACTGAGCCACTGCCAGAAGCATGCAGTCCAGGGTAGCCACCTCTGTCATCTCTCCTTTGGTGCTGCCGTGAGGTCTGGAGGAGACCCGCAGACCCAGACACCAGCAGATGGTGGGCCTCCTACACCTCCACAGCACCTTTGCAGAGACTCCTGTTCCCATGGGAAAGATTAGCTGCTGAGCAGGATGGTAAGTGGCTTCCTGAGGATGGTGGCCCTTGGAGACTTTGGCACTTGAGTGTGAAATCTGTGCCCTTGTCAGGATGTTGGTGCAGTCACTTAGGCCTGTTGGAAGGTGCAATCCCAGCTGGCCAAGCCCAGCTTGTTACTGGAACGTTGTTGTTGGAAAGCCATGCTCTGCTGATGTTCTTGAGGGTTTGAATCACCGTTCCTGGAACCAGAGCTGTGAGTACTGCCCATGCTGGGGGCACATTTCGTTGCTGGTGACGGCAGTGTGAAACGTGGGACTGTTCCCCATGGGAGTGCACACTGTACTGAGTCACCAAGACATGTACGTAGAGGGGCAGTGACTGGCCGTGCCAGGGTGTTTGCTGGGCTGTGGCACTACCTCTCTGCCATGAAGAGAGCCAGACAGTTGTCAAAGTGCTGTCAGTCAGAAGATGGGAGATGGCCCTGGAAATACTGCTTTGTCCCTGTGCTGTCACTGTGATCTCCCGTCTCTCCTCCCCTGCGAGGCCATTCCTGGGGCTGCTGCACTGCTGACCTCGGTGTCCTGTGCCGCTGCTCATCTTGGCCATACAGTGGTTGAAACTTCTGTCTAATTTCCAGTTCAAACTTATTTATGGTGGGTTTATGCCTACCTGGTCTTATTCCAGGCTCGGCCGTTAGCTCCCATTCCTGCAGCATGTAAGCACTGGTCTTCTCACCCTTGTGTTTCTCCTGGGAACGATGGGCTGGACCCCGCTGCAGTCCCACGCTCTGCCCGGGTGTGTTGGGAAGGTGCCCAGCTCCGACTGTGAGCCACACGAAGGTGCCGTGTGTGTGTGAGACCCGTCTAACCCCGGCGTCTCGGCCGGCTCTGGCTCCTGTGCGAATGACTCAGGGCTGGCTGGGCGCTGAGCGGGGCTTGCCAAGCCCAGCTTACCTAACGCCGCAGGAATGCCCGGCTCAGCAGGGCTCCTCGGCGCCGCGCTGAAACCCAGCCGTGCCGCAAGCCAGGCCTGTGGCCCCGGCAGCCTCTGGGTTTGGGAAAGCCGGGACAGGGCTGCGCCGTCCCAGGCCTTTGCCCGGCGTGGGGTAAGGGGCAGCCCCACAGCGGGACCCACTGCTGCCTGCCGTCGCGGGAAACCACCCAAAAACGCCTGCCTGGGGCAGGGCCTGTTCACCCTGTTTATGTCATTCCCAGCGAGAAGGGCGGCTGTAAGGACGTAAAGTCCTGTTTGAGGGCAACGAGGATTTTTTATTGACTTGGCACCGACATTTCCATGGCCTCTCTGTTGGGTACTTAGCCCCGGTGGCTGCCCTCACTGGGTGCAGCTCGATGAACCCACAGTGGGATGTCCCTGGAGAGAGACACCCTGGGTGTTTGCCCCAGCTAAGCCTGGTCTCTGCAGCTGACAAGGGCGAGAAGATGGCCCACAGGCTTGGCCCCAGGTTTACTCTTGTCTGTGAGAGCAATAAAGTCTGTGCAATATGTGTGTGCAGGTGATACACATGTTGATACACACGTTGCTCCATGTCGACTCTCTCATCCTACTGCTGCTGGTGGTGCAAATTCTCAGGAGGATGCCCTTTGTAGCAAAAACAGCCCATTTTTTGCCATAGTCCCTTTAGCAAAACTCTGTTTTGGAGTCACAGGCTCTCTCTGGTGGGAAAGGCAGCCGGTGCCGTGCTCACCTGGGTAAAACTTTCTGCACAGAATTGACCTACAAACAAAATGATCACCAGTATTCACTGTCTTTTAGTGCCACGCTGCATTTTCAGTGCCATAAGGTTCCCAAGCACACTCTGGCTGTGAATTATTTAAGCCTGGCTGTGGTCCTTGGAGTACAGGAGGGCGTTGAGCTGAAACTGCCTCTGACAATGGAAAGCAGGGATGGAAGAAGAGCAGGAAAGAAAAGGGGAGGCTCCGGCTCAGATCATTCATGCTCTCTGTCTCACCACCCTCTCATCCTTCCAGCTCTGCTTGTTTGCCTGACACAACAGCCAGAGGGAAATGCTGTAGCTGCTGCAGACACAGTTTGATCGTAATCAGAAATCAACAGCAGGCAGGACCTGTTGTGCCTCGGAGACAATGCGCGGGGTTCGCGAGTGCCACGCATGTAGATGAGGCTGCCAACCTCACGCCAGCGCAAAGCAGCCGCCGGAGCCAGCACCGAGATTGCCCTGACAGAAAGGAGAGGCTGGGGGAAGGCAGCGTGCCGTGGCACGCTTGCGAAGGGCTGTTTCGCCGACCTCGGGAGCATCGCCCGCTACACGCGCGCACACACACAGGCGCACTCGCGCACACACAGCCTCTCGGTGCAGCTCCTCGCAGCTCTCTGATTTGCGAGGAAGGAAACGAGACCTCTTAGAGCAGCAGAAGCAGCAGCTGCTGGCAAGATGTGCTGACAAAATTGAGCAGGGAGAGATCTCCAATCTGTTTCGCTGCCTGGGCTGGACCTGCTCCTGGAAGAGGAGCGGCAGAGGAGAGAGAGAAGAATGAGCAGCCCCTCCATCCCCGGGAAGATGGAGGCAAAACCTTTGTTCAACGTGCAGAAGGCTCTGGTGCAGCCCGTGCAGATGTGCATGTTGGATATCCCCCTGAGCGTGCAGGATGATGATGTAAGTAGCAGGCGAGCGAGCCACCAGCCCATTTTTGGCTTTGGGGACGGGGTGAGTGCGCAAGGGGCAGAGAGGTGCCGTGACCCCACCCCGGCGCTGTCTGGGGGTGGTGAACTTCTGGCAAAGTTAAAGATGCCAAGAGCTGGCACCGCCTCCAGATGTGACTGTTTCCTCTCTGAAGGCAGTGTATTTTGAGGCAGACCCCTTGCCAAATCCAGGGCACCAAAATGAAAGGAGGAATTTGGGAGGGAGGGGAAGCCTTCCTAGATGGAAGACAACTTGTGTTGTTGCTCGGTGCAAAAGGGAGTGTTTGCTGTGTGTGTGCTGGCTCTGCTGCCCTGGGGTGGCTGATGGGGGTGAAAACCTGGGAGGCAGTGATCGGCTGCAGGGCTCGACTCTGTCTCCACACACCTTGGTGGCTGCCCTGCTTGGTCTTGCCATCTGTGTGGGCATCCATCCTGCCCTCTCGCTCTGCTGCTGTGCTGCAGCTGCAACAAAGTGCAGGGTTTGGTCCATGGTGCAAAAATCGGTGTTGGCTGCAGCACCGAGGTGGAGGCTTCCCGATGTGCCTCGGGTCAGGGGGTTCCTGGTGAGGGTGTCACCTTCACTCTGCCCCTCGCAGAAATACACCACGAATCTGACTGTGCAAGAAGGGCCCCTGTCATAAAGCTGCTGGAGAACCCGAAATAGGGGCGATGCTTTCCACACCTGGTGGGTGGTGAGCGGCTGGTGTCCCGCCTGTGCAAGGCTTTTGGGTGTGATCCAGGTAATGTTAAAATTTAAGGCAAAACTTCCTTTGATTTTGGGACAGGGAAAGCCCACGTTCTTGCTCTGTGTGTTCAGTGGTTGTATTGTCACTGCAGAAGCCTTGAATCTGCATTTTCTTGATGGCAAACAATTGATATTTCATGGTTAATGTTACCTGCTCTTCTGTAGTATGTGTGTGTTTAAAGAGGTGAAATGACGGTACAGAAATGAGCTTGCTTCCCTGGGAGGAGGGAGGGCTTCCCTGCAGGGTGATGTGTCGGATCGCAGCAGGGGCAGAAAGCCCCAGCCCCAGCCCAGCAGCCTGCAAGTCTCTGCGCGGGGACAGGGGACTTGCAGGGAGCCTCCTATATTTAGAAACACCCTGGGGCTTTGCCGGGATCTACTGTGTTGCTGCACTGATGA
>Ga0065711_1045506_pt1 | contig 13438 bp, 11 predicted proteins | sample Hoacrofraction12_FD_59098 | JGI IMG/M metagenome (GOLD analysis project Ga0065711, IMG submission 59098) | Hoatzin crop microbial communities from Cojedes, Venezuela - Epithelial fraction 12 v2 (version 2) | ecosystem: Host-associated > Birds > Digestive system > Esophagus > Crop | place...
CCCTTCGTCTACCCAGCCAGTCATGTCATCGTAGAAAGCTATCAGATTGGTCAGGCATGATTTCCCCTTGATGAATCCATGCTGACTACTCCTGATAACCTTCTTTTCTTTCAGTTGCTTCATGATGGCCTCCAGGATAATCTGCTCCATCACCTTTCCCGGGATGGAGGTGAGGCTGACCGGCCTGTAGTTCCCTGGGTCCTCCTTCTTGCCCTTTTTGAAGATTGGAGTGCAGACCTGAGCGCATGTTGCTAACCAGATTCAGATCCTCTATCAGGTTTTGTTTTGATGAAACTTCTTAGTTTACTTGACTTTGGAGCCCAAGGCTAAGTTGAAATTGATGGATCATACTAGGAATTTGAGTCTTCTGAAGAGCTACATGGTTTTATAGCACAGACATATCCATAATGATGGGAGAAAGGCAGAACACAAACAGAAACAGAAACAAAGTCTAGGAGTCTATTGGTTGCCATTTCTGTAACGTTGTTATTATGTCACACATTCAGGTTTAAATTGTGGTCCAAAAGAATAAATGAGAGTTTTACTGTTCATTTCAGTGATGTTAGGTTTTAAAAATGCCAATGAGCAGAAGGAAATAAAAAAATAAATAAAGTGTTATATTTAAACCTTTCCTTCTGGAGAGACTGATGATATATAGAGGCTGAGGTGTTGGTTTATAATGACAGATTGGGTGGGATTTATGTTAGCTTCTTCAGACATCTGCAGTGCGGTCACTTGCCTCTGAACTAATCACCCACGAGTCCATTTGCACTGAACAGAGAGAAAAAAAAATCTAAACTGCCATTCCTTTGTCCCTTTGTAATTGTCTTGGCTGAGATAGAGTTAATTTTCTTCATAGTACCTTCTTTGCTTTTTTGTTTTGATTTGTGATGAAAATAATGCTGATAACACACCGACATTTTAGTTATTTCTGAGCAGTGCTTACACAACATCAAGGCATTTCCTGCTTTTCATGTTGCCCTACCAGTGAGTAGGCTGCAGATGTGCAAGAAGCTGGGAGGGGACACATCGGGGACATCTGACCCCAACTGACCAAAGAGGTATCCCATACTATAAGATGTCATGCTTGGCAATAAGAGCTGGGGGAAGAAGGAGGAAGGGGTTGAGTCCAGAGTTTAGGCATTTGTCTTCCCAAGTAACCTTTATGTGTGATGGAGCGTTGCTTTCCTGGGGGTGGCTGGACACCTGCCTGTTGATGGGCAGTAGCAAATGAATTTGTCATTTTGCTCCACTTGTGCAACTCAGCTTTTCCTTTAACTATTATATTGTATTCATCTCAACCCATGAGTTTTCTCATTTGTATTCTCCTGATTCTCTCCCCAGTCCCACTGGGGGGGCGAGTGAGTGAGTGTCTGTGTGGTATTTAGCTTAAGATAAGAAGAATCCTGCCTGAAGTGTGTGCTTCTCCTTATTGATGATAAAATGAGGCAGAATTTGGTACCAGACATATTCCATCCACTAAATCCAAACGAAAATTACAGATACAAACACATACTTTTCTCGGATTTGACTTCTTTTGTTCTGACTCAGAATAAGAGCTGTTTCTGAAAATAAACAGAGAAAATAATCATTAGACTTTACCTTAAAAACAAGGAAGATCAGATTCCTTCTTCTGTCCCCAGCACCACAAAAATTTTAAATGTTAATTCACACAGATCATCAAATAATCTCATTCAGTCTCTCACATTTTTACCTATTAGGAAGTATACACAAGTAAAGCATTTTATCTTCACATTGGAACTCCAAAGTCTGTGCTTTTTAAATAAAATAGCAAAGAAATGTATAATAAGTCATATTTGCCCTGGGATACATTGTCACTTAATTTCAAATGCTTCCTCGCAAAGACAGAAGAACACAGGAAAAATCCATGCAGATATAGCACAGCATTCTTTTCTCTTTTAGACACTGTTTTAAAATCAATTATAGGTGAGCAAGGGAAGTCTGAAGGTAGCAAGCCTGTTAATGTTTTTTTTTATTAGTATTGGACTGTCTTTACCACTGAAACACATTTTAGCCACATGTCAGTCATATTCTAACATCAATCTTTTATTAGTTTTCCTCAAATTATTACTTTCTTCTCAGTTTAAATGAAATGGAAAATTGAAATACTCTTTTACATTTTGTATTCTCCATGTGAAATTTTACAACTAATCTAAAATAAAGCAGCCAGCAATCTATCTGCTTTGTCAGTCAGTATTGACACACTGTTCAATTCTATCTGTATGCTAATATCAATATTCAGTTCTGTAAATGTATTCTTCAAATTGCACACAAACCAAAAATGTAGATGTGATGTAATTCCAGTGGATAAGTATGTACCATTCACTATTTCACAAAGAGTGGTTATATTTCAGTAAGATTTTGGATTTAAAAAAAATAAAAGCCACAAAAATATCTGCAAAAACTGAAGGCTGCATTTGCATAGATTTTTATTCCAAGTTCAGCTCTAATAATAAAGATATAGCTGTTGCATTCATTATCTGGCTGAGTTTCAGCAGGATATTGAGCAGCCATATCCTTTTTTTAAAAATTAATGTACAATAAATATCTGTGTCTAGAACACCAATATCTGGGGATTTCCTTTAAAAGGAGAATGAAAGAAAAAAGAAACATCTAATGTGGAAACTGTTGCAATTACTTTTTTCGTGTTAACTAGGAAGCAGCACACAAAAGAAGATTATCAAGTCTTCACTTTCAGCAACATTGGTTTCCTTACAGGAAGGTAAATCTCCTGCAGTGAGCATAGAGGAGAGAAACACATTAAGTGAACACTATCAGTTTGCTTAGTTATAGATCTTAGAGTTTTGTACCAGCAAGTACCCAGCCAACCTCCAAACAAAATAGATCGATCACAGTGAAGTTCTTAATGGAATGCATGGAATGCCTGGCTCTTCTGCCTTTCCAGATTTATAGGAGTCTCTGCTGGAGGTTGACTATATCCCGGGGAAGCCAGAGAGGAACAGCCGATGACATGAATGCTGTTATTGTGAGGGTGCTCTTCAGGAAAAACACTCACATATTTTTCTCTCGTCTGTTTATGGCATCTCTCAGTGTGGTATGTCTTTTCCTTTTACAACAAAAAAGAGAAAATAGTGCGGTTTTATTTTTATAACCCATATGGCATTACATTAAATTGTCACAGAAAAATTGTTTAAATTCTACAGGATGCTGGGCTTTTGAAGCAAGTACTACTGTGAGCAGACCTAAAAAATTCAATCAGCACTGCTGCTGCTGCTTTTTTAGTTAGCGATTCATAGAGGACAGCTCATAGAGAACAAGCAAAGAATAATCATATTATCTCTATTCCTAAAAACAGTGTTTAAAACATCTCTTTTGTTAAAAAATATGTTTTTATTTTCCATCAAAAATAACATTTTAAAAGTGCAATTAAGAAGTGCATATTGAAGGGAGGACTTTTGTTTCTAAGTGTGTGTGTGTATATGCATATGTGTGTGTGTATGTGTGTCTGAGTATCTTTGCAGACAGGGATATTTACTGCTCTGTAATAAAGGTCCTTCTAGAAAGGGAAGGAAGTTGAACTTATGCTAGACTATAGTACTGTTAAATGAGTAGTCAGAATGCACAGAGTGGTAGCTTGAACACCAAAGGGAAGATATTTTACACCTCAGCGGTTCTGAAAAGGTTTGCACAGGCTTGAGATGATTAGCAAGCATTAAAAGAGCAAGAAACTGATGAACTTGATCCAGATCATCAATAAGCAATCCAGATGTGCAGCACAAGTGAATATAGAGATTGATGAATCCTTTGAATTTGGTATGGGAAGCAGCAGGAGTTTGACAGGTTATTTACTGCCTGTCATAACCTTTAATGCTGCTCCATGAATCAGCTAGCACAAAGTTGCAGCAATGGCAGGCTCCATCTTAAGGCAGAGGCTCTACTGCTCCTACAATGCCCTCATCAGCTCATCTCTAGATCTGCACTCCACTCACAGTTTTAAATGCAACTGTTGGTTGACCTTCTTATAACAGAGCTTCTAACATAGTAGCAGAAAAAGCAAAGGGCAAATGCTGCATTCAAGATAATATTGGAAAGATCAGGAAAAATAAGGACTTCACACTTCACTCCCTGCTTAAAATGAGTCGGTACATGCAATCAAAGTTCAACTATTTATTAAGTCATTTATTGTGATGATGCTGAGAACTCTCAGAGCCTTTTGTGCAAGATGCTAAACACTGTTATTATCCAAGACAACTTGTAATTTATGATTACTCTTAGGCATCCTCTTATGAATCTAACTGATGAGATTAAAGAAATTACCTTCTTCAGTTATTCAATATTATCTCTTTACTGGAGTTTATAGCCCTGTCAGAAGATCAAACTATGAGAACATACCTTGTGTGGTTCAATATGAACTCAGCTAGGAGCAGCAACAATATATGTTCTGTCAGTTGTCCTGCAGGATTATGAAGGTCCAGCACAGAGATGGCAACATCTTCACTGATCGGACTTATACCTACAAGTAAAATTGCAGCATAGTCATCTAAGCAAAGTACTAAGCCTTTGCTAGGAGGTAGAAACTACTCCTACGTAGGGACCCTCTATGGAAATGAGAAAGTGGCATTATTCATGAAAAGATGGTAAAATGTGCTGAAGGAATGAGAGGTCCAAAAGCAGCATGGTGCAGTAGACAACAGGAGGCTACTGAGACCAGCAGGTCACAGACAAACATAGCTACATCTAGCAGACAACAGAAGGAGTTACCTTTCATCTAGTCCCAGAGGGACTTTGTAGACACTAATGCACAAATCAATCCCTGAAATAGCAACCTGAATGCTAATTGGGAAGACAAGACCTACTTGCTGCAAGAACAGGGTGGTCATATTTATTTACACAGATTTTTCCATTGATTCTCGGATTCCCTTTAAAAAAGGAATTTTAAAAAATAATTATTTATCAAATTATAAATTTGGCTTTTGAATTTGATGGTTTTGAGCTGCTTACTGAAAAGACATGATAAATACACTTCAAATTACTAGCCAATTTGAGACCTTTCACATGTTCACTGCAAATTTTGGGCCTGCATTACTGCCACAAACAGTATTATCCCAGCAAGATATTGCAAGTGGGTCTGGGAGTCCATGCTTGTACCACAACTAATCCTAATGTCTCAGAGCGGGTGACAAGAAGTACAAGTGTTGTGAGGTATTTATGCAACACTGTCTAGGGGAAAGTCATACACAACTTGTCAAACGAGTTAGAGCAACTTGTGTCTAATTGGCAGCAGCTTCAGTAGTAATAATATTGCAATTTATAGCTTGTCTTTTTACTCTAAATGAGAAGGAATATATAACAGAAAAAAAAATAAATTCATGTTTTTTCAACAGTTAGAAAACTTTCAAGCAGATTTCCTGCTTATGTACTAACTACAGAGGTCATTGAGAACCTTTCTGAACAGTAGGATACAGAGTACGCTCAGTTTACAGCTCACAGACAGAGTTATTTGCTGTACAGGGCATTCAGATTTATTTCTTAGAGTCTTACTCCTATGCAAACTGCTGTACTGGGTCTGGCTGACATGGAATTAACTTTCTTCATAGCAGTCTGTGTAGTCCTATATTTTAGATTTGTGGCCATAACAGTGTTGGTAACACACCAGTCCTTTGATTGGTATTCAGCAATATTTGCACAGCACCAAGACTTTATCTTTTCCCCACTTTTCCCCCCAGAGTGAGTAGGCTGGGGATGAGGAAGAAGTTGGGAGGGACACAGATTGGACAGAATTGGACAAAAAGATATTCTACATTCACTTTTGGCTGGGGTCAACTCGTAACTACAGTGAAGAAGCACGTCAAGAGCTTTGTCTGTGAAAAAGACTTCAGAATCATCACCAATAATTTAGACTTAAATACAATTCAGTTTTACAAGTCAGACTTCACAGAAAAATTAGTTCAAGCATAAAAAAACTGGCATATTTTGCTCATCTGACTTTAGCAGACAAAATAGTTTTAAAACTGGTAATGTAAAGATCTGGTGACAAATAAAAGAGGTTCAATGGAAAATAGACAATAGCAGAAACTTTGTGTTTAAGAGGTAGATGACAGGAGATTTTTATTCAATTACATAGAAAGCTGTTCTGAAGCATTCTGTTTCCATCAAACAAAAGATAGAAAGATTTCCTAACAGAGTTGATAGAATATTGTGTTAAAATAAAGAAGTAAACACTGTAGGTATCTGTAAGAGGAAAAGCCTCTCATTTGATCTGCTCACACAGAGCTAAAGAAAGTGGAAGAATGGAAGATCAGATGATAAGATATGTGAAGGAGACAGTTTTCATAATCGCTGCTAAAAATGATTAAGTCATGTAAACAAAGTACAAAATAAATGGAGTATTGGGGGAAAGTATAGTTGAAAAAAAACATATTAGAGATGAAAAACAGAACACGTAAATCATGTTCTTTCTTCAGTGTAGAAAAGATTGCTTATTTATAAATGTATCTTGCAAGATGTAGAGTGTATCTAATACACTCCAACGGGAGTTCAGAGTGCTTCTTAAGTTACGTGATACAGCCCTTCAGGAAGGCTAGAAAGAAGTATGGGATCCTACAAGACAGTGTTCATATTTTCATATGAAACAAAGTGCAATGTCATTGTTTATGAGTGCATGTAAATAAGGGAGAAAAGATCAAAGTCTGGAATGATGCTGAGGGGCTTTAACAATTGAATCTCTTCCATGATCCATGTAAACATGCACTGCAATTCCTGACAAAATACAGCACTTTTTTATAATGTGTTTAGTTACTCGGTGAAGGGGAGAAGTAAGTTCAAGAAAAAACAGACTGTCTTTGACTAAAACATGTTGAAAATTTTTTTTAATTTTGGGTTTTTTTGGTGAGGGTGTGTGAAAGAGAGGGAAGAAAGAACATTGAATGCATGTATTTATTGTTGTTACACAATATCATAGCGGAATACGTGAATTCAGTCTTTTCAGTAAGAACAGCCAGAATAAGGTGCCTTAAATTTCCTTCATGTTATTTCTTGTAGAAAATAGATGTAGGGAAAGCTGGTAAAAATGGAGAGAAAATCTTTGACCTGAGAGAGTAGTGACTCCAAGGACAATACAGACCTTCTCCTTGTCCTGAGGCTCTTGGGGGAGGGTGTTGAAAGACAGCACAGTAGCAAGGGCTAGTGTCCACTTCAACACTTGGAGAGACATAAGCATATTGCAGAAAAGTTCATCTTCTTAATATGGTGATATACTTCTTCTATGTATCTCTTGAGGGAAGCTGAATTCATCTGACTTTAATATCCAGGGAATTTCTCCTCCGCAGTGTTTGTTCCTGTTCCTTTTTGTAGGTCTAGATAGAAGGCTGAGCATATACTCTACAGATGCAGATACAAACACACATGCAAATACACACACAAACTACATAGAAAGATAAAAAAATCAACAGAAACAGAGAATGCTATCTTCACTAGTAGCCACATAAACACCAACAGCAACCACAGAAACTCGTGTGACACAACACAAATACATTTGTCTTCTTCAGCTGGTATAGACTGAAGTTCACTAGCAGACGTATGCATACCCATCCTCTCTTGATCTGCAGGCACATGCATATCCCCAGGTGTCACGGTTTAACCTGGGAGCAGGCAACTAGGACCATGCAGCTGCTCATTTGCTCCTCACAAGCCAGTAGGATAAGGAGGAGAATGAACAAAAAGTAAAACTCGTGGGTTGAGATAAAAACAGTTTAATGAGACAACAAAGGAAATAATAATATAAATAATAATAATAATAATCAAGAATATGTAAAACAAATTATATACATTTTTTCTCACCATCTGATGACCAGTTAGTTGTATAGTCAGTCCTCCAGCAGTGATCACAGAACATGCAGATTTCACCAAACTTACAAAAAAGGTCAAACTCATGGAAAAGGTTCAAACTCATGGAAAAGTTCAGACTCACGGAAGAAGCTCGAACTCACCGAAAAAGGGTTCCTGTTCCCTGGCCAATATTTATTTAAATACTGAGCATGACGTCTATGGTACGGAATATTTCCACTGGCCAGCTCAAGCTAGCTGCTTGGCTATGTTCCGTCCTGTTTCCTGCACACCTGCTTATTAGCTGAACATGGGAAACTGAAAAAAAGTCCTTAATTTCTTAGCAAAAACTAAAAACATGAATGTATTATCAACATTCTTCTCATACTAAATACGAAACACAGCAGCTACTGCGAATAACATTCACTCTATTCCAGCCAAACCTAGGACACAAGGTCCCTTGAATTCTAGATCAGACCTTAAATACATCAAGGATCCATGCTCAGGCCCTGGTCCTCATTTATTATTATTAATATTATTAATTCATTTATAGAGACTCTCAACCATGACATTGCCTTATTACCTCCTATTTATGGATTGTGTATCTGTATTTGATCCCATATTACACAGGACTTTCAAAGATTTTAGGCGGGAATATGTTACTGAATGTCCTAGAGATTTCTATGCTGTACATGTTACAGTGAGTTGCCTGTGGGTGACTAGCAAGTACAGAGAATAGATGGTATAAGTTTTCCTCTCTCTTGTTGTTTCTAACCCAATATAGTCACAAACTGTGTATCTATGCATTCTAGGTATCTATACAGCCTTTACTTCCCAAAAACAACATCTGACCATTGGGTCTATAAGAAATCAATGTTCCTGCTCAATCATTTTAGTCAAGCTCTTTCAAAGTGTTTGCACAAGCAGAAGCAAACACTTTCCTTCCCTTTTCAGTGCTATATCAAAATAATCCTGAGGACTTTGGTAAACCAGGCTCCTGGAGAAAAGCACGTACTCCTCAGCATCTGAGTTATAAAAGCACTGATCAGAAACCAGACCACAAGAGTCTGTGTACAGTACGTGTAAATGTTATATAAAATATGAGGTAGTCTATAACAGCATGCTTATTTAGTGCATAGGATAAAATGCTGTAGTGGGTTACACAGATTTCAGTGGAGCACTCGTGGTACTCTGAAGAGAGTAAAAAGCAAATATGGTCTCTGAGTACCAACAAGTTTTGAATGAACATTCTTACCACAGAGTAATGGTGATTTTGTGAATTTAGTTATGCCTAGCATTTAACATCTTTAGAACTTCATCTTTGCTGTAGCTTGTTTTTTTTGAGGTTGAATGGCTATTCTTGGAGCATGACGTTCACTGTCGTGTTTGAAGAAGAGCTGTCAAAACAAATGCATCAGGTCATGCAGCAAGTGGATTATCTCTGAAGAAAACATTAGAATAGAGAGGACTGTGGTCTCGGAGATAGACTAGTAATTAGGTATTGATTGCTTTTGCTAACACATTGTGTACAATTCTAAACAGATGCAAGATAATTTCTGACTGCTTTCTTTTAAACCCAGATATTTGTCAGTGCATTTATTTGAATGCTTACAAAACTTGAAGCAGCTTTTACAGTTGGTTCACTTGGGCTTCAATTGATTGAGGTCTTATAACAATCCTCCATTTGAAGGGAATGTCAAAGAAATCAGCAGTATCTCAACTCACATCCACAACCAGGACTTTTACTGTAGATCACAGAAAAACAGAACAATTGGTTTGCAAAGGAGGAGGGAAAGTGTCCCTCCTTAGAGCTGCAGCAGAAATTGAGATTTGTGCTGACTTTGGCTTCTTGCAGTGTATAGATTGCATCAGCTTTCACCCCTCTGTCCCTCTTTTCTGGCTTTATGGACACAGTTAATGGAGATACTGAAAGGGGGCATTGCAATGTTAGAGCCTACTATATGCTCTGAACACACAAACTGCCTTGTAAATGCCATCTATGAGTATAACTGCTCCCTTTAGTGTGAAGAGACAGTAGTCTACATCTTCTGAGCTGATCCAGGTCACAGAAAACATACCTGATGCCTCAGATGGGAGAGCACAACACTCTCCAACTTAAGTTCAAGCTCAGCAAAGAAGATTGCTCCAGCAACTGACTTAGTAACCCCCATCACACATACAGAGAGTGCCTCAAAAGAGGATGGTCCTTGCAGCCAAAATTCCAGCTTTGTTTTTCCCTTTTTAGAAAGACTAATGTTAATAGTGTGTCATAACTGTGCACCATGACAAACAATTTCCTTGAAACTCCTGCTCTTTCTGCTTTCTTAACTAATGTGTTGTCTCTAGAGGGTCAAAATACAACTACCATTTCAGTGTTGAAGTGTAAGACTGTAGAGAGTGGTAAAAACTGCATTATTTGCTGCCCTCATATCCACCTACATGAAGAAGATATCAGAATCAAGGCTTCACTAGGTGCCACAGCTAAGGGAGTTGCTGAAGTGTTTTCTAACTTACACCCCATTAGAGAAAGAGATTAAATCAAGCTGAAAGTTACATGAACATGTGGAAAGCAGGATTATGGAAAAAGAAGGACAATGTGTATATTTTTTTTTTATTTTCCGTTAGTCATTCCTTCTTTGACCTCTACCTGTGATAATTCCTGAACTTCTTTCAGATATGTTCTCATACTTTGCTAAGTTCTATAGAAAAGAATGCATATTGAAAGTTTTGGCTATCTTACCACTTTTCTGGATTAACTGAAGAGTGTAAATGAGGTTACCACTCCAACACAAAACATTGCTTGGTGATTTACCAAGAAAACAGTCAGCTTTAAAGCAGGTGGAGAAGTTGTGATTTTGTCTGCAACGTGGTTACATAAGACACCTTGAAACACAAAGAACCTAGTTCTGTTTCAAGTTAACAGCAAAACTCATTGACTTAAAGGTCAGTAAGATCAGGCCCTAATTTACCAACACTTGTAATTCCCTGATAAAATTTTCAAAGGCCAGATGCTAAACTGATTTGCAAGCCTTTGATATCTTGCTGAAGTCAGTGTGCAGGTTGACAAATGGTTTCTTTGGCTCTTCATTAGGATCATGAAAATTCTCTAGCCGATCATATCAGTCTTTGCCTTGTCATGCATCGAGAATTTCAGTCTGTGAACCCAAGCTTGCCATGTAGTGTCTTTTCCTCTCAGTTCCATCTCTCTTCCCTGCCGATAAAACTCATCTCTGAATATCAGCAAGTTCTAGTTAAAGAACAGCACTTCAAATATAAATTCCTAGGTGTAAAATAGTTGAATCAACACAAAGGAATGCAAAAAAACAAATTAAATGTGTGAAGTAGCCATCAAAGACAAAATGAACTCTCCAAACTTCTTGAATATCTGCAATAAAACCTGTTGCTGTACAATATGAGAAAACACAGACAAAATATTTACAACTATATACATTAATAATAGGATGACAATAATAATGGTGTTGCTGCCTAATTATATCTATTTACTTATCTACTTTCACGTACACTTTCCTATCAGAACAAATAGTTAGGTGCAAATTTGCAAGATCTCATTTCAAATGTCTAAGAGACCTGAGTCATCAACAACAGAACTGATTTTTTCTACAAGCTCCTGAGTAAGAAGGAATTTTTTGATGTTCTGGTTCAAGCTAACAAAGCTTCTAGGCACATAAACCCATTTTAATCTTGCATACAGAATTTTACATATATACATATATATATATATCTGAGCTGTATCTGTACCAGAAAGTGAGTCCACAACACATAGATAGCACATGAAGTGGGTGCCATGGTATCCCTCACTAGACCAAACTAGCCCAGTTTGAACCTCAATCTGGCCCTCATACAAAGGCTTTCTTGCTATAGGAAACAAGAAAAAGAGACTCATGGACAAAAAAAAGAACAGGCTGCAAGGGTGGTTTTGTTGCACAGGCACTAACAGACAAAGTGTTTGTTAAAAACATACAGGGACATTTGCACCGGGTAACACGCATCTAAGGAATAAAATCTCTTGTTAGCTATTCATAAGACGATGGGAATCTCCATTGCAAGGGTCTTTGCAATGGTATCTTCAGCCAGAATGGATAAGACTCCAAAACCACTATCCTGACAATTTCTGATGTCCAGCTGCCCTGTGGTCATCTCTGAGTACTCCAGAGCAAATACAATCCATCAGTGTTGAGCTCCTTAAACTATTTACAGAACACCTCCTAACTTTCTGTGTACAAAACACTAACCTATATGACCATTTCTGCATCTCGAGGAGAGTTTCTACTGAGTATTTACAAGTGTCCTGTCTACATTTTCTCGGTTATACAGCAGATACTGGTTGGGCAAATCTCTGGGACAGTCAGATTCTCCACCCAACACACTGAGGTATACAAACTGTGCCTACTAATCACTCTGGACACAGCAGGAGCTACCTGGGACTATCTCTGGTGTAGACCAAAATTCTGACTTAGAGTACTCCTATAACCACTAGTCAAATGCTTTGTTGTGACAGTGGCTAGAAATTCAGTCTCAAACCCATCACCAATGCACAGACCACTCAGAGAATTAATGATGCTGGCTGGGCATGCAGGCACAGACCTGATACCTAGCTACATCATAATTATAAACACAGGACAAGCTGAATTTCATTCTTATGCCACATCGTAAATAAAATTCCACAACCCTTTCCAGAGTTTTTACATAGGAACTTGGAGTATCTCCTGAATCTGACAATATATAACTTGCTCTAGAATCCAGCTTAGTAGGCACTCTGGAAAAGATAGAAAAATATCCTTGGTATAACTCCTCTTTGAGGTCACTTGAAATTTTATTTGATCCCAAGTTACGCAGGACTTTGGAAGATTTCAGGAAGGGATTTGTTGCTGAATGTCTTAGAGATCTCTATGTTGTACATGTTATAGTAACTTGCCTGTGGGTGACTAGCAAGTCCAGAAAACAGATAGTATAAGGAAACCTGGTCCAATTTAAATAAGGTTTGATTTATTTTTAATTCTATATTTGAAATAAATCATACATATTTGGGACATTACTGATCTAAGGATGGAGAAATCAACTGGTTTAGATTACATTTATTCACAGGCAACTTTAGATTACAATCAGCCCTTCTGAATTTCCAAAAAATTTCCTTTCTGTATCTACCACGAAGAGAAACTGTCTTACTGCTCAAGACCAGAATGAAACCAGAAAATTATTCTGTCATTTCTAAATACTGGAAGGGCTGAATTCCAGGTATTCCTCTGAGATTGCTTTGTTGTTGTTGCTTTGCCTGAGGGTGTCCATAGACCCCAAGAATGAGAATTCCTCTACGTGCACACAGATTGCAGTCTGGTTGAGCAGCTAGGTTTCTTTTGATTTGGCGAGACTTCTCTGGTTATGTGGTCTGCTTATCAGCTCCCTATGAGGTAGAGTAGAAGTGAACTTTGCGGGAAATACACACATGGCAACAGAGCTCAAAGCAACAGGGGCAAAATTTACTGCAGGTCTCCTGGGTAGTAACCTGCTACAGAGTTTAGAAACTAAAAAATTGTCCACAAGGTTGTCCTCTGTCCTATTCGATTGCATTTGGTAAAATATTTGAAAAAAAAAAAAAAAAAAAAAAAAAAAG
>Ga0065711_1045507_pt1 | contig 13438 bp, 11 predicted proteins | sample Hoacrofraction12_FD_59098 | JGI IMG/M metagenome (GOLD analysis project Ga0065711, IMG submission 59098) | Hoatzin crop microbial communities from Cojedes, Venezuela - Epithelial fraction 12 v2 (version 2) | ecosystem: Host-associated > Birds > Digestive system > Esophagus > Crop | place...
GATCTGGATGAGGGGATTGAGTGCTCCCTCAGTAAGTTTGCAGATGACACCAAGCTGGGCGGGAGTGTCGATCTGCTTGAGGGTAGGAAGGCTCTGCAGAGGGATCTGGAAAGGCTGGATCAATGGGCCGAGGCCAACTGTGTGAGGTTCAACAAGACCAAGTGCCGGGTCCTGCACTTGGGTCACAACAACTCTGTGCAATGCTACAGGCTTGGGGAGGAGTGGCTGGAGAGCTGCCTGGAGGAAAAGGACCTTAGGGTGTTGGTCGACAGCCAGCTGAACATGAGCCAGCAGTGTGCCCAGGTGGCCAAGCAGGCCAATGGCATCCTGGCTTGTATCAGGGATAGTGTGGCCAGCAGGAGCAGGGAGGTGGTCGTGCCCCTGTACTCAGCACTGGTGAGGCCGCACCTCGAATACTGTGTTCAGCTTTAGACCCCTCACTACAAGAAGGACATTGAGTTGCTGGAGAGTGTCCAGAGAAGGGCAACGAGGCTGATGAGGGGTCTGGAGAACAAGTCTTACGAGGAGCAACTGAAGGAACTGGGGCTGTTTATTCTGGAGTAGAGGAGGTTGAGGGGAGACCTTATTGCTCTCTACAACTAGCTGAAAGAAGGTTGCAGTGAGGCGAGTGTTGGTCTCTTCTCCCAGGTAACTAGTGATAGGATGAGAGGCAATGGCCTCAAGTTGCGTAAGGGGAGGTTTAGATTGGATATTAGGAAAAATTTCTTTCCTGAAAGAGTGGTCAGGCATTGGAACAGGCTGCCCAGGGAAGTGGTGGAGTCACCATCCCTGGAGGTGTTTAAAAAATGTGTAGACGTGGCACTTCAGGATATGGTTTAGCAGGTATGGTGGTGTTCAGTGGATGGTTGGACTTGATAACCTTAGATGTCTTTTCCAACCTGTGATTCTATGATTCTATGAAAAAAAATCACGTGAGCACTAATAACTGTATTTTTCCCTTCCATAGAGAGAGTAGTATTTGTCCACTGTTTTTTTCAGCAAGGTTGGAATACAGAAGTAAATAAAGTATATCAACTTCCAGCACACTCCACAAGTGCAGCAGTTTCTAGTCTTTCGAGGAGAGGACTGCTGACTTTTCAGTGAAGCATAAGAGGTATATAATACGGCTTTTAATACTGGCCTGTTTTAGTGGATTTCAGCTCAGGTGACTTGCCTTCTAGAATGTTTTTTTTAGGATTAAACTCAATGGGAGACACCTCTCCAAAGAAAGTACCGAAAAGACTATCTTTCATCAGGTACCTCAGCTTTACGTATGTTAGTGACGGATAGTATCAGACTATTTAGGTAACTATGGTGTAGATGAAGGGGAAATTCTCTCCGTGATTGTTTGGTTTTGGTTTGAGGTTTTTCAAGGTTTTTTAAAAGCCATTATGTGTTGGTACACCCTGAAATGCTGTTCCCTGTAGCCGGTGCAGTTCAAGTTTTGCAACAGTGGGAACTGAAAAGTAACATGTATGGTAATTGTGTCTTTCACTGCGGGGCCACTGCATCTGCATTGCAGCTCTGAGTTTATCTTACCAAAATCAGAACTGGAAATTGGTGACAGTTTCAAATATCTTTTTAGCAGATTTAGAAATTTACACATCTGTAGGTAGTTCTTAAGCTTTTCTATTTGCCCCCACAATTTCTTTCAAACCTGTAACCAGGTAATCAACCATTTGGCTCTCTGGTCTCAGTACACGGATGGAATCTGGCTACAAGACTGATGTGTTGATGCACATGGATCTTGGGAAAGCACAGAGGCTACGTTTGCACTATGAAATGAGGTTTTTGGCAGAAATGAATCTGGAAATTTTCTGTGCTGATTCTCCATAGTAGTGATACCAAACTTTCACAACGTCTTTGTAAACTTTGTTAGGTGCTACTTTTAGTGATGTATTTCCTTCTTCCATCTAAAGAACTTAATTTCTTGCAGTTACACTACATTTGCCAAAGCAATTATATCAATGCTCTGAAGACTGGTCAGTGACCCCATGTGCCAAGCACATATGTAATTGCTGTACCCTTGGCAATAATAAGCATACAATCTGGAAGCATTATGCTTTTTTTTGGCTGTTTTTCTATTGGGCACATGACTGCATTCATATTGTTCTAATGTCTTGCTCATTTATAACAGAATAATTAAATTTATAATCTGCAGCTTTTAATGATACAATAATATATTAAGAAGTTTGCAAGCGACTTGTTAGTGGAACCAACTTCTAATTGAAAACAAGCTTCTTGGTGTTCGTGGCACAGAAGCCTAAAGCAAAACACTAAATGAAAATAAAAAGTCACGGGTTGTTTTTCTTTTTGAAAATGTGTGATTTTTTGCTTATTGTTAGATACCAAGTGTAGAATTACCCGGCACATAATCCCTGAGCTTCATACATAGTCTGAAAAGAAAAGTTTTCTAAGGAAATAATCAGAGGGAAGTTTATTTTGAAGCCTACCTGGGTAAGTCTACAGGTCTTAATAAACAGCAGCAACATACCTGCATGGTACTTTCGTTAATTCAGTTTTCAGCGCCTCTGACTGCAGGTTCACTTTTACCATTGAGATTGAGCCCATGTCAGAGAATGGTAAAGACTTGCTGTAATCAACTGGAGTTCAACGCTGAATCCCCTGCAAGACCCAATTCTTCCACGAGGTCACCAACATGCTGCAGGAGCTGTCCTCCTGCAGCACATCCAAGGGACCGAAGGCACATTGTAGCTACCTTTTCCCAGAGCACATGTGGATGAGCCACAGTTCTTCCAACCAAACCAACTAGACCAATATTTTCACCATTGAATACTTTTAAGTTATGCACCTCAGTTAAGTTAACTGGTGTTAAACCACGTAGTTGTAGTAGTTTAGTGTAGCTGAATAGTAGTAGTCTGCTTCCGTCTCCGATATCTGATATTATCTTTATTTTTTCCCTTGTTTGCCCCTTTGGTTCATCATATGTCCACAGAAGATGAATAATCATACTCTGATGCACAGGGTTTGGTGCTTGCTGCCACTATGGATTGGGTCGGTTTGGGAGGGGGACGGGTTACCTCTTCTGCGTCTTCTCTCAAGAAACATTTTTGAGAAGCACACATTTTTAACCCATATAAAGAAAAAAAATGATTTTCATGTTCTTGTTTGACAGCTAGACAGAGGGTTGAGGAAGATGAGGGAGAACTGTGATCTGAAAAAAAAAGACATGCTCTCCAGCCTTGTGTCAACTGTAGTACAGCTGCTGTCTTCACCTTCCCTAGCGTAGATGACTTAAGATAATTTTTGGATCTTTGATCTGTCCCCATTGCTCAAAGATTGCATCTGTTGGCAACAAAGTTTGAAAATAATTTAAACATTTGAAATTGTATTATATTCTTCTTGGAGGAGTACTAATTTTGAAGGTTGAAAACTTTGAAACTTTTGTAGGAATACAGTTATCTTAAAAGGCTGGGAATAGAACAGTAATTTCTTAAGCAATTCTGTTTGTATGACATTGACTGAATGTGGGGCTAAGCCGACAGTACAAACACAGCTGTTTCTGGACACAGGTATGCATCAGAAAACACTGTTAGCATATCTGGTCCTAATCAGCACCTTTCATAATGGCCCTCCCGTGCCTTTGCTACTGCCTTTTTTCAGCATTTCTTGCTTTGGTCTCCACTTGACTGTATCTGATATTTTTTGTTCGAAACTGAGATACACATTTGATTAGACTCCAATGTCTATGCTTTATTGTCCTCTTGTGCTCCATCTGACAAAGCCAGGAGATTAATTGTATAATAGACCCCTGCATGTTCCTCTCTTTTCTTTTGTCTGATGATACCTTGAGAATTGCCTCTGCATACCATCAAGATTGTGAAAGATCCATTAAGGCAGAACTCTGCCTCCATCCAGAGATATTTTAGTGAAAGTACTCTGTGAGATCAGATACAGCATTTGCTAAGGTTTTAGGATAGAAATTAACATTTCTTTTCTGATTCTAACTTAGTAGAGCCATGTATTTATTTAGAATGCTAGCAAAGGGAACTGTGTATTCCTTTTTACTCGATCTTTTGCAAGGAGTTGTTGACATTTTCTGCACCATACTCCATCCACACACAATGGACACCACACATTTGTGATTTTTCTCCCTCTTCAAACATAGGAGGAACTGCTGCATCTCAACCATTTTATATACTCCATATCTCAGAAAATTGGTGATTCTCTAAATCACCATGAAGTTATTGCTGGCAAATGATGGCAATTTAATTTGTAACCTATAAACTTGTATACTGCACAATGTAAGTGCCTTGACTCTTATGTCTTTTTATCCATTTGTTGCTCTGGGCAACAAACAGATTAATGAAGTTGTTGCTTCACTTATATTTGTACTACTGCCCTCTATTAATAATCATATTATTCAGAAAGACATATTCATTCATGACTTGGACAATATAAAACCAAATAGTTGTAAAATATGATAATACATTGATAAAAATAAAGGTTGTCTATGGTTTCCATTGATCACTCTAAGAATAAGAAAACCTGATGATGGATGATGGGATTTGCTAAGAAAGCCAGAAGTTGAAGTGCCTATCAACTGTGGGATGTTAATAGAAATTAGGCACCTAACTTCCTTGAATTTTCCTGATTTAATTTGAAAAGATTAGTGGTAACATTTAAAATCAGTTCACTAAGAAACTGTAAATATTACATTATTAAAAAGTTTTTCTCATCATAAAACATAGCTGTATTTGCTGATTTAATTTGCGTCTATTTTATAGAACCACTTTTTTTTTTAATTCCGGTCTATCTATAACAAACCTTGTTAAATATTTGAGGAAAAAAATCAATATTCAAAATATATGGATGGATAATCTCATCAACTTCTTATGGATATGGACCAGAACAACAGAAAAAGACATTTACAGTCTCTGAAATGATAATGGGGTATATCCCCAATGCAACAGCAAATTGCAAAAAGAAAAGATAAAACCCAAAGCACCCAATGAATTTGAAACAGCCTGTATTGCTTCCAGTTCTATTATTTCAAAGGTTAAAACATTGAAACGATGTATGGCAGATGAGTCCTTAGTAAAGTGGAAGATGTTTTCTGTTCTGATCATTCTTATTCCTTTGCACAGCTTCCTAAAGGTTGTCACTGAATATCTGACTTTCTTCTTCAGGCATGGGAACTGATATGAAAGATCAGAAAAGCCACTGACTTTATCAATAACACATTTTGAAGTCACTTGCATAATTAGAAGACTGTGTCATCAAAACTGGAATAATGAAGAACGGTGGTAGAGAACCTTTATTTTTTTAAGGTTCCTGAATCTTGGTCCTGTGGATTGACCAAGTCAAATTGAGACCATGTCATCCATCATATGGTCTTCTGTATCACTGTTGAATACCTCAGATGTCATGCACACGGTCATGAAGTTAGTCAACTGCTGATTGTTGTGAACATCAACTTTTCAGCATCATTTACTCTGTAGCTTCCTTGATGGAGTTTCTACAGACTATGATGATTTGCAACTCCACTGTGATGTTTATGGGCTCAATAAAGAAAAGGTTCTAAAAAGATTATGGGCACTGAAAAAGGAAATACAACCTTTTCTGCAGGAGCACAGAGCAGAGCAAACTAAACATTTTTGGAATTTCTTGCCTGCCACAAACAGATGATGAGTCCCTATAGACAATCTTACTCATTTTATACCCTCAACAAAAGTCTTTAGGGCTTGAATAAAATTTTCAGATATATAACAAGCCATCTTCTCTTTACACAAGAAGTTTGATGTTTTGTGGCAAGATCTTGGAAGACAAGGAATGTCTTATTTCCAAACTTTAAAGAGTAGAAAGACATAGTGGCAACTGATATTTAGGCCCAGCTTTTCACTAGAGGTATCAGTGAGCTGATGCAGACTTCAGATGTTCCTTTACTCCACATGTGAGCTCTGCGTGATACTTGGCTGGTGTTAGTTGCAACTGGAGAGACAGATCAGGGGAGGACTTAAAAACAGATGCAGTTTCTTTCAGATGATTTGGAATTTAAATGGTAGTTGCTTGTAGCAGTCTGACTATGTAAGATTCTTGCACCTTAATTTCAAGCCTTTCTATATTCTACTGAAAAAAAACCAAACATGTTATATAGCTTCTTTCGTCTTCTGAGATGTAATTGGCCAAAGTAGTTACGGGAGACTACAATGGCTAGATTTACATCCTGCATCATCCACAGTTATGCTAGTCAAGTTTTTTTGAGCTGCATTTATAATATGCAGTGACATGAAGGAAGGAACTCTCAGTTTTGACCTTCCTTTCCACACTGACTAGGAGAAGGGAAAAATACTTTTAGTCGTGATCTGAGTTATTATGGAATGTTTTTGAGCTCAGCTACAACCAAATGCGTTTCTGCAGAATCTGTTTTCTGTATACAGTCATATTTAAATGGATCAGGTTATTCATAAGATTGTTGGCAAAGTTACAGTGAGTTTCCTCAGCTGCGATGTGATGTGATGGTGCCCAGCGACAGGACAAGGGGCAACGGGCACAAACTGAAGCAGAGGAAGTTCTGTCTGAACATGAGGAAGAACTTCTTCCCTCTGAGGGTGACGGCTGCCCAGGGAGGCTGTGGATTCTCCTTCTCTGGAGATATTCAAGACCCACCTGGGCACGGTCCTGTGCAGCCTGCTCTGGGTGACCCTGCTTCAGCGGGAGGGTTGGACTAGATGACACACAGACGTCCCTTCCAACCTCTAACATTCTGTGAATCTGTGATTTGAACTGCTGGCACAGTGCTCCTGAAGGGTATATGGTCATTTTCACAAAAGGTCATGCCTATGTTAAAGGTTTAAAGTGCAAGGTTCTCAGTGATCCATGACTTCTTGCATTGGATGTAGCAGAAGCAGCTAGACGAAAGGTGATAAGACCGAGATATTCCTTTCACCAACATCTCCTACCCGCTGTGCCTGTCAGCAACCAATACAGAGTGTAAATATACACTGCTGGAGAAAGATCTCAGGAATCTCGGTGAACAAAAGCGTCTGAAATCAACCTCTGCAGCCTGAAGAGCTGTCATGCTTTCCAGTCTCACATCCAAAGAGAAGGCCCCAAGACATTCCTGTATTAGCACCTCTTCACCTTCCAGGGCCTGCTTTCTCATCCGTGAGTCAAAAAGCAGGTGCACCAGCAAAATTTCTGACAAAGCATTAGAACCAGCAACCTTCTGGGACTGTCACCTCTGCTATAAACCAGTTCTTAACACTTAATTTAAGACACGAAAAGATTTTCTTTTGCAGTTACAAAGTGGTAAGATTTTTATACACCAGCATTACCACAAACAGATGTTATCAATATATTAGGGATGATATGCTTTCAACATCAGTTTTTTTGATCAATTTAGCAAAAATTTTATTAAAACTGTACTGATGTACTGATGCTACTTACTTTTTTCCTCGGATTTCAGATTTCACCAAGTTATTCCAAGCTTTGTTTGAAAATGATGCATTTGATTTTTCACTTTTTTAATACTCAATGTTGGTTCATTATCATAATGTTTCTAGTGTCATGTTCTAACCCCTTAGATGACCTCTGTGCTTATACATGAGTTAAATTCATGAGACAATTAAAGTGTTTTTACTAATTCTTTTACAGTATTATCACCAACCAGCAGCCTTGGTACCATTTTTTCGTTGCATTTTTATCATTATTTTTAAAAAATTATTTACATGGATTTCAAGAGTAGGAGATTGTCTTAATGTGATGCCATTGTACATGACATGTATCTACGCAGACATCCTTTAGAAAAATGCTGCAACATGCCTTTGCTTTGTGGCCTAGTGATGTCATGCCACATGAGCCAGGAAAATGTCAGACATGTCATGCTGCTTCTGGTTTATGCAGTTCTAATGTTTGTTTAAACCGTAAGGTTTAATCTAGTGTCAGCGACTGCAGAAGGATGCACTTAATTGGCATCCTAGAACGATGACACGCACATTTTAAGCAGTACGTATCAATTATTCTGCAGAAGTGGCACACCTAGCTTGTTGAAGTGACATGCCTGCTGCTGTCTGTAGTACCGTTTCTTCAGGGCTCTTCAAGGGCTGGTTTGGACACAGCTGCTGGTGAGCAGACCGGTAGCAACAGGGGAACTCTGTGTGCATGCTGCTGTACATGCTTTCCGTGTGCCTTTCTCCTTGCAAATAAGCGTTTGGCGACAGCTTTCTGTGGGAGGAGTTCCTATGGAAGCAAAAAGGATATTTGGTCTCTCCAGCTTGCTCTTTCAGTTTGCATTCAGTTCAAGTGGTTTAAACTTCAACTCTTAATAATGTTAGCCCCTATCTCTAAATCTGCTCATAGTAGATTATGGGTGTGAAACAAAATTATTGCAAATTCGTATTATCATCGTTCTTATGGAATGTATAATCACTTCTTTCCTTGGTGCTTCATTCCGAGAACTAATTCAGTCATCTTTACTAATTTTTTGCTTTTAAACATTATGACGATTAACTTTGTAGAAAAATACATGTATCCAGGAGTGTAGTCACCAATTAATTTCAGCAATCACTGAAAGGACAAATTTATTTTTCTACCATTACATAAATAAGTGCTAAACGGGACTCTGCTTTCTTAACTTGAGATATTCAAAAACTAAAGCCCTGATACAAAAAATAAAAAATTCTACACCACTTCTCAATTAAATATAGAGAGAGCTAGAAGCAAGGTTGTTTGTTTGTTTGTTTGTGAAGGGAATATCTGTGAAGTTGTAATAATAAAGAAAGGTAGAGATAATTATTATTTGCACTACATAGTATATGTATGGTATCTAATTCTATAGCTAGTTTTGAGACATCATTTATTAATATTATTATTAATAAATTAATATTATTAGAAATAATTTGTGTCACATTATGATAACATAATCCTTTGCTCCACAGACATTTCCATTAAGTGTCTGCAGATCAGTAGGCACCGCATGATATTAATATGATACATAAGGAAGTGTTTTTCAAAGCCAGGATAAAAAGTTCGTATAGTGTTCGACAAAGAATTGTTACTTACTTTTTTCTTTCATTTGCTTAAGCTTAACAGATTGAAGGAGGGTGTCAGGTTGTTTGTGTTTATTTTTTTCCAAGAAGACCTAATGTGAGTCTAGCATGCAGATGGCATGTAATTGCATTTCCTGCATTGTTACTATATGGGTTTCATTACTTTGTCACAGCAATGCACAGAGATTTAATCACCCAAGGCTAGCATTTGCTGGTAAGATGTGTGTATATAGCGGTCTTGCTCAATGGTTAGAAAGCTTACCCCTTGCCTCACGAACTTCCTCCATTATTGCTGCACCATATGTTCTTTACAAATCCAAACAGAAGAATCACAAGCACTGGGTTCACCTGGGAACAGCAGACAAAACTGAAGCCTTTTAGGTAGTTAGAAAAAAACATGGTAATATTGCTCTTGCCATCTCATTCCAGGCCTTTTTTTTTTCCTTTCTATTTTAGTCAATACAAGCAGTTATCAAACTGAACTTCTAGATCGCAAATTAGGGTTGTCCGTTTATGGAGAATGTACTTGCTCATTCTGACTACTGATGAAATGAGCTATGAAATTTGCTTCATCTCCCCTGATGTTTACACAGGCGAGAAAGATTTTCCCACACTTGTGTGTATCTATGATTTAACTACGAATGACATTGTACCTCTCTAACATTAACCCCTTAATCTAATACATTTCTACAAATAACCACCTGTAGTCAATTCTTTATTCATAAGCCTTATCTGTTGTTACAGTATATAATCTGTGAGAATGCCCTAATTTTTATCATTCTCTAAGCCTGTCATCATGGCTGAGACAAGGCTTATCCCTCTGAGCAGATGAGATTAGTCGATCATGTTGAAATCAGAAGAGGGATTATAATGCTTGTAATACACTGAGTCAAATTAAATGCATTTTGTTTGTACATCAGAAGATCTTGTTGCTAAGGCTTTGGTGTCTTCTGCTGACTGTATAAATTGCCAATAAAACACATGAAGGCTGGGCATGGGGATGAAAAGTCAAGCAAAAAGCAGAAACAAATCAAAGATATTTGTTTTGTTTATTCAGCCTGGTAAATTAGAGGCTTAACTGCTCTGGTGTCACAATCATATTCTGAACACAGGGGTTTCACCAAAGACAAGCTCTGATCTAAATTGCATGTTATTCATTTTAATTTATCATTGACCAACTCTAAGGGCGTCTTTTCTTCTGAGTAACTTCTGGCCTCTCTGTATTTCTATTTTTGTTGTTTTTCAGACACGTTTCTTTTGTCCTGACTGCTTCATCAGTCTGCAGCATAAACACATATGCTATTTATGGTCTGCGATCCATAAGGAAGCACACTGATAGGGATCTAGAGAGAGATGTAGATTTAGATATATATCTCAGAAATACAACCATAAAATTATGAATCAGCGGGTCAGGTAACTCTTTCGGCTACCCTGGCTGGCGATTCTGTCATACCTGAGTGGTACAACAAGAGCTGCTCTTAGAGAAAGAATCTATGTCCCATTAATAGCTCACTATCTTTTATTTGGATTCCTCTGGATAAAAATTCCAAAGCTTGGATATTTATCTCAGCCTTCTCAGGATTATTTGAAACACATGAATCACAAAACTGAGATGGAAATATCAAGCAAACAAGATTGCTTGTTATATTTCAAGCACTTCTGGTTCCAAGTCCAATTCACAAATTTGAAAATGACAAATATTATCAAAAATCACGATGAAAACCAAGGTAAGAATTAGTTGTAAAGTATACATGTGGTAGGAGTGTGCCTTCCCTTTTTTGCCTTGGGTATAAGAATGGTCTATTATTTGGCTTCTAGGTAGAGACTAGAAGATGTGTTATCTAATTCAGGTCAAACATACCTAATTCAGACAGGACAATTACATCAAATCCCAGAAGGAAATTTCAGTTGTGCTTGTAATAATTTATGACAGAAGCTCTAAGCATTTGCCATCAACTGGAGGAAACAATGTCTAAATTAGAGGAGTTAAGGCTTCTCCCGTGTTTAGAAATCCTTGTATTTTGGTAGGTTCTGGTGGAATGCAATCCCCCGCATGCCTGTTGTAAACAAAGGCTCTTAATTATCTGAATCTCTTGGAGCCTATAATACAATCCTTGTGGAGCTGTATTAAATATGTGAGAGCTATGAGATTTCTGCATAAAGTAGCTTATAGGCAGCTTGGACCACACAGGTTTGCTTTCATCTCCAAGCCATTGTCCATATGTTCATCAGGCTGAGCTCTTGCCCTGACACCAGCATAACACTCTGGTTGGTGACCACATTCACCCCTTCACGGTGCTTGTATTTTTTAACTTTTTTTTTGAGAACTCCAAAGCAGTAACAATGTCTGTGCCTGTTCATAGATTTTGCTTCCAGAAATTGTCCTCTAAGGCCTTTCAAAAGCTAATGTGCCTTATACACCCTAGGCAGAAGTAGGGAACCTCCTGCCACCGTCACCCAGCAATAGCTAGCCTAAATAAAAATATGGCTATTAACAATAGACTACTACTCATTTTAAAAAGTTTTTCGTTACTTATCATTCTACTCAGAATCCGTGGGTAACATTATTACACCATATCACATTGCATCAGGATTATTCCTGTAACGAGACCTCTTTTTGTTATAGTCTGTGAGAAGTACTATGTAGTAACTTGGGACTAAGTTGCTGTGAAAAAGGAGGTTTTGTCAGCATTCCTGAGAGATAAGACAGAAAGGTAATGTGTAGCAAAAGTTTGACTGCATTGCAGCTTTTCCAAATTTCCTGAGAGTACAGTTTTACAAGTTTTTCTTTAAATATTTTTCATGTTATCATAAGTCCTTCAATAAGCCCTGACCCTGAAACAATGAAGCAAATATTTAGCTTCGTACTTTGTGAATAAACTTCTAGACTTCACAGATTTCCTTTTTTTCAGCCTGACAGGTTAGCAAGATTTTGCAGATTTACTTTATTCTTTTCATCTGGAGCCAGAAGGTATCTGTTTTGCTGCATCAGTGCTCCTCTACTAAGCATGGGCACAACAGGAACCACACAGGAGAAGTCAGTACATAGTGCTGAGTCTAAGCTCTGCTACCACTCCTCTTTCTCAGGTCTAGCCCATCTTCACCCACACCTGCACAGCTCTTTTGCTGCTTCCATCTGCTTTTTCACTGCTACTACTCTGATCATGCCTCTTAGTGAACTTTGCTTTAGCCTTCTGGCTGTTGGCATTCTTGTTCCTCCTCTCATCTTTTTTTCCCCTTCCCCAGCCACTTCTAGGGCTTAAATTTAACCAAAATCAAAGACATTTTTTTCATTCACTGTATTAAATGAGGTTTTATTTTATGCTAAAATTGCTTACACTGCAAGTGAAGTAGATATAAAGATAGAAAGGTGGGATTCAAGATTTTGATCACTGAAAATGGGAAGACCGCTAAACTTGTGCTGGCAGGAAAAATATGATGTGTGTTTCCTTCCCCCCTTTCCACTCCACCAAATATATGCATCTCCTACCCTACAAATTGTTTTTCATTGCTCCCTGTATATATGTGCAGTGCTCTTTCAAAGACCATAAAAAAGATTTCCATCATTAATCTGCACAGGGTTTACCAGCTTTGACTGTTCATTCCTTCTTTTGGAAGTTTATGCAATAAAAGGATTGCTATAAATTGCACGATATAGGTCAATCTTAAAAGATGGATGAAAATAAACTTATATTAGTCCAGCCATTTATATGAATGTAAAATGACCTCTTTGATTTCATTAGTTCTAATACAGAAATGCCAGGGGTATAAATCTTCACTTTTCAGCACATGTATGGTTCATTACCTGAGGTCAAGATGATGATTTCCTCCATAATGTTTAAGTATACAGTTACGTACAGCTAAGTTTGTCACAGAAAAATATATTTTAGTCATATGTAAGATACTAGATACTGGACTATACATGTGTGTGTATATATATACATATATATATACACACATATATATATATATATCAAGTGTTCATTTCTGTCACTTGATAATTTTGAGATCCTTCCCATTTGACTTCCCCAGCACTTATTTCAGGGAAGCCTGTAAATGATTTTGAAGCATTACATAATTGTACTGCAGCATGCCAGAATTTGGCAAAAACAAAGATTATTAAATAGTCTGGATACTGACATAAACAGGATGGCATCATGCTGAAAGCAAGGTACCAGGTGAGACTGGTTGGAGGATCATCGATAGTTAGAAAGCACAGAGACAGTGAGGAATTGACATTTCTACTGGACGTTTTCTGTAGGATCTGACTCTGAAAATACTGTGTGTGTGTTAGTCTTGGGGAAGCAGTGAGAGATGTGTAGTGGAATGACCAATGGTGAAAGCAGGTAAAACCAAATGCTTACAATTTGATACAAAAAAAATACAAAAGTATTTCTGGCAGTAAATTGCCTTAACAAAACTGGCGG
>Ga0065711_1045508_pt1 | contig 13438 bp, 6 predicted proteins | sample Hoacrofraction12_FD_59098 | JGI IMG/M metagenome (GOLD analysis project Ga0065711, IMG submission 59098) | Hoatzin crop microbial communities from Cojedes, Venezuela - Epithelial fraction 12 v2 (version 2) | ecosystem: Host-associated > Birds > Digestive system > Esophagus > Crop | place...
CCTTAATATTTTCTAGTTTTTAGTAGTCTTTAGTACTGTAACTTGTATTTCTGCATGCATAGTGATCTAATGATGTAACTGTTACACTAATCCCTGTTTTCTCATTAAGGAATGCAGTGGAAGGACATGGGCACAAGCTATCCCTTAGTCATCAGACAAAATAATTAAGTGAAACAAAAGTGGTCTTGGTTCTCAGCAAATAATTGGGATAATTTGGGATAAAAGAGACTCCTAAATAATTCTACTCCAGACAGCTCGGCCTTCGGAGGGCAAATGTGCCAAGCTACAGAGATAAGGAGGCACCAAGACAGCAACAAGACCGGAGCAAAACACCCTGAAGGACGTGATGGACGTGATCCTGGAACTGAGTCTGTGCAGAAACAGATGTCAATCAGTGAACAGCATGATGAAGAGGATGGGCCTTCAGCTTGGGACCCCCGAAGACCACCCAAAGATACTAACAGACATGCGTGAAAGATATTTACATATGCTAATTAGTTCCGAGAAATATAATGAATATTTACATGTGTGATTCTATTTAACCTGAAGCAACAGGGCGTCTGGTGCGCACGTTTGGAGGAGAAATCCCCCGTGTGCCCAGCGCCGCGATAAAGAATCCCTGCTTAACAATATACATTGTACTGTTAGGTTTACAGCCTACTGTAGGTGACCCTGCTTCGGCAGGGGGTTGGACTAGATGACCCCCAGAGGTCCGTTCCAACCCCTACCATTCTGTGATTCTGTTTTTCCTATCAGATCTTCAAACCACGTGTGCAAATCGCCAGAGCAAGGGGCTCGCAAATCGCCAGTCCTGTGGCTCTGCTGCCAGATTTCATTTCTTGTCACAGCTGCTGCGTGGTTTAGTAGCTGGATTCCCAAGAAAACAAAACCCATAGGAGCACAAAGGCGGAGCACTCACAGCCTTTGTCTGTGGGTGTGCATGTGTGTCTGTCCTTCCTCCCCACCCTTAATAATTTTTTAATCTGTTGGTCAATTGGTCGATCCTATGTGACAGGGGGAAAGAGTCTCCAGGAGTGATTATAAACATCCTGACTAGGGAAAAAAAAAAATTGGGGTGGAACTTGCACCTTTACTAGAAGCCAGATAAGCCCAGCTGTGAGATGCAAACGCTGCAGAGCCCAGCCTTAGCAGAGCCCAGCCCAGCCCTGGCTCAGGCCTTTGTGTTTAACAAATCAACAAATACAGCTATTAGCAAAGTTGAATACCAGGTGAATCTGTCAACAGATTCAGGAGGACAATAAATCACCCCAGTCCGATAGCAGTGGAGTAAAGCTTTGACAATGAGCTCTAAAGGCTCTCTAAGCAGCCAAGCAGGAGTTGCTAGAACCCGGTATTTCCATACACCTAGAACACATGGCTTTGTCGTGCAGTGTTCAAAATTATTCAGAAGCGTAACATAAAACCTCTCTCCAATTTCCTAATCTAAGAAAACAGATGTTAATCACATTTGAAAAACAAAGAGGATCTGGCAGAGCTCCCTCAGGTCCGATCTGCACGTTGGGCTGTGCAACAGCTTGGTTGCTGCCCTGCCAGCCGCACGGGACCTTTCTGCTTTCTCCGTAGCAAAATCAGAACACGGAGTGATTTGTGTCAGTGTTATCGCTGCACACATTTAAACACAGCCTGTTGTTTTAGAAGGTGTACAAAACTGCTTTTGGAAACATCCTTTTTTATTTTTACCTGCGCTATTTCCCCGTTCTTGGCAGCTATTTGGATAAAAAGCGGAGTGGTTTTGGTCGTGTCAGCGTCGCAGGGTAGTGGAAAGAGCGCTGGCATTCGAATGTTTCCCAGCAGTGGAGAATTTGTCTGCCAGCTCTGGGGAGTGGAGGTTTGGTCTTCCACTGATTTCTGTTAGATTCGGTGACACTCTGCACGTGCCCAGAGGGGCTCAACAGCTTGCTTGACATCCCTGAGACGCTGTCCTGAATAAGAACTGGTTTTTCTTTCTGAGACAATCAATTTAAATGTGGCAGTGTTAAACTTTGGCAACAGGTTATTTGCAAGATCTTTCCCTTGCTTCTAGCTGATAATCACAGAATCACAGAATGGTAGGGGTTGGAAGGGACCTCTGTGGGTGATAATCGTATCTTTCCCCCTCCTCTTCCAGTCATGTTTTCTTTATGCCTGAAGAGAATGCCACCTGCACAAGTGTGAAGGAGGAATAGCAACATTTGGAGGGAGTAAATGGCAACAGAAAAGAGGTGCAATGATTTTGGGTAGGGCAAAAAACCCAAACAAAGCAACAACAAACCGACAAGTTTTTCTCAGAAATCTAAGGTCATACGGAGATGTTGCATAAGGCTGTGCTCCAGATCCTAAGACAAAGTCGGTAACTCAGCTTTCATATGGAATAAAAGTGGTTTTTAAGACTTGTGGTTGTGAGGACAGAGCATGAGTATGTGGACCAGATATGATCTGTGCCCTTCTGAGCGGGCAAACCAGCTGAAAACAACCACTGCGGGAGGGAGGAACTTCTTCATTCATTTTACCCCTGAAGTCTGCCGCTTTGGGCAATGACCTACTTTAATAACACTCCTACACAATATTCTTCAGTGAGGCTTTTGCTGTGCTGCAGAGACCGCCTTGATGCTCAGGGGAGTGGAGAATGAACCTTTCCTTCTCTGGAAAAGCCCGAGTCTACGATCGACTGTGAAGGGCAGACATAGGAGCGGTGGCCGGGCCGACTCGGGGACCACCACACCAGCGAAGCTGCTTCAACACCTGCAGCTTCAAGTCACGGAGCTGTGCAGAGGCACGGCCCAAGTGGCGTGGCGTCACCGTATCTCCGTGGCGTCACCGTATCTTCATGCCCTCAATCATTTCAATGTCGCTCTTCGGGAACTGTGTAAGATCCCTGGGTTTACTGGCAGAGCTCACAGCGTGCTCCTCACGGATCCATAGGGCTTGTGTAGCTCTAGAGACAAACGCTGTCTTTGCGATGCCCTAACCAGCCTGGGAATGACTCTGCTAAAGCAACAGCACTGTGGGTAGATAGAGCTGGAATCCTCTCCGCGTATCCTTTTGGTTTCCGTTTTATCTCATGACACGGCGCACCCTTAGAGCAAGGCTGCGAGGTTGCCGTGGAGATGAAGGGCTTAACCATAGGGCTGTCTGTCACACCGCAGCGTTCGCATCAGCCCGTGTAACTGTGAATGCTTTCAACAAACAACTGAGTGAACTGAAGTGACAAAAAAGCTTACGAAACGGCCACAGGGGAGTTGCATAAACCAGGGTCAGATGTTCAGTTGGAGACTGTTAGCGAGCGAGGAGTTTTGCAGCTGGCTGGCGAAAGGAAGCGGGAGGTCAGCTGGTCGCTAGTTGTTATAACAACAACCTGTTATGTTTCTCAGGCAACGGAGATGCCCACAGTCTTTTGGCCGGATGGATCGGGAGGATGATTTCCTCTTTTCCTGGAATAACGTTTGGAAGCGGCGCATGTTTTTCAGTTGAATTTGGGATTTCTCTTGGAAGTGGTAGGATCCTCCCAAGCGCTAACCCCCGACGGTCCAGCCTTTGAGGGGGTCGGCGGGAAGACTTTGGGAACGTGCCATCGATTTAGCCAACCTGTAAATGAGCGAATGGAAAAGAGAAGGAGAGAGAGAACCTACAGGCTTGCTGCAACATCCAGCTGGGTGAGGGGGGAAGAGACCCATGTGCGTTGCCTTTATTCCTAATGTTTAGTTTATACCTTGCAAGGGAAAGCTGGCAAGTGACCGGCTATGAATAATGTACCCATGGGGAAAGTTTGTTTCTAAACATGAACAGTTGGTGCCAGGCTTATGTCTGGGTGGGTGTGCTGGCTATTTCATAAAGATCTCGTTCTGCCGAGACAACCACATGAAAGGATTGCTTTGGAGGAATTCAAGGTGAGAATATCTTTATTCTGCATCTACACCAACACCAACACCCTTAATGCAGTAGAAGCAAAGCGTGGAGACTGATGTTTCTCCCTCATCTCTCCCGTGCCCCTCTCTGTGCCTGAGCCCCTTGCAAATCATAATAAGATCCTTCATATCTCTGGCTGCTTCAGTCTGGCCCACTCGACGAACTGCTGGGCTTTTCTGCCATAGTGGCAGGACAAAGAAAAGGTACAGGCTAAAGTTACAGTTGTAGTTTAGGAGAAGATGCTGGTGGAGTAAGGGCTGCAAACAAAGCAAGCCCAAAACATTTCCTTCAGCTATGGGAGTCGCAAAAGTGAGGGAGCCTGAAGGAGCAGTTCTCATCAGAAATGGTAAACCCGGTTGCGTAACAGCAGAATTTACATTTTTTTTGTACATATGCCTAAGTCTCTCGTCTGAACCCCACCGATCCTGAAGAGTCTCAGATCCTTTTGGTACCTGCGGCCCTCAGTACCCCCTGGATAAGCAGTGCCAAACAGGTATTCTCCTCCACCCTCTTGGTCCTCTTCAGTGCTGCAGTTTGGAGGTGATGGCTCTTAGCAAAAGAGTTCATATCTGATTCATCTGCAGTTAATCCACTGTAAGAAGGAGTCTGAGAACGATGTTTACGTCTACATGAGAGGCAAAATATTACATTATATATGGAAAGCCCTCACTCATGCCAATGTAAATCGGGAATAACTCTGTTTAAATTGGGTGCCATTGAGATGACTATCAGGTCTTGAGAATTCCCAATGTACAGAATATTTTATGCTGCGGTATAGGTAGGGCCAAAAAAACACAGCAAGGCTCAGGTAGTTAGAGAAATGCTTTCCTAACAATTCCCACCAAAAATGTTCTGTTAAAAAGCAGTTAAGGTTGCTCCAGGGCAAAACACACCCACACAAGAAATGACGGGTTACGGGAACCTTCTTCCCATAAGCTATCGTGCACGCCTCGTATTAACCACTCCCAGTGACAGGCTCCAAACCCCAACAAGAAGCTTCCCTTGTTCTGCGGGATAAAGAAACAAACTAAATACCCATCCCTCCTACACGCTTCGGTGCAAAACCCTCCGGCTTCTGCAACGCTGGCATTAGAGGCTGTGGTGATTAAGGGGAAAAAATAATGGAGATTAACAAGTACCCCCCCTGAGCAGGAGCTCTGCTGGTACTGCTGGCCTCAGAGACCTTCTCTGGCTTTGTCAGACTCTCTTTTCTCCATGGTTGACCACTTCTCTTGGTAGACCCTTTCCACAATGCACAGCGGAAGAGCCATCTGTTGCTTTTTATTAGGTCGGAGAATGAGCTATTTGATATCTTTATACCGGAGTAAATCTGGTTCCCCGGCTCCAAAAATAACTGCACCTCCACCAGATATTTGCATGGGACTTCTTCTAGGTGATTTGTTCCCAGCTGGGCCAGGAGAGGTTTTACGTGAAAGGAGTTTTGTCACCCAACACTACAGAGATACTCAGCAGAATGATAACGGCACTAAGTTGTAGATATAATTAAAGCCTTGGGTTTTTAACAGAATGTTATGATCAGCATAGCATACAGTTTTATAGAATCATAGAGTCATAGGTTGGAAAAGACCTCTACGATCATCGAGTCCAACCATCCACCCAGCACCACTATTCCTACTAAACCATGTCCTGAAGTGCCACATCTACACGGTTTTTGAACCCCTCCAGGGATGGGGACTCCACCACTGCCCTGGGCAGCCTGGTCCAATGCCTGACCACTCTTGCAGTGAAGAAATTTTTCCTAATACCCAAACTGAACCTCCCCTGATGCAACTTGAGGCCATCGCCTCTCATCCTATCGCTGGTTACTTGGCAGAAGAGACCAACCCCTGCCTCACCACAACCTCCTTTCAGGTAGGTGATGGGGCCAAGCTCTTTTCAGTGGTGCCCAGCGACAGGACGAGGGGCAGTGGGCACAAACTGAAGCACAGGGAGTTCCGTGTGCACATGAGGAAGAACTTCTTCACTCTGAGGATGACGGAGCACTGGACCAGGCTGCCCAGGGAGGCTGTGGAGTCTCCTTCTCTGGAGATATTCAAGACCCACCTGGACAAGGTCCTCTACAGCCTACTGTAGGTGACCCTGCTTCGGCAGGGGGATGGACTAGATGACCCACAGAGGTCCCTTCCAGCCCCTACCATTCTGTGGTTCTGTGATTCTGTAGTTGTAGAGAGCAATAAGGTCCCCCCTCAGCCTCCAGGATTTTTATAACCAGAATCAGTGTAGCACAATTTTACAAGTAGCATAGCACAAAATTTGTAGCACAGGTTAGCTTGCGGTTCCTAATCACCTGGACCCTCTGCCGATCAGGTCAAGTCTTAATACCTGGCTTGCAGTATCAGTACCAGGCTGGTAAGGAGGGCAGCATCAGCCTGGCACCTGGGAACCATGAGGCTGATAGGGAGAGAAGAAATCTGCCCGGTGCGCAAAACCTTCCAGGCCTGATGAGGAGGGGAAAGGGCACTGAGACGTGACCAGCTTGGTCACGGAGAACGGCCGTTTGCCATAATGGCATTAGTTATGCTAATCATATTACGAGGGGTCAGGAGCAGGGGGTACCAGTTACAGGTTTGTGTTGAAGAAGCCTTTGCTTCCAAGTCTGTTGGTGGTCTTCCATCGACCTTCCCACAGAGCTTTATACCTTCCCGCACCTAGCTGCTGCTTTCATCCAGGTTTCTTCTGCTCCACAGGGTCATGGTGACCAGTACTGATCAGGTTTCACCTTGTCGTTTCAATGCTGATACAGAGCTGGTTCTGCCTTTTTGTACCCGGGTGCTCTAGGAGCAATGTCTTGGCATCACACTAACAGACTTTGTCTGCTACCTGGTGCCACAGGAGGCTCGTGAGCCTTCTCATACTCTGCAGAAAGATAAAGAGATGTTGGTCCAGGCATGGAAACCAGGAGGTTTATGTTGGGACTTGGGGAGGGGGGGTTTGAGGCAGGTCCTATACAGAGCTGCATCAAAAGAAAGAATTAAAGAGAAGTAGGTGTGAAGTACAGTAGTGCTACAGACCTTTGTCCATTGAAAATGAGCTGGACAAGACTTTGTCAAGAGGTATTAGTCTAAGAATGTAATTTTATGTCATGGGTGATGACCTTGAAGATGCTGAGGACAGTAAGACTGAAAACCACCTTGCTGAAGCTCCCATACACCTGCCAACGCTGTGATCGGGTCATAGCCTCTTACTTGACCAGGTGTCTCCAGAATTCTGGCCCTGCTCTCCCTGACTGCTCTGCTGTGTGCTCAGCTCTGACGGCAAAACTGAAATCATGATAAAACTGCGCTCGATACAGACTGAACATTTTATAGCTCTGTCACAGTGCAACGGCCCCAGAGAGCAAACTAATAAAGGTTTGATATGCATTTATAACTCCACCTTTAGAAAGTCAGCATGAAGTTTTTATTTGCCTGTCCTCCAGGAATATCTATTTATATCAACAAATCCCAGAGAATCAGTACTCATTTAGAAAACTGTAATAACTGAAACATTAATCCCAATGCCTTTTTAATGCTACATGCCTTTATTAATGGTTTCTAACTTTACCATGGGCTACATAAGGGTAATAATACACAACACAGAGCAAGCTTGGAGCAGGGGGCTTTTGAGGATACAAATACACGGCATGCACGTCTCTACTCACCGGTCTAAGAATAGGATATCAAAACAAGTGGAATCTTTTCTTTGTTACCATGACAAGAACACATCCCACATGGAAGTCATCAGCATCAACGCTAAGCTTCCCTGTAAGCTCTGTTGAGCCACCGCTATTAAAAACACATTACACATACACCTGTACAAGTTGAAGTCTTGGAAGAACATGTCTGTTCCCCAGAAATCAAAGTGCTTTCAGTGCAGATGCCTGCGGGGGACAGTGATCATAAAGCAGCCAGAGAGCAAAAGGAATGCTGAGATTTCAGAGCCTGCATGATTACCCACAGCTGTACAAACAGTACAGTGGAAAAAACAGATTGACCTTGGCCGTGTTTGGAGAGTGCCAGATAACCAGGTCCTTCAACAAGCCCTGGTTCAACATGAAAGAAGAGACGGTGACCCTGAGGAACGCGAGGAAACGCAAGAATGACTAAAGCAGCAAAATCGCAAGTCAGCAGCTTGAATATCTTCAAGGGACTGGTCTGGGATAGGACTGGTTGATGATGAGAGACATCTGCCTTACGTACCTGGCAGCGTGAGAAGTGGATTAGACTGGACACGTGCCAGCAACATCTCAAGGACAAGTAGGCAGCGCCCTTCAAAACATGAATTACTGTGCCTCAGCCATCCCATAAATACCCACGGCAGTGAAATTTTAGCGTGTTTGCAGGGAATTTGAAATAGAATTTAAAAGGCAGGCAGTGTTTTGATGTATTTCTGAATCCACAGGGCCATAGCTATCTTTTCCCGGCTTATTAATGCCTGTATCCTCCTGTATAGAGAGAACATTGTGGGGCCCCACACTCGCAAATCATTGCCACGCTCATCTCGCTGACCTCCCCTTCGCCCTTGCAAACAGATATTTTCTTGGCTGTTTGCTCACATGACTGGGGAACACACCCTCCAGCACCAGGATCACTTGTGTATGTGCAAACGCTATCGCTAGGCTGGCCGTCAGCATCCCCTCTAACTCTTGTCTTGGGCTGTGCCCCACGAGGGTCGTTGAGTTAGACGCCCAGCCTCAGGGAATCTCTCCCCTGCCATGGGGAATGAAATACAGAGGTTCAGCTCACTGGTGGAGAGCCCACTAGATCACATAATCACAGAATCACAGAATGGTAGGGGTTGGAAGGGACCTCTGTGGGTCATCTAGTCCAACCCCTTGCCAAAGCAGAGTCACCTACAGCAGGCTGCACAGGACCTTGTCCAGGTGGATCTTGAATATCTCCAGAGAAGGAGAATCCACAACCTCCCTGGGCAGCCTGGGCCAGGGCTCCGTCACCCTCAGAGTGAGGAAGTTCTTCCTCATGTTCAGATGGAACTTCCTCTGCTTCAGTTTGTGCCCGTTGCCCCTTGTCCTGTCACTGGGCACCACTGAAAAGAGCTTGGCCCCATCCTCCTGACACCCACCCTGCAGATATTTATAAGCATTTATTAGGTCCCCTCCCAGCCTTCTCTTCTTCAGGCTGAAGAAGCCCAGCTCCCTCAGCCTCTCCTCGTAGGAGAGATGTTCCAGTCCCCTCATCATCCTCATAGCCCTTCTCTGGACTCTCTCCAGTAGCTCCTCATCTTTCTTGAACTGGGTATCCCAGCACTGGACACAGTACTCCAGATGGGGCCTCACTAGGGCAGAGCAGAGGGGAAGGAGAACCTCCCTCGACCTACTGGCCACACTCCTCCTAATGCACCCCAGGGGACCATTGGCCTTCTTGGCAGCCAGGGCACACTGCTGGCTCAGATGTTAGACCCCTGAACCATGGAGGCTTGATGCAGGATGAAAGATGGAAATGAACTTCCTCCAGAATCTCCCAGAACTCAGAGCAGGCTGTGGAGGCGATCCTCAGAATGGCTGCGGGAAACACCTCGAGGACTGAAGGAAACCTTATCTTTGCCACGCTGGGAAACGGAGTGTTACACAATACTTGTTTTTTTCACCTTGTGAATTCTGCCCTTGCAATGCGCAGATCCTCGGGGGTACATGCGTTCCCTGCCATCCAGCGTCTCGGGAACTAAGAAAAAGAGAAGAGATGTTTGGAGGGCTTGCGAAGATCACCGTGAAGAATATTACTGGAGTTCAGAAATGACAAGAGTTCCCTAAACAAGAAAAAAAAATGGCAGAAAGGTGATGGAAGGAGATCAGAAGGTGAAGGTCACTATTCTGTCACTCGTTCGCTGGTGGAGGGCTCCCCTCCCAGCACAGGCACTATGAAAGTGCTTCCCTGTTAAGGCTTCGCCTACAGCTGCTGCCAGCTTGGCAGGGAAAGCGCCCGTCCGACGAAAACAAACTCCTGTGTTCCCCTGACATTGAGTTGCTCCTGCAACGCTGAAGCTCTCAAAGAACCTGAGTGACTCCAAGGAGAAACACTGCATTTACCCTGGCTGTTTTGCCCTCCCCTTTCAAGCACTAATTTTATATTCTACAGTCAGCCAAGCAGCTCTTTGCAAATTTTACAACCCGTTCTCCCCAGAGCCTGGAGGCATAAAGCGCTCACACAACGCACAACCTGAGAACTAAAGTATAAAATAGATGAAAACACATAAAGCTCGTACAGAAGGTCCGGAACAAGGTCAGTGAATCTGCCTACACCTTCAGGAGCAAGCACTCACCTGACTGATAAATGAAGAATTAAAAATAGACCGTGTTAAAAGCTGATGAAAACACAAGCAGGCATAGCGTATTATTTAGATCGGTCACACAAAAACCCCGTATCTGATTTACGAGAAAGTGTACAGAACACGTCCTCACCAGGTATCTGCCAACTGCATATTAAGACCTTTAGAACAAATTTAGAGGAATGAATAATTACAAATTGCATGTAATGAGCAGCTGGGAAACAGGATAAAATGCAAGATGGGTCTTTCAAAACCAGATCGTGCCAAACTAAGCAATTATCTTTCTTAGATGCGATAACCCAATCTCTTTGGCAGAGGAAGCATGGCAGGTCTCACCTATTGGACTTCAGCAAAGCGTTTGATTCAGTGCCACTACTTAGGTAATTAAAAGGCATACTGGAGAAGATGGAGATTAGTAGGCAAATTCTGAAGGGCTGAGGAACTGCCTGAAGGGAAGAAGATAAGTAATGTTGGAAAGCTATCATGCTGGAATGAGGGGGTTCCACAAAGACCAGTCTTAGGGCTTTCAATATTCTTACTGACGGTTTGGATATAAAAAACCCAGGAGCGTTGTGAAACATGACTGATGTGTGATGAAATCTGTCAGCAGCAGAAAGCTGGAGGGTGTTGCCAGTGCTGCAGAAGTTAAGGACATCACGCACAGAGATCCCTGAGAGAAGAAGTTATGCAAACAGAGTGAAACACTCTTGTAAAAATTGGACAGAAAAGAGGTGGAAATGATGCTAATAGCACTGTAAAAAAGGCACCAGAGGAACTTCATCTGGAATACTGTATACAGTTCCAGTTAGCTCTATTTTCAGAAAGCCCTCAAACTGGAACAGGTGCTGTGAAGAGGTGTCCAGGAAAATTACGGGGAACGGACAGCCTGTCCTGTGAGACACGAGAAGAATTTCAGCAAAGCAAAGGATGAGAGAGCTTACGATTTCTCTCCATAAGCACCGTGGGGGGGACAGGAGGGGAAAAGACAGACTCTTCAACTTGAAGGATGGTCTGGCTCAAAAATATTTGAGTGCAAACTGGCCACCAACACACCGAGTCCTGAAATTAGAGGAAAGTTCCTAGCTGCCAGAGGCATGACCAAGCAGGCTTCCCGCAGAGGAAGACAGCAACAAACGCCGATTTTTGGTGTGAGGTGCATTTCATTTCCAAAGAGCCTGCACCACATGGCTGCCTGCGGCGACCCAGGCCAGGCTCGGTGCTTGAAGGGATCTGTTCCCATCTCCGTCCCCGCTCCTGTCCTCGGAGCAGCTGCCAGGGGTGTCCCAGGAAGGCGTTCCTGGAGTCTGGTCTTACACAAGCGGGCGTCTCACCGGCTGCACAGACTGGGAGGTGAATCTTTGAACCTCTGTCTCCCAGCCCTCGAGGAAGGTTGCTCCCTTTTTCTCACAGCGCTGCGCAGAACACAAAATCCTCTTCTCTTTCTCCAGCTGCCCCGGGCATTGCTTAATACTTGCCAGTTTTCCACAGATCCTCTTCATTTTGATCTTAGGCGGTAGGTAAGCGGCTCATTTCTCCAGCCCGGGTGCCTCCTCCAGCAAGGCAACGGGGAACAAGGAGGCTCTGTGGCAGGCGGGATGCCGAGCCCACCTGCGGCATTTCTGCCCCTGCCCCAGGGCTGGTGCTCTCGGCTGTGGTGGCACAAGTGTCCGTGGGGACCTGTCAGAGCAAGCACCGGGCCTGGCCGAAACACAGGTGCTGGTGCAGGTGCCAGGAAGGCTCACGGGGAGAGGAGGAGGAAGAGGAGATAGCACCTACCGGTGATTATCCATGGTGTGGCTACACATCCATCGTGGGCCAGACGCCTTTCTCACTGGGTGAAAGAAATGTGTATTTCGAGAAGTTTAACATGATCTTTTCCGGACCCTACTGCTTTCAAAACAATGTGTTGGCCGTGATGGATGGCCAGGTGCGAAAGCACATCACGGAAGCGCTCTTTCAGATTCACGAACTGCAAAGGCTGGCGGTTGGAAGAAGGGTCAGAGGAGACTGTGGGTCGGGCAATAGGACTGTGAGCTCTGTCAGTCAATCACATCTGGAGCACCTCAGACCTCCGAAGCCACCGATCATCTCCCGGGGACTGGCCTTCTACACGTGTTGGTAGCGATGCACACTTTCACCTCCACTGCTTTGACGTGCAGCTGCCTCCCTCCCCTCCTCATCCCCTACAAGCTCGGGGCTGACCACCAGGAAAAAGCCCTCTGCCACCTCGGCACTGCTGGCCACGCCAGGTTTGCTGAACCACCCGCCTTTTTTAATTCAGCGTGGTACCAGCCTTGCAATAACTGGAGATTTTCCAAACCCTCCCTGAAGCTGCCCCATCCCGCTCTCCCTCCTCCTTGCTGGCAGCGGCTTTCTGTGGTCAGAGGAAGGAGCGGGTACCCCCCGGGGAAAGCAGCGTTCTGATGGGAAAGCAAAAGCTGGCTTTTCCTTCGCACACGTTGGCATCAAGGAGATGCGCTGAGCTTGTCCATCTGGGCAGCTCACATGGATGTAAGCTCTGCTGGTACCAAGTTGTCCCATGGGCTTTGAGACGGGGATCTGGCCACTTTTCGTAGAAAGTATTAACAGGGAACGCACGGCGAGCAAGCTCGGGGAAGGCAGGGCACATGGGACAGGGCTGTATTTCAAATTCCCTGTTAGCACAGTACAGTCCTGGCCTGAGCCCAGGGCTCCTCAAAACCATCCAATACCTATTCTCATGGTGTGACAGCATTCAGAGGTAAACCTGTTCCTAGGAAGGGGGGACACGCAATTGTCCCAGTAAATAGTTCAGGAGTCTATCTTTACAGCAGAGCTCCAGCACGTAGGGAGAAAAGTTGCTGTTTCGCCCGCTCCTTTATACATTGGCCCTGGTGTCCCAGTCTGGCTGACCTTTCACTAGTGTGAAACCTCCGAGGGCTATTTTCATCCTAGTGTAAATCAGCGTAGCTTTGGGATTGGCATCGCAGGAGGTTCTTATCTGACGGGGACTGTCCCAGCACAACCTTCCTCCCGAGCACACCTCCGGGCTGGAGATACCAGGACCTGCTGCACATGCTGACTGCTGCTGGCTCTGGCTGTCCCCTTCCCCAGAGGAATCCTGCTCCTATCGTTTAGGATTTCCCCCCTTCCCTTCACAGAATCACAGAATGTTCGGGGTTGGAAGGGACCTCTGTGGGTCATCTAGTCCAACCCTCCTGCCGAAGCAGGGTCACCCAGAGCAGGCTGCACAGGACCTTGTCCAGGC
>Ga0065711_1045509_pt1 | contig 13437 bp, 8 predicted proteins | sample Hoacrofraction12_FD_59098 | JGI IMG/M metagenome (GOLD analysis project Ga0065711, IMG submission 59098) | Hoatzin crop microbial communities from Cojedes, Venezuela - Epithelial fraction 12 v2 (version 2) | ecosystem: Host-associated > Birds > Digestive system > Esophagus > Crop | place...
ACCCCAGGATCCCATTGGCCTTCTTGGCAGCCAGGGCACACTGCTGGCTCATGGTCAACCTGTCGTCCACCAGCACACCCAGGTCCCTCTCCGCAGAGCTGCTTTCCAGCAGGTCCGCCCCAAGCCTGTACTGATGCATGTGGTTGTTCCCCCCCAGGTGCAGGACCCTGCACTTGCCCTTGTTGAACTTCATCAAGTTCCTCTCTACTCAGCTCTCCAGCCTGTCTAGGTGTCAGTGAATGGCAACACAGCCTTTTGGTGTATCCACCACTCCTCCCAGTTTGGTGTCATCAGCAAACTTGCTGAGGGTACATTCTAACTCTTCATCCAGGTCGTTGATGAGTAAGTTAAACAAGACTGGGCCGAGTACTGACCCTGGGGAACCCCACTAGCTACAGGCCTCCAACTAGACTCAGCACCGCTGATGACAACCCTCTGAGCTCTGCCATTCAGCCAGTTCTCAATCCACCTCACTGACCACTCATCCAGCCCCCACTTCCTGAGCTTCCCTAGGAGGATGTTATGGGAGACTGTGTCAAAAGTCTTGCTGAAGTCAATGTCTGGTAAATGAAGACTATGTCCAAAGATTGTTTGGAACTCTTCGGTCTGAAAACTTTGTAGCTTGAAGTCTGCAGATTTTGCCTGTGTCCTACAGGCTACTGCTGCCCTGAGCCATCCCTGAATTCGGATGGTTGAAGCCACTTGTTGGGCTCTGAGGTTAGGTAGATCTTTCTTTCCTTTAGCTTTTACTGCTTTCTACTTTTTCTTGCAGTTACAGGCCAAAGACTGCTTTAATAGTAGCACAAAAATACCAGGAAGGTAGTAGCAAGAACACTTTTCTAAGTAGAAGCCAAATGCCATTGTAAAACCAACGTCGTAGATCTATCTGATCATTAGATATGTCACATCCCAAGAGCCAGCTGAGTGCCTTCAACGCTTACCTGCAGATTAGTGCAATCTCCAGCCAGATGTTTAAGCTTGTTGCTGTAGGTCACAGATGTCTCTTGCTTGACTCTGTAATTCGCTGCCCTGAAGCCACGCGGATCCTCATGTTGCTGGAGAAAGCGATGCCTGGATGCTGCTTTGAAGCTGCGTATATGAAGTTATCTGTTGTCACCAGACTATGCCAAAAACTCTTGATAAATTTGAAGGCTTTCTCTGTTGGTGTATACAGTGACATTTAAAAAATATTAAGAAGAAAAGGAGGATTTGTTCTAAACTTGGAAGGCTCTGTCAAATCCTTTCCAGTGATGGCTCATTCTGTGCAATGCTGAGTGTAATAACTACAATAGTAAAAATGAAGCTAGAGTTTGCCTTATGTTCTAGGATGAATCCTAGCACGCTCCCCAGCCTTCAAATCCGGTTGAGCCTGAAGAGATAGCAGACCTCAAGCTTTCTGGCCCTGGGAATACCTGCATTGATATGTTGAATTTGGACCCAAAATTCTTCAACCTCTAGAGTGAAAAGTTAGGCGTCAAGTGATTTGGCATGTTGCTGTCATACCCTGGGTCTGTAGTGTTAAGACACGCTTGTTTTTTATTCCATGGAAACAAATTCTGACTTTTGTTTATAATTGCTTTCATTAAACTTAAAATTATTTTCCAAATACTGCTGATTACAACCCCAGAAATTATTATCATATAAGGAAAAACATCTAAATTGAAGTGATTCTATGATTCTATTGTGAGGAGCCAATCAGCAAAATCTGAATGTGTGTACACGCATTGCACAGATTAACAGAAGATGTGGGAAATCTACAAGCATGATATAAACAACATAGCAACAGAAAAATGCCAAGACTAAGTCATGAAATTTAATCCCAGATACCACACCAAGAACAGAATTTGAGAGGTGGAAAGAGTGGGCCTTTTTTTCGCTGAGCGCATAACCTGTACTATAGTTGCAATTAAATGTTAAACTGTGAATAGTCACACTTCTCTGCTGCTGAGCATAGTTCAGTTGGTAAAAGGACAGATTATTTTTCGTGATCCTCTGAGAGACAAAAGTCTTGGCATGGAATAGTTAAAATGAAAACTGAATCCCACTTATTTTAATTCTTGTCATTTTTTTTATCCTTCTATAACCACGATAATAAATGTTATGATGGAAACAGTGTAATTTAATCAGTATTGTATTGCATCAGACTTGTGATATATATTGGGTATTCTCATTGCTGTGCTGTAATTACTTTCTATTCCACAGTAAATGCTATTTCAAGATTACTTTCCCTCTTTATTGCTGCTAACTGTAAAGCAGTTCTTAAAGTTTTCAGCTGTAACAAAATGAGCATATTGTTTCATTTCAAAACATATGGTTAGAATTCAGTGTTTTCCTTCTTAATGTGCTCTGCCCAGCAGAGTCCAGCAGTTGGTTTAACATGTGACCTGGAAAATTCCATATGCTTAGAGCTCTGAACTTCATAGTTTCCACTCGTTACAGTACTGGTGCAAAGAAAAGCACAAAAGGTTTATTAACAGCAATATACGCACCAGCTAGATGCATATTAAATGAAACTCCACATGAAGAAAGTTGGCATTTCATGACTTATTTATTTTTGCATGTAGTACAAATAGTATGACACATATATCACAACAATATTGTTGTGAGCTAAAGCTCTGTGACTGTTTCCTTTATGACTAGAGTAGACCTAAAGATTATTTGGATATTTAGAAACTGGAAGGGTTTTTCTTAAGGCTCAGTCAACATGTTTGCCTGCAAATCTCTACAAATAAGAATTACCGGGGAGCTGGTAACACAGCCGATTGGATCTGCTCTATCTGTTGCATGTATTCCCAATTATATGATGCTGTCTGTAGTGGCTACACCACTGTACAGCTCCTCCATTCACAATTCAGCTACATCTGGTCTTGATCTTCGTTCCATACGGAACTTATCTGAAATCCTCCTCTGTCTACTTGCTGTATGCGAGTGCTGTATGGAGTGCTGTATGCGAGTGCATGTGAGAGCTTTTAGGATTCATGCTTTTTCACTGTTCTATCTGCAAATCATGCTTACATGTTCACACAAATACGATTTTATTGTATTCTAAGTACTTAGGTAGCCCAGCTACTGTAGCATCTATGTCTAGTATATTTATCCATACAGGACTACTGTGAAATAAGGATAATAGTATTTCTGCCTTTCAGAGAGAGGGGAAATGAGGTACTGAGAAGCTGCAATTGAAAGTCAAATGTGAAGCACAGACTTTCACCTGTACCTCTTGAGCTGTACCTGAATTGTTAGGTTATCCATTTCAGCTAAATAAAAGATTGGCAACCTGCCTCTGCTTTGCTTCTCAAGCTTTACTCCTTCAAAGTGATCCTTAAAACCTATCCCAGGAACCAGTCTCTCTTTTCTTTCCTTTATTAAACCTAATGGAATCCCCTCTGCACTACCCTCGTTGTGTCTGACTTGTCAGGTTGAGACTGTAAACGCACATGGGTAGGATTGCATCTTCTTTTCGTGTAATTTTTTTTTTTTTTCCTCACAAATAATTTTTTTAACATTATTTAGGTGGGGTCTACCCTAGGATGTACAAACACTCTTTATATTTGATTTAAATTCAAATAATGAACAAGATGTCTGCTTTACTGTAATTCTTATACATGTGCTAGTAGATATTCAAAGATCTAGATTTTTGTAATACCTGGTTTAGGCAGTGCATGTACATCCTATGTTGGGAGGACAAATATGGAAGAGTGCGGTATTTTTTGCCCCTTCCCACCCCACCCCTTTTTTAAGTTACTGTTAAGAGATGTAGGCCGTCTGTTCTGAATACCTACCACAGTATGGATGTATTTTTAGCCATTGGACTTGCTGAATTGTGTCCTGTCTTTGTCTGGTGTTGACTTTTCTTAAAGAGCTGAGAAAGCAGTTACAGACTGAGACTGCAGCCTGGTACCGGTGCTAAACTATGCTATGATGGTTTTGAAATATCAGATTTTTAAAGCTAGGACTGAGACTTGGCTTCAATCCCCTTGAAGAGTCTTGTGAGGTGCTCTTATGAGATTTTAATCCCAAATGAAATAAAATAGATGAGAAAAATATTGTACTTTTGTGCAACTTACATCATGCTGAACTGCATTACTCTTGGTAGGTTATCAGAAAGGATAATTTTGTCAGAAATTGGTATTTTCACCTGCTTAAATAGGCTGGGACTGTGGGTTGACTAGCCCAGGAAAAGTTGAATAACGTTAAGTAGTTGGTCTGATCCAAATTCTGACTGCTCATACTAAGAAAGGAAGAAGGAACGACAAATATCTTTTCCCTTGAGCTGATGCAACACTGAACAAGAGCGGCAACTTTTAAAGAAGGAACAGTTACACTGGAAGGAGTGCTTCCTTGCATGTATGCTTACAGACACAGCAAAACAGCACAGCCGGAGTAATGCCCACTGTCTGTGTGGTTTCTGTGGGGTTTTTGTGTGTCCCCCCCAAGCAGCAACTTGTCCTATTTCCTCTTACTTTGTCGAAACAAGACTCTTGGGAGAGCTGAACGGCGTAAATGTTCATTTCCGTTTTTTGGCTGTGAGGATGTTGTTACTTTTCTGTTCACTTAAAGTAGGATTTTACTCATTGAATAAGTTTTTCTATATTAGACTGTAATTTGAATTGTCTGGGCATTTCATAGTTTTGTACTACTTTAGGGATAGTTGTTTTATTTTTTTAAAGATGCTTTAGCATTCTTTTTTCGAGTGGTGGTTGGTCCTGTGCTTAGAAGAATGCCTATTTTGCAAATTATGTGTGCAATTTGCTGTAGATTGGCAAGCTCATGCATTCATAACCTTGCATTCTACGTAATTAAAGAAATAAAAGCTACCTTCCCAAACTGAAAATGCAGCTGGTAATTCTGTTGTTGGAAAATTTCTTTTGAGGAATTCTGTGTGGAATTTGTATTGGTTAAGCCATGAATCTCACTTGTTTTTATGAGCAGGGAGTTAGATATTATTATTTTAAAGCCCTAATAATCAGATACTTATTTTACTTGCAATTTTAAATTTTGTTACGGGTGCGATGCTAATAATAATAAAGGATAAGACTGATTAGCCAAATCTTGAACTTTGTTTCTGCTTTCTCTGTTCTGGGGTTGGAAAAATAAACTTTTAAAGAATTTTTCTCAAGGGAATCACTGTAAAGTACAGGATAAAGCAGGGGATTGTCTTTTGTCCCCATTCTGATGCTGTCTAGAGAAAGCTAGGGGACAGCTGCCAGTCAAAGCCATTTTCCTGTCTGCCACTGCCTTTGGGAATTATTTTTAATTCTGGTGGTAGTCACTGAAGTCATTTTAAAATAATATGTCACATTCCTGACTTTCCTTGTGTTTGACTTACACCCTGCATTACGAGTATTGATTAGCTGATGGCTACATTTAGGCCTTTGACCATGTCTAAGATGCAAGTAAAATACAATGAAACCATCAACAGATTCTGCTTGTTACAGAGCTGGGTTTCAGCAAGCTTTTAAACCGTTTTGTGCTTCTAGTCTGGAAGATGGGTCATCCTTGTTTTCATCCCTGATTTCAAATTGTGTGTAGGAGGAGGATTCCACAACTTCATGATACTCTGAGAAAGCAGAGAAAATTTTGTTGCTAGGAAACTATAGAGGACCTACACTGTACTGTCTTTTCCAGAATATTTCATGGTTAGCATCCGTTGTTTCGTTAACTTTTCTCATCTTGGTCTTTATGCAAACATCCACATTTTTTCCTATATTCCTGATGTTTGTTACACACTTATGTATACTAGAAAATACATTGTGGTTATTTCTGTGTTACTTTCTTCTATTCTTCAGCACACAAAAAACAACCCACCAAACATTTCAGATGATGTTGTGTTTTGAAGGCTAATTATTTATTCACATGATAGTGTTGCCTAGACATCCTGAATTGTTAGGATTTGGTAGGTTATGCTTTCCCTCAAAAGACAAATGCTGAGATCCAGAGAGTTGCACATCTTACGCAGAAAGTTAATAACATTTTTCAATTTCGATATTATCAGGGAAAGTCTTCAAGCATATGGTGTTTTGCAGCTGACTAGGTCTGGTTGCTCCTTTATGCTGGATGCTGAGAGTCCGATTTCACAGCCATAAGATGTGTCTGCATATTAGCAAGTGATGGAATCAGTGCTGTGGATTTCGGTCCAGGAGTGATGCACCTGTGACTGAAATAGGGATGCAACAGCTGAAGTCAGTCTTGGTACAGAATTTCTGCTAAGAAGTGTAGCACTCTTTGGACTAAAGGGAATCATAATCTCTGAGGCAATCGTAGAGACAGAAAACAATTTTTTGTAGAGCAATTGACTAACATCCACAGACTTTGCTCAAATGGCGGAATGTTAATATGCTCGTTTGTGGTTTCTGAAGAGCTTGATGTGATTTTTAGAACAGTGTGGAAACATCATCTTCATCTGACAGTGCGTGGGCATTACTTCATGACCATTTCTAAGAGCATGGCAAAAGGCCCTCTGCTACCCACCTATCTATAAATAACTAAATATCATTAACCCAGGCATAAAATTGCATTTTATGGGTAGTCTTAGGAACATGCAACATAGGCAATTAGATTACATGTAGTCCTACAACAATCCCAGTAAAGAGAATGAAATTACCTAGAAACTTGCCGTCCAGACTTTCAGGTGAATTATTTCTCTTGCGCATACTGAGGGACTTGGAGTACCCATAAATACAATGTATGAGTGACCTGATTTCAACTTGGACAATACGAATTTGTCTGTAGGTAGGTAGGTCTAGAGCCTTTACTTCTGTATGACTAAATTTTGGGATTGTACATCTTGGATCTTCTTGGTAGCTAAGGTATGTGGGAGGGCTAGAGAATATATATAAAGGCCCTTTTTAATACTGGTGGAATCAATGGGAAACCTATGCCTGTACAAGATGTGGCCTTCAAACCAGGATTTTTTGAAATAAAGCCCCTCCTGCAATCTTGATGGCTGTGTGACTTGAGGCAGAATCCTTTGTTCAGCTGCCAACTCCTGTCTTCTCCCAAAAAGAAGAATTTCTGGAAAAACTTGGATAAGAATCTTAACTAGTTCCATCTTCCATCCTCCATGCCGCCACCCCCAGGAAAAACACTGTAGATTGTTTAACGGTTTCATTGAGCATTAGAATTGATGCAATCATTATCAATGTTTCAATGTTCTGCAGGTGTGGGGAGGAAGATACTATCTCCTTGAGAAGGATTGTAAGGTTTGGGACTGGGGAAAAAGAGTGCAAGCAAGTTGCAGTCATGAACTACTTTTTGTTACTTTCCTATTGGATCTCAAGAAGCACAGGTTCACAGTCCTCGTTTGCTTGACTGAAAATGAATAATCAAACCTATCTATCTTACATCATGTGAAGCGTTTATGAGTTGTTCTGATTATTGCATGTATATATAGTTATTCAAAGTGAATAGTTCTAGCAAGAGTGGTTCAAGCTAGGCTACAGACGTAAATCAGTTGTTCTCTTGATAAATAGTACCGAGGCTAGCTGCTGAGATCAGCACTGTGGGATGTGTCTGTCTAATGATGTCTGCTCAATGATTTCATGTAAATTCTGCCTATTTCCAGCATATACAGGGGTAGAGTAATGTTGAGAAGAGAGAAAAGTGTGCCAGCTAAAGCATAACAAAGGGTTAAGAAGGAAAAATGCTTATTAACACACCTGGTATTGTGTGATTTGAAATATCTTTGCATAAATATATTTGCAGTGATTTTCTGAAAAGTGCTTAACACCTTAATACTGATATGCTGATATAGAATTACCTGTGGCTAGCAAGTCAGCAGATGTGCTTTTCTCCTTGAAGGTACAGATTTCAGAATTGTGAGGAGAAATGTTGGAAGCTAGAACCAGGAGTGTTGCGTTAATGTGCCTGTTTTTAGCTTGCTAAGAAAACAAGCTCAGGATGTCTCTGTCTTTGCCTGAAGAACTTTTAGTGCAACTAGCCAGTTTCAAAAAGTCAGAAGAGGAAAGCATGCTTCAAAAATGATTCATTTTGTACAAACTGTGAAAATTGGGTCCTCCTCCTTTACTCAGCAACAAAACTGGTGTCCCTGCTAAAGGAAAAGCTGGGAGAACTCATCTGTTGTTTGTTTGGCAGCAACTGGCTGGACAGTTGTTATGCATTAGCTCAGATTTATCGTATCACATGCTGTTGCTTTGATAGGCCTTTTGGAAGGTAAATTGTGACTTACTGTGGTGTGGGGAAGAAAACAGGAGTGTCTTAAGAGCTGAGGGGTCCACACTACAGGAAAGGTATGTTAATTTCTGTGCACGTGAAACAACATATTTGAAAGTGGAATTACAGTTGTACTAGTGCAGAAAATCACTGTTGGGACTCACTATCATTCATTCCATTTTTATTCTGACCAGGAGGCAGCTGGTTGCAAAAAAAAATAGATACACAAGAAGAAATCCATGATGTTGAACATTGTACTGAGACAAATTAGTAATATGCTTCAATCATTAAACTAGAGTGTCAGGCAGATCAAGAGAGTACAAAATGCAGGCAATCTAAAAATTACGGTGGGTATGACTGAGTAAAATGTCTGATCTTTGAGATTATTGATTTTTGTTGTTGTTGGTTTATGTTAGAAAGTCAAGTTGTAAAGGTGGTACAAGACATCTGTGGCTCAACTCTGTAGAAGGGCCTGTTGTCAGCCGGTATATGAAATTAATGATGTGAGGATCAGGGGAAAGGAGGGTGGTCAGATTTTTCAAGGCAACTTAGTATTAATTCAGCTGAAGCTTGAACTAGTGCAGATATCATAGAGGATGAAAATATTACATTAATATGCATATTCGATGGCATACTTACCCAAGGGCAATTGATGGTATACTTTCAAGCCTTCCTGTGTAAGATTTAAAAAGCCAAGCAGAAACTACTTGTAATTTTTTAAGTGTCATTTTTTTGTATATCTTGTAAAAAGAAAAAAAAAAAGTGGTGTTCATAAACTGTAGTGAGAAATGATGACAAGGTTGTTTCTTAAAGAAAAATTAATTCTGAAATTGTAGAAGACATTGAGAGACAAATGTAAAGTCTGTGCTGTAATGTGAGTTGAATATGAAAAAATACACATTTTTATCAAACTGTAAAGCAAAACTTCAGAGCCTTTCAGCATAAAGTGAATCATTTTATGGGTGAAATCCCGGTATCTAAAATCAATGGAAATACGGATAGTTCAGTAAGGCCTCCATTTCATTTCAGAGGTGTAAAAGTGACACAAAGATGACTTCATGTTGTCCAAGTAGGGCTAATGAAGTCCGTTTCCTCACCCTTCATGCGTTCTTCTGTAGGAGCGCTAGGAGAGATGATCTCTTATTTTTTGCGAATCTGATCAGCTGAGACAAATAAGAAGGAATGGTCTGCTGGGTCACATTGTCACATCATCATCTGGGTCAGAGGTGATGAAGTGATAGGGAAGGTCTCAAAGCAAGACTTGCTGGGAATTTGCTTGATATCAAGGCTCCTTCGAGTATAGAACTTTATTGTGAAGCCCTTAGTCTGAGAGAAACACTGCACTCTCTTACATTGGCCCCTTCTTTGCAGTTATCAGCTGTGTCTGGCTTACAAATACGGGAGGAGCAGGCAGAATAAGTTGCCTGCATGTGGAATTCACTGGACGACTCCCAGTGCATTTTGCAGAGTGGTGTAGCTGGGAGGGCAGAACACTGAGTCAATCTCAACTCATGTGGACATGTCCATGGCAGAGTGCATCCTAGGGAACGGTATTTGGTTATAACTCAGTGAACTCTCACAGCTTCAGTAGGTGAGACTGCTCTTGGGAGGCAGGTATCAGACTAGGACAAGTATTGTAAAACTTGTATTTGCTTATGGAAGTAGAAGAATAACATCAGCTATATTGACCACTTACTTGGACAGAGAAATCTTGACTGCTGCATCTTGCTCGGGGAATTGTCATCTTCTACTGATGTCTGTGTGGGATGGGGAAAAAAGAGAAATGTTTGTTTCTCTGCTGCTACAAGGCAAGTGGGTAGAAATGGAGGCTCAGCATCTCACAGGAAGCGCTGAGCACCACAAAGGGATTGGACTATGACAGGGGAACTGAGTGCTGGTGTGAAGGATGCTAGTGTGGGATGGTTTGATCAGCAGCATGTGGAGAAAAACCTGAAGAGGAGACAGCACTACGTGTTTCAGAATGTGAGAATCCAAGTCCTCTTTCTCTGTGCATGGCTGAGAAGCTCAGCTCATTACAGAGAACAGAAGTAAACTGACAGATTTCGGGTAGTATCCCTGGACTGGTTATACAACAGCACTTTCAGCTCTGTATCAACACTTGCAATGAATAGCAAGCTGAGTCACTGCAGAGATTCACCATGGATATCACAAGCCCAAAGGCAGATCAACTCCCGCAGCAGGTGTTATAATGAAAGAATTTGAAGAATGATAGAGAGCCATCACAAAGTCTGCAAACTGAAATGCTACAGGAGAACATCATGGTACTAAAGCAAGCATGCTATTTCATTAGATGAAGAAATGAGATAAGGTTCCCACCATTTTGAAGGATGATGATCTCTGACTCTACCCCATAATTAACAAGAAATCATCCCCAACAAACAGCAGTCCTATTGAGACCACGTGTCCCTAGACAGAGCGTTCAGAGCTTTGTTGAAGTCAGCCAGGTACCATGATTTTCTGACAGTGTACTTAGAATTTCAAGAGAAGGATCTAAAGTACTTAGTAGCTGATGTCATTCTGGAGATAAAAATGTCTTTTCTGGGGTAAACCTGGGCCTGGCTACTCATGTCTTTGCTGAAGGACAATATTCTTTGTTCTAATGATTTCTAGGAGTTTAAGAGTTGTAATGAGCTGTGTTTAACACTGTGAAGGAGGCACGGGTCCTGTGGTGTTGCTGTCGCCTCCTCACAGCATCATACAGTAAGAATGAGGACTGATTCAAATATTCACAGCTGAGGCACCATTGCAATCAAATCATGATGTGAACTACTGGAACTGTTGGAAAGGGTGATCCTTAGTTAACTGATTATGTAACTTCTAAAATTTTTTCCAAGTCAAGAATAGATTTATTTAGTTTCATTTCTACCTCTTAAAAGAAGTACAAAGATATATACAATGAGCACTACAGCACATACAATATCACGCTGAACACTAGCCAAACCTGCTTTGGGATAACAGATTCAGTTTCAGAAATGGACTTTTGTTTAAAATGAGATGCTCGATATTGAAAAATGCTGTATGAAAGGCAACCTTACAAAGCATCGGACAAAGCATATGTGGGTTGGATTTAAGCAGTCCATTTGTTATATCCCTCTCACATGCTATGATAAAATGAATCCTGAAATACCTTGTGTAATGACTCATCTGATATTAAGATGTGTCAGTGTTCATAAACAATGCTGTTCATCTTCTGTGTGTATGTGCATGTGTAAGAAGTGTAGGTGGAAGCTGAAGTTTTAGTTGTGATGACTCAGCCTTTATTCACTGTTTCTCTTATTTCTGATTTATGAAAAAATTTTCTTCTTTCCTGTGCACTTGGGTGAAGTTCCAGGGCTCAGTGAGGAATGTAATATGTTTGTTTCCTGTAACAGTCCTGAGATCTTTATGTCTCGGATATTGGACTGTTAAAAAATCAGCCTCCTCTGTAGGCAGTGATCTGGTTTTTTGGCCCTCGTTTCTTCACTCCCTTTCTTGGTAGTCTACTCAATTTAATGGGGAAGTTTTATCTACCCTCTTCTCTCTCAGATTTTACATTAAATTGCTTTTGTAGGTAAAACTTTTTAAGAGAAATATGCCTTTTATGAACTTCATGTTCTCAAAGTAAGTATTCTCATTTTGTAATCTTGCCAGACCATTTGGTAAGCCAGTGACCAATTAGGATACAATACAGAATGTTTATGCAAAAATTGTGGGGAAAAGAACAAATAGTTTTGACAGTGATTCGGTCTTGATTGGTAAATAGGTGAAATAGTCGATTCAACTATCCAGTGTGGTTTTTTTCTTATTAGGATTTGAATAGTTATAGGTTTTAAAATCTCTGTGAATAAAGTGTAAAGAAGGTGACGTGTCTTGTAATAGGACCAAGTTCTGACTGAGAGTTCCGACTTAAAATTTTGTATTAGTGATTTGCAAGCCGCATACACCAAGTGTAGCCAGCAGATGGAGGGCTGTACTAGCTGCTTAAAATTGTACTTGTTTGGCTATCCATGGCACACACATTGCAAACTGTCTGAAAGCTGTCACAGTTTTGATGCTTCATATTTCTTACAAAGTAAGAATCTATGTTTTAAAAGATGGACCCTATTATAATTATTTGCACTATCTTTTCTTCACAATAATGTATAGTTCCATCTGTGAACATTTTAAACCTTTGTGGATGGGAATGGCACTTGGAAACCAGGTGATCATTGCAAAGCCGGAACATATGTGCATACATACACATACATATGCACACACACATATATGTACATGCAAGAGTGGGGGGAGGTTGACTGCATTTCTTTTTAACACCATGAAAACTCCAAGGTCTGTAGTAGAAATGTACCTGCCAATCTTGATACACTGCAATGCTATGTGGGCTTTTCTGTTTCCTTTTTTTGGTAAATGTTGACCAGTGTAATTTACCACACTAAAAGAGGTTTCGTTATAGAGCGTATCAGGATATGGCTTGGTAATAGAGCTAAGCTGTCCTCATGTCAGTTGAAACGGGCGGGCCTGCTTCTCCTCTCTTTTCCCTCTCTGTAAATGCTGGCACTCTAGCCATTGTTGTCACAACACTGTCCAACCTACCTGCTGTCTCTTCCCAAGAGCCAGTGAAGGGAGTTAAACTGGCAGAAAAATAGCTTGCCAAAATAAAAGTGAATAGTTTTCTACTGATTTAGTTCCTTGAAAACTTTAACATGAAATCACACGTGTCAGTGAGGAAGGGGCAGACATTTGTGGTGAGGGTAAGGAAAATAGGACCTCCTGTTTTAGTTTTCTACATGCATAAAAGGTGCCATCAGTATAGCTCAGAATTAATGATAGTTTATGAGGTTGCAGGAGCAATGTAAGTACATAAATATACACCAGTTGCAGTTCTCCCACAATGAAGGGTAGCTGTTGACTGAAGCCGTTGTTCTATATGTTCTTGTGACACCTGGTCAAATGGACACAATACTTGTTGATATGGTAATCCCTTCTTTTAAGGCATGCTCAACCTGGGACTTTCTCTTATATCTGTATTTTGTTACTTGCTTACTCCTTGAATGGCTAAAGCAACTTCAGTATGAAAACTTATGGAAACTGTGGCAGCCTATGCAGTGACAATAACAGAGAGGAAAGAGGCAGTAGTGCCACATATCGTTGGTATGTGAATTGACCAAAGCTGCCATTTTCTTTGCCAATTTCCACTTTGTTCCTTGCACTTCAGGGAATAGGGGCAGTGGCAACAAAAGCAAGCTGTGTATGATTCACACCCCCCCC
>Ga0065711_1045510_pt1 | contig 13435 bp, 4 predicted proteins | sample Hoacrofraction12_FD_59098 | JGI IMG/M metagenome (GOLD analysis project Ga0065711, IMG submission 59098) | Hoatzin crop microbial communities from Cojedes, Venezuela - Epithelial fraction 12 v2 (version 2) | ecosystem: Host-associated > Birds > Digestive system > Esophagus > Crop | place...
TTTTTTTTTTTTTTTTTGGCATAATGAGATTAAAACTGTACCCAGACACAGGTACCAGTTCTACTGACATTTTTTGATAGGGCTGGTCCAGTCCATGCTCCATCTATCATCCCCTTTCGAATGGACTGCCACTGTCAGAGTCATAGCTGATAAAATAATGCTGGACTACAATAGAAATTTCCTGAAAACTGTTCTGACTTTAACTAACACGGTGGTGCGGGTGTTCTCCTGCCTTGCCTCCAGCACCCGAACAACTGTGGGCTTTGAACAGTTTGCATATTGCTGGTGTTTCTGCTGCTGTCTGCACTTCAGTTTGAACAAACACTGTTTTGAAAGTATTTCCACTCTTTGCAATATGCACTGGTACAAATAATCCTCCTCCCTATTGCTGCTGCCATGTTCTGGCTATTTGCACCGTCAACATCCAGCAAGAAAACCCAAAAGAGGGAACTGATCTGAGTTACAGCTATCCTGCTTCTCTTTGCAGCTGCAAAGGCACATACCAGTACAAAGCAAGGGAAAGTGTGGGAATATGGATGAACAGAAGGGATGGATCAGAAACAGAAAAGGCAGGATCAGCTCTGGTGTCAATTAAAACCTCTTTAGAAACTACAGTCTAAGATTCTCAAACAACATTAGCGTCATAAAAAGATAAAGGAGGCAGATTTCTAGCTTGCGAAGTGCATGCTTCGTAACAGCTATAAGAGTCACTTTACAATTTCTGAAGCTTTCAGGGAAGTCTGGTAGAGGTCACGCACTGATCTGGGCAGCGATAACGGGCAGCTGGATGTGGGAGAGGAGAACAACCCAAGACAGGAACAAGAAGCGTAGAGGAAAAAGAAATGCACTTGGTTTGGGGGGCTTTTTTGGGGTGTCTCTTGTCGTGCCTTTTACTTTACAACAAACAGAAAGAACTATTCCCAAGTAAGTGTCTGTATGTTGTGTTGGAACTGGAGCAGGTTTTTCGTGAAGTGGCCTGCAAGGGATTCCTAAGCATCGCAACTCCACGAGCTGCTGAAACTAATACAATAAACTGGTTCCCCTGGCTTATGTCTAATCTACCACTGCTTGCTTTTGCTCCCATAGATGGGTGCAGTGAAACTGACACTGGGATTCTTCTTCTAACAAACTCTGTACTCTTGGACCTTACCCCAGTGGATTTCTGTCTCAGGCAGCCAAATACAAGATCTACCAGTACCTAGCAAATTCTGGATTGGTAGTTGAACTTCTGTTAGTGATGGGCCAGGCTGCTTAAGAGGAGCTTTACCAGTCGTGGTAGAGGAAAGTGAATGGGCTTGCCAAGCTGAAGGAGAGACATGGTGACTTGACTGACAGCGGTAAGCCTGCTCTTTTATGTGAGCAGGCTGGATTGTATAGTTTCAGGTGGCCACGTGTCTTCAGCTGGGTGCCTGCTGTCACTGCTTTGCAGCCAGGTTTGGTAGACACTGAAGTAAAAATCTTCCCTTAGGTGAGGAGGCGTGCCTAGCAGTGGAGGTAGCAAGAAGGGAATGCATGTCCTAGTCACGGCAGCACCACCATGGCTTGGAAAGCCCACATGCAGATGTCCTCTGTGACTTTGTGAGCAGTGTTCAGAAATAGCATTGGCTAAGAACCTCCTGTGCGGTGTCACTGACACCTCCCAAGTCAGGAGGGTGACCTGGATCTTTCTGTTCTGCAGGACCTCCCTGTCTAATGTAACAGCAAATAAGGGACACAGAGGTCCTAAAGTCACCTTACCTAACCAGAAGTAGTGGATTCATTGGTGAGCTAGCTATGTTTAGTCAGTCATTCTTTTCTTATGGCTCTGGGAACTGTATGGAGTAGATGTGGAAGGAACAGAGTTGGTGATGAACACAGACCAGGCTGTCTTAACTCCACATTATATATTTTGATAGTATGTGGGCTCATGGGCAAGCAGTATTGGAAATAAAGGGTATGTAAATCTAGTAAATGCTACTTTTCAGAACACGTGCCTGCTGACACAGTCACTGGCTGTGGAAAGAGATAAGGAGGTAGCTTTCCATCAAAAAAAAAAAAAAGTCCTGTAAAAGCTTCGGCAGTACACAAGGGTGAGTTAGTGGACAAGGCATGAGATGATCTTGGCTACTGGATACCAAGCCAAAGGCTTTTTCTGGGGCAGGGGAGAAGCATTAAAAGTAAAAAAAGTAAAGTATTTCCTGACTGGTATATTAAACTATATAGTTAGTGTTGAATGCTTAAATCTGTTTCTGCACAGAGGAATTTTCTCCTTTGTACTGGGAAGACTCCGGTGAAATTTTTCATGTGTGCTATGGCCAATGAAGTGTTTTCTGTGCAGAGGCATTTTGTTCTTCCCCCGCAAATATAAAGTGGAGAAGAACGGTAATAGAGCAATAAGGTTCACTGAGAGCATGGAAACAGGGAAATTGTGGGGAGAGGGGCAATTTTTTTGCAAGTTCCCTTTTACTTGTTGTTGCTATGAAGTAGAGGAGTAAGGAGAAGTTAGGTCTGCGTGTGTGATACCGTGAATGTTATCAGAGTAGGAGAAAAAACATACAACACTGCTTATGCTTTCCTCTTTCTTCTGTAGCATCTGACTACAGTCTTTCCTTGATAATTCAGCATCCCTCAGTGAGTATGGTCTTTCAGGAGAAAAAGGGGAGGGAAATCGAAAATAATTCAATGTTCTTAAAAGACAGAATATCACTCCTTCATCTTAATGTAAAAAATAGTCTAGATGTGCTTTACAAATTTCCTGCATTCTGGCTGAATCAAGCAAGGTAAAAGGAGATTAGCATAGACACCATTCCCTTATCAAGTATCGTTTGCCAAAGTGAGATGTACTTGCTTCATGATGAGACCCAGCGTCTAATTTTGTAGGTCTGATCTTGGAACTGTCAGTCTGTGTTGAATCTTGTGGAAAAGCTCTGGAGACTCTGTTTCAGGTTATTTCTCTCAGTGCAAATGTGGTTTTCTTTAGTACACTTTTTGATAATTAAAACTGTGCAAAAAACCCTGCATTTGTCTCTCTTAAGAACTGACTTGGAGCTGGATTACTGACGGTGAGTAAGCATTATGCAATTTTTAAAAGATTCCAAGACAGTGGAAGAACAGATGCCTAAACCTGATGCCTGTTCCTGGAATATTAGTAGAAATTATATGATAACAGACCAGATTAGGAGACATGTGGATTAATGTGATGTCCTGAGGAACAGTCAACGTAGCATTGTAAGGGAAAGTCTGGTCTCACAAGCTTCACAGAATCATTAAGGTTGGAAAAGACCTCTAAGATCATCAACTGTCAACCCATCACCTCCATGCCTGCTAAACCATGTCCTGAAGTGCCACATCTACACGTTTTTTAAACACCTCCAGGGATGGGGACTCCACCACCTCTCTGGGCAGCCTGTTCCAATGCCTGACCACTCTTTCAGCAACGAAATTTTTCCTAATAGCCAATCTAAACCTCCCCTGACACCACTTGAGGCCATTGCCTCTCATCCTGTCGCTGGTAACTTGGGAGAGGAGACCAATGCCCACCTCACTACAACCTCCTTTCAGGTAGTTGTAGAGAGCAGTAAGGTCCCCCCCCCAGCCTCCCCTTCTCCAAACTAAACAATGCCAGTTCCACTTACTGAAATTCTTTGAAGAAGTTAGTGTTTGACATAATCTGCTTGGATTTTCAAAGGGCATTTCGCACTATCCCTTGCTTAGAAGTCTTAAGAAGTCCAAACCACTGTGGGAAAGAGGGAGGGTCCTTTGCGTGCAGAAGTTGCTTGTTAAAAGATAGGAAATGGGTCGGAATAGAGACAGTTCTCGCAGTGGCTGAAGGTTACTGGTAGAGTCCCAGACATACCAGTGCTAGGACCTCCGCTGTTTAATGTGAGGATAAATGATCCAGAAAAGATGGTAAGTAGTGAGATGATAGTCTCTAGACAATACTACAAACGCTGTCAACTGCAAAAAAATTTTATGAGACTGAATGATAAATGGCATATGAAACTCAATAGAGCTAAAGGTGAAAGATTCACATGGCTGGGGGGGGTGGGAAAGGGTCCTAAATTTATATAGAAATTTATTCTTTTAATTATTACCACTTGGGAACAAGATCTTGAGGTTATAATAAAAACTTTGAAGAGAATTGACTTAGTCCTTAGTACCAGTCCAAAAAGTAAATCAGACGTTGAAAGAGTAGAGACCATGCCACCACCATGTAAATCCATGCATTTTGCATGTTGTACACAGTTCCTCATGTCCTAACTTAAGAAGGTGTTAGTGGCCTTGGAAATAGATCAGAAAAAGCAGAAAGGACCTGAAAAGTTGCACAGAATCCATTCTTTAAGAATTAGGGTCAATCAATCTGTAAAAGAGCAACCTGTCAACAAATTGGAATGACGGAAGGGTGATAATCTGTAAAAAGTGATATGATAGAAATCTCTGAAATGACAAGTGTAATGGAGAGAGTAAATAGGATAAGTCTTTTGCTGTTGACCTCTCAGTTCTTGTAGACAGTGAAAATTAAATTTAACAAGTGGCAGGTTAAAAACATGTTTCTTCACAATGAATAGTTAAGCTGTGAAGTTTCAGGATGCTGTGGCTGTTAAAATTTTCCATAGAGTCAGAGAGTTTTTGAACAAATTAATGGAAGAAAAATGCATTACATGTTATTAATTTAAAACCAGCACATCTGACTCAAGAATTCATCAAGTGGTAAACTGCTGAAGACTGGGGGAGTATTTTGGAAAAGCATCAGTTCATGCTTGCCCAGTTTTTGTACTTCCATTGGTATAGTCTGCCAGCAACTATCTGGACAAGTTACTAGATGAGAAGTTTCTGATCCAGTATGGCCATTATTGTAACTGTGTTTATAATCTTTGGAAACAAAATGGGAAAGGAAAATGCATATACTGGTAGCCGCAAACTTTTAAAAGAGTTAAAGTTATATATCATCTGTTTGATTTCATATTTGTGAAGTCTAAAACCAGTTGAAATTTTGCTACAAGCCAGATACAATACTGTTTCATGAAAGCGCACAATAAATTGTATTAATCAATAAAATGGTGACATATAGACAGTAGAAGTGGTAAATGACATTGTTAGAATTGGAGTAATCTAGTTGTCATTAATGACATTTGAGAATATATAATGAAAATAATCTTCAGCTTGCTTTAATGTCTTGAAATAGAATTGCTGTTGGGGACAAGATTCTTTCAAAGTAAGAATAAACTATTTTTTCTCTCACTTATAATTTTGAATATTTATTCCTAAGCAGAGTTTGCCTTTATTTTTGAGGATTGACACTTTTTTTTCCCCCAGTCAGTCTGAAATAACTTCCACAACAGCGAAGAACTCTTACCAGTCTTTGTCAGACATACAGTCATTTCTAATTTATGCTATAACCCTTCCAAATCTACGGAGCTGAAAAAAAACCCATGGGTTTTGCTTTTATATTTTTTTTAAGGGCTTGTCTAGTATTTTTGTGATTCCTCTTTTTTTTTTTTCTTTTTAGCTTAGTAATGTAGCTACAAAAAGCTCATTAAAGTTCTTACTTTCTTAGTCTGCTGTAGAAGCCAGGTAATTTTTCAGGTTTCCAGACTGAGTATCAGTTCAAGCCATTATCTCAAGAACACATTCGCTCAAATAATCTGTTATCATTTTTGGAGTATTGGATGCTGTGGATGCAAACAATGAGAATGCTCATGAGTAAATATGATTGATGAAGAATTCTGATTTCTAGACAAGGTCAGTCAATTAGTTGTTGGACTAAAGAAATTTCTTCCATTAGCAGATTGTTCATTGTCTAACTAAGCTTTTTACAACGGTTTCTGTAATACATAGGACTGACTGCTAGCAGGAAAGATAGTGGATTATATCAGTTTCTGAGGTTGTGATCCAGGAAAACAGTTTCTCTGTAGCATGCAGAAGGTGGTGAGAAAAAAAACGAGCAATGCAACTCCGGCAGGTCTTCAACGTCTTTTAACCTCATTCTGGTGTTAGATGCACAGAATCCCCATGGAGAAGATATCCAAGATTCTGCCAAAAGTTTGGCACCATCCTGATCCGTTCTGATTACTTAAATCTTGATGTTGGCATGCACAGGGATAGGAGCCTTAACTGTCATTGGAGATACTTCATTTCTCAGTACCCAAAAGCTTGCTCTCTTCCTTCTGTGAAAAGTCATGGATTCTTTCATGAATTGGGGCAGTAGTTTTCATCCAGAAACTGTTGCTCTACATCTTTATCTTTTGCTGTATCAGGTAGCCATTTACCTAGGTCAAACATTTCTTTGGTATAATAGTTTCAGACTGTCAAATTTGACGGAGATTGTATCTTCCCCAAATACCTTTGAACAGCCTTCTTGTCTGCCTGCTCTTAGCATTTAGCACAACCGTAGGATGATGTCCAAACAGATGTCTTGATGTCGTTTAATCCAAACTCATGAAAGCTGCTGTTAAATTACTGCATTGGAGATGAAGAAAAATTTTTAAACACTTTGTCTGAAGGAAGAGTAATTTGATTATATAGACTGCTTAGTGAAGTGCGGTATGATGTAGCCTGTGTGCAAAACCAACAAAACAGAACCATTCTTGGCTTTCTACAACAGTATTGCAGTGATTTAAAATGAAAACGTACTGCAAACTGGTTAGCCTTAAGCAGTACAAATGCTGTTGGGTTTGTTGGAGGACAGATGCTCTTTTATTGTCATGACACATTTCCAAGAACAGAGAGTTTTTTGTTTTCAGGCGTAATAAGAAATTGAAACAGTGGATGCAATAGTGAAGTGTTCCAGCAGACAAAAGATGTAAGAACCTGGTGACCAGAATGTTGTGGTTTAGAATATAAAGAAAGGGTTTTATATCAAACTTTTGCTGTTTAAGAGAGACCATAACAGACAAATGTAATGGGACCTTTAAAAGAACGGCTTTAAAAAAAAAGGAGGTCTGTGTTCACTAATACTCTTTGGACATGTGAGCTGGCGTGTATGCCATGCAGGAGTGAGCAGGAAACTCCCTGGTTGATGATACTCCCAAACTTCCCAGCAATCTTAGCTGTGAAAAGAACACAGAAAAAGTGAAATTAAAAATTATTTTATTTCTGTCATAGAACATCTGCTTTCTTTACTTATGGCTCAGATTTTTACTATAAATACTAATTTTAAAGCACATTGTAACTTAGCTTTTTCTTAAGCTTGAATGTTGGGAAGGGCAGTAATATTAATGGTTTGTTTATGCTTCAGGGAGACTAGTTTGAACAACTAGTCTGCTAGTCTGAAGGGAAAAGCTCACTTTTCTGTGTCACTCATTTAGGGATGTATATTCTGGCAAGAAATTAGGAAAAATAATGCACTGTAAGGAACTCAGTGTCTGTGGATAAGTGATCGCGCTTCAGTATTCTGGGCGTGAGAAATGTCAAAATTTATGGAAAGAGGCAGTTACGTTTAGAGATTTTGCAGTTTTAATGGCTTGAAGTAATTTTCAAAGTAATGAAAACAACAGTGTGCTTCAGAAAAACTGAGCACAGCTACATGCAGGAGCATGTTCTATTTGAGCTTGGATGACTTAGAGAAAAATTTAAAGTGTGTGTAGTTACTTTGTACGCTCACACAACGGATGCAGATATGCCAGTGCGTGTTCATGTTAGCTGACACTAGTTTGACCTCTTGTGTTCAAAGCAGTGACTGAGAGTCATGCTCTGGCTGAATTATATAAAACAAACAAAAGCCCTCATGACAATACTGAGTAAGGGGTGGTGCGGCAGGGATTTCTGTCAGCTTGAGTTCCTTCCTTGCTCTCTCTTTGTTGCTGAAGGAAGCTCCATTGTCCTCACTGGAGCGTTGTATTGGCAAGCAGCATAGATACATACTACTTGAGAAAGTTTTAACGAAAGGAGAATCATTGTAAGAGACTTATACAGTCTCAGTCATTTCCTAGAAGTAAAAAATGCCAGAATAAAGAATGTTGGTTCAGGACAACCACAATTCACCTACTTGTGTAGGCCCTTTATTAATATGTCCTTTAGTTTAAGTGAACATCGACTGGTTTTGCCTTATTTAACTTGCATGACAATGGCCCATGGATGATGAAGGTTTTCTAGTGTCCTTTCTCCTGTGTTCACTTTCCACCCACTGACTATGGCAAACTGTTTTCCTTGGTTCCTGCGTTTTTCTTGCTCCTGGCAATCCAGCCGGGCTTGTTACTCCTGCTGTTCTTTCTCCACTGCCTTATCTGGTTGCCAGCAGGAATAGTGAAAGCGCATAACTGCTGTTTCTGTCTTCTCTGTCTAGCTTCAGCGTGACCCCTGGAAGTGATCACAGAAAGTTCCACTAACAATTAAGCACCATCAGCTATTTTATGATCCCAGTGTCTATACAGTTACTTCTGGTGGAAGCTTGAAGTAGATAACTGAAGATCTTCTCAAATAAAGTCATAAAAATTTTATTACTTGGGTAAAACAGAATACTTTTTTTTAGACTGGTTCTTGAAAATCTTTGTGACATTAATAGAACTGCATGGCCAGCAGGTCAAGGGAGGGGATTCTGCCATTCTGCTCAGGTGAGACCCTATCTGGAGTCCTGTGTCCAGCTCTGGAGCCCTCAGCACAGGAAAGACATGGACCTGTTGGAGCGGGTCCAGAGGAGGGACACAAAAATGATCAGAGGGCTGGAGCACCTCTTCTGTAAATAAAGGCTGAGAGAGTTGGAGTTCTCTTCAACCTGGAGTAGAGAAGGCTCCAAGGACACCTTATTGCGGCCTTTCAGTATCTAAAGGGAGGCTTACAAAAAAGACGGAGAGAGACTTTTTACCAAGGCTTGTAGTGACAAGACAAGGGTCAATGGTTTTAAACTAAAAGAGGATAGATTTTGGATTGGATGTAAGGAAGAAATTTTTTATGATGGGGGTGGTGAGACCCCGGAACAGGTTGCCCAGAGGAGTTCTGGATACCCCCTCGCTGGAAGCATTCAAGGTCAAGTCGGATGGGGCTTTGAGCAACCCGATCTAGTGAAGGATGTCCCTGCCCATTTTAGAAGGGTTGGACATGATGTTCTTAAAAGATCCCTTCCAATCCAAACCATTTTGTGATTCTATGATTCAAGCTCAGGTTGTTTTGGATTTTTTTTAAGAAGCTTTATTCTCTCTTTCTCGCTGTTTTCTTTGGCTTGATAATTTATCTTGAAGCCAGAAGTCATTATCATGCAACAAGGTTGTGTTTCATTGTAATTACACTAGAGTCAAGAATAATCTTCAGAAATACAAACTGTAAGTGACATACTATAATTAAATTTTGTTATCCACAGCCATTATGTAAATGATCAAACAGTTTGTATGCAGTGGGGAAAAACAGCCTGGTGTTTCAACAGAGGTGTTCTAGCAAAATTTAAAAATGTTTCTTCAAGTTACGTGTTTATGTAAATTAATATTAGATTAGATCCGATATATCTTTTGTCATTTCCCTGCCAAAGTCAGAATTTTGCCAGTGGGTATATTAAATATTTTATAAGAATTGCAGCAGTTGCAGTTCTGCTAATTTTCTGGCGTATGTAAAGTGCAAGTGATGATCCCTGTCACTGCACTTACCCGAATAGCTCGTTCTTAGCAATGATGACTCTTGAGATTCTGGGAACTTAGCACCGTGACAAGCAGGATGCGTACCTCTTGGACTAGAAGGAGGTAAATTGTTCCTGAAGTTGTGTCTAAGAAATGTAATAAAATGCTTGTAAAATACTGTGTAGAAAACATATTTTGCTGTGGGAATCTGTCTCATTTTAGATGTGGAATGATCTCCTGGATTCTGTGTTTAGACCTTAAATGGATGTGTTGCTTTGAAGGACTGCTGACCAGTTAAATTACCTCTTTGTTAAAAGGAAATTGATTTGTTCATTCAGCTGAAAAAAATGAAGATCGCTTTGAAAGATCAGTGGGGTCACATTGTCTTTTAGTGTTACGGAGAACAAAACCAGCATGTAAGAATGCTTCCAGGAAGAGGTATGTGCGTGTTTGTTTCTAGTCCAGTACGTTTGTGAACATTGTTCCTCGTCTTTCTCCCAACAATTGAGCGTGCCTTCCTCACCTCTCAATTGAATAGCATAGAAACAGGTATTTCTTTAATGTAAGTAGAGTATATTTTACAAAGTTTCATCCTATAGATATTTGTGAAATAATTATAATGCACCAAGTAGAGATGTATTCTGTCACTCTTGAAAGCATACATAGCTTGCCTAAGTGAAAATAGGGAGCTCTGCATACATTGCATATTCCTTGAAATGGTGTGTAATATTCTTTTTGGTGCTTTCGGTTGTTTGGATAATGATAGAGAAATTACAGTAAGTGTTGCTTAGTTTATTCAGAATGTGCAACTGCAGACTGTCAGCAATATACGGATAGAGCACTGGTCCTCTCAATAGCACAGGTGTGAGTCAGGAGTCAGTGGCAGGGTGCTGTGATTGTTGCTTTCCTCTGATGATTTGGAATACATCATGATATTTTGGGAAGTTCTACATTCAAAAAATCCAGATTTATTTGTTTGCTCTATTGTTTGATTTATTTTTACTCTATGAAAAATACATTGCTGTTTATAAAACCAGTAGGTTTTGTGTTGAAATGCACTGACTTCAGCTACTCATAATTTCTGAATGCAACTGTATGCATTTAGAAAGGGGTAGAATGATGCTTACTATTTACAGTCTGGTTGTAGTTGGCTCACCATGTGTACTAGCTATCCTTACTTTTTCAGATCCACCATGTAGGCCTCCTGCATATTTACAAGATCTAGCGACAGCGTGACCCTACCGATACTCTTTCTTATGAGAAACCTTCCTCAAACTGAGAGACTGCTGCTTCAGGAACATGCTAAGGTTTTTGAATATGTAAGGGATTTTCAGATTTTGCTGTGGAGGCGCGTGCTCCTGAGTAGCCCTGTGTTACCATCCTCTTTATTTTTGCTTGATGTGGATGTGCCTTGACAACCAAAAAGTTTTGATTTCAGTTGTATCAGTTTAATGCCACTGCAAATGAGTTTGGCATTAAAGCTTTTGACTGGCCGGATTCTACCAGAGACTCTCCAGAGGGTTGGCTTTAGGCCGCAGTGCAGTTTCAAACTTGTTTACCTGACTCTTAACACAGCTTTTAAATTGTGTTAAGCTGAGCAAACATACGTGAAAAATACATCCTGAACTCAGTCCAGGGTAAAGGCACATTGCACTCTATTTAGATTGGTCAGTCAAGCTCCCCGTGGGGTTTTCTACAGCCCTGTGCATTGCTATCATCATTTCTGCTTCATATTCTAGCAGTGTTCTCCAGTACTGGTTGTCTTTACCCTCAGTTTTTCTAAGCAGATCAATCTGGCAGGAACCCACAAATTTCTTCAGACTTTTTGCTCCATATAGTGTCTGTCTATTTATCCCATCTGTCCATTACTCTGTAAATCGTTGCCTTGTAACTCCTGGTGTGGTTTCACTGTGTACTTTTTGTGTGTTGGCATTGATCATGGAGGGGCCACACGCTTGTCTTTTACTGAACTGAGCTGGGTGGTTGCTTATCTTACAGTTAAACAAAGTGTGTTTGAGCCTTTTTTTGCAAAGAGGCTCCCACCCCAGCTGACGCATAGAGCATGATGTGTGTTGGAGGGTAAGGAGAAGGCAGTCAGAGAAGCATTTGAACAGGGTTCTCATGCTGCCGGCAAGAGAGACATTGCACTGGTTAAGAACACTGCCACTGTCTGGTTCATATTCTTTAGCTTATCACTGATGGTAACTGTCCTGTGAGTCATCAGCTGCTGGTACTTCTTGGTATAGGGGCTGGGTGATATTTATTCACTTTTGCTTGACAAAAAAGCAAAATCAGCGTTGACCTGTGGTAGGGAAGTTGCTTGTAGACATTTATTGAACTAACAGTGTTTTATGCTCTGTATCAAAAGTGTTTTGAGTTATTTTAGTGGGTGGAACAGTCTATAGTGAGCTTATTATACTAAAACAGTGTGCTTGAGACTGAAATGCCAGAACTATCAAGCAGGTCTGTCTTTAGCTTGACTTAATCTAATAAAATGTCAAACAGTTCTTTTTGTGCTTCTTCACCTTCTGATCTAGATGGAGGAGGTCTTAGGGTGGTAGTGTTGGTGTAAAACTAGGCACGAATTTTTTATATTATTTAAAATTTGGTTAGTCTTCTTAACCTGAGGAGTGAAGAGCTAACCCTAAATGAGTTCTGCTGCATTTTATGGCTGGAGCCTAAAAAGAGTGTTAAGAAGAATATGTCTCTTGTATCAATAACTAAGCTACAGCAAATTAAGTTAGATTATTAAGGCCTTGGCAGAATGTTGCATTGGGGACAATGCCAAAGTGTTATCTGGACATCAGAGAACTTTGAGGGTTTTGTTGTTACTTTTAGAATAATTTTCTAAAGACAGGGTGCCCTGGAATGGATATGAAATGATCTACAATTGCAGGTGAGACTATTGGTTGTTCCAGCACATAATTATAGAATGATAAACATTGTTCCGTCTTACTGAATTGGTGCTCCCTGAGGACAAAAAAAAAAGGATGCACCAAAACAGATGCTCCTTTTAAGTTGTGCCGCTGGATTTTATTTGTCCCTCTGACTGTCTGCAGGGATGCATCTGACTGTCACAGTGTGCCTTTGATCTGGCCGTACAGTGTCTTGTTTCTCTTGCCATGTATGTATGTACCTACCCCACAGTGGATTTACCCCATTTCATTTAGATGATGAATGCAAGTGCTGTAGACAACACCATCACAGTTAATGCAGCAATTACTTTAGCTACATCTATAAAGAATTTTTTCCTTAAAGTGTTAACTGCTTCTAACCTCTGCTGCAGCTGTCACTGTTGCATCCCTGTAAGTGTATCAATGCAATGCAAAGAAAACCAAAGCCATGCTTAAAATCCTTTTTTCTCCACAAACTGGAGCTATGAAAGTGGGTCTGAAAGAAAATATTCCACCTGGATGAAAGTCTTTGTCCCTGAGTCAATAAGCCAAAATTTCAAATTACCGAGTTGAGCAATAGCTTTAAGCCTTCTGCTTGTGAGTATGTATATATGCCAGCATAAAAAGATTGTAACGTAAGTTGCTAGACTCTCTATCCAACAAACGTATAAATAAATAAATCATTATTTCTATCACTATCCTACACTATGTTTTATTCAATCAACTCTCAATATTATTGCCACTTTTCAGCCTTGGTATTTAAAACACAGTGAACACATTATACGGGTGATTGTTCTACAAAGGGTGAGACACTGGTATATAAATTATTTTTTTGGTCTGTACTGGGAAGTGTAAAATGTAACACTGAATTTGATAATGCTGAGCTCCAATCACAAGGTTTAAAGTGGCAGAGGTTCTTTCATTTCATTTTCATTTCCTATTGATGACTGCAGAACTTTCGGCACAAACCTTAGAATATTTCAGTGTGTAAAAAAAAAAAAAAAAAAAAAAAAAAAA
>Ga0065711_1045512_pt1 | contig 13435 bp, 13 predicted proteins | sample Hoacrofraction12_FD_59098 | JGI IMG/M metagenome (GOLD analysis project Ga0065711, IMG submission 59098) | Hoatzin crop microbial communities from Cojedes, Venezuela - Epithelial fraction 12 v2 (version 2) | ecosystem: Host-associated > Birds > Digestive system > Esophagus > Crop | place...
CTACTGCAACTCGTTGTGATTGGTGCAGAGCTGCATCTCGAAGTGAAAACAGTACTGTGGCAGGAAACAGCAACGTGGCAGGAAGGAAGTGACAGTGTGGCAGGAAACGGTGATATTCCCCCTGCTCCAGTGTCCCGAGCTCGTCGCTCTGCCTTCCCAGCAGGGTTCCGTGTCAGCCTCTCCCAAGGCTCACCTCCGGATCAGAACCTGGGTTGCTCAGCGCACCAAACTATGTCCCCTCTCGTCCAGCCAGGACTCCACAACTGTGCATTGCATCAGTGTGTGAGAGTTGTTCCTGTCCCTGCACGGATGCTGAAACTCGGCACTGAGCCACTGTCCATCATCTCTGAAAGGTCCTGGAGGACAGGAGAAGTGCGTGATGACTGGAGAAAAGCCAGTGTCACTCCAATCTTCAAAAAGGGCAAGAATGAGGACCCAGTACGGTAAGAATATATGTATAAGAAGCACCTCAGCCAAAAGTTGATGAACTCCAGGGAATACTTGCTGTCAGTTTCAATCCAATGCTGATCCAGGCCTCTGCAGTGCTGCTAAGCCTTCTTCACAAACTTTGGAACCACAAATGTTAAAGGGCACTCTGTGGGAAATGGCTTTCCATTGCACCAACCATATAATGCATTGCTGGTCACAGTTCTTCTTCCTGTTCCAGGAGGAAAAGATGGCCCGTCACCAGGTATAGATGTTCTCAGACATATGGCTACACACCATGCTTGTTGACAAATAGATTACTTTTCTCCATGAATAACAGCCAGCTTATTTTGAAAAGGCTTGATGACACAAAGCCAAAACCTCCCAAGCCAACAGTTATGAGATGAAGTTAATGGTCAAGTCACAGGATTGGGAGAGAGGAAGCAAATCCATACCTCAGCTTTCCAAAATTGAGGTTAATTCAATATCTGTAGAAATTATTTTAGTTTGCCTTGTGTACTGACTGCAAAATATGAAGCATGGAAGAGAGCAAAGATTTGCAGGTGTCTTGTGAGATGAATTTCTTGCTTACAGGCTATGGAAGTAATCTTTCTTTCAGAGTAAATCTCTATCAGCTCTTCCATCATACCAAGTTATGATAGGCCACAGATTTGGCCCTATTAACTAGGTGGGGTGTGGAAATTACAGGGTGAAGTTTTATAGCTTTTGATTATTTGAACAGATGATCACAGTGGCTGTCACAGCCTTCTCATCTCTGAAATTTCTAGACTTTTCAACTGTATGCACTGTCAGGCAAAGGTGCACACACTGGATGTTTGTAACCTTGGTGGCCCTTCCTGTTTCATTAAAAGGACGCCCTATTCCCCATCTCTGTATAGCTGCTCCTAACTTGAAAATGGATGTCGTTTTCCAGGGACCTGAATGTTTTAACCACAACATATTGTTAATCAGATATATGCATGGTTTCTGGTTTCGTAGAAGTTGTGCTTAGTAGTTTTAACATAATTTTGTAATCCAAATAGAAATCAGTTCTGTCTGTTTTACTGCCCTACAGAAGGTACTTATTCCCTACAATTAGGTGAATTGCAATTGCTTAATTTTCACAATACTTCCTTTCCGTTACTAAGTTCTCAAAGTTTCCCTCAAGCTATCAGTGATCTTGTCATTCTCTAGCTCTCACGTGCTTTGTTCCTTGACTCTATAGTGGAGTTTCACTATGACTTTTAAATCTCTTTTTAATAGCTAAATGCACAAGGGAGTGAGGTTCATTTCTAGTTCTTGGGAGAGATTAGTTGTCCCCAGTTCTTCTATACTATTACAGGCTTATTTTTTGGCAAAAGGAAGAGTAAGATAATTCCAAAACCCACTCTCTGGGCACTACTCTGTTTCTTGACTCCTCGATGTAGTGATGCTTTTGTGTTTGTCTAATGCAAGGCTTTAATTTCATCAGTGCTCTTATGCAGGCTTCCTGATTAAATAAGAGTGTAAGCTTGGTAACTGTCCAGATCACCTTCAATCTGTTCCGAGAAAGGGCTCTCTAGAGGGTCTTCGTAATACTGAGCAAAAACTTGGTGTCAGTCCATGGCAGAAAAGTTACCTTGCCCTGCGGAAACCCTCCTGCTCCCTTGTTTTTGCTCATCTCCTTTAGTGAGCAGTTGCTGTCAGTAGCAACCTACTGCTTATTGCAGAAAGCCTTAATGCAGCTGTGCTTGTGATTCCTGATGAGCTTCATGAGGGACTACGCTGCAGCCCTCAGAGGAATCTACTTCTTCAGTTGAGCTCTGTCCTTCTCAGAGCCATGCTGCCCTAGATGACACTGTGTTGCTGATGCTGAGTGCTGCTGTAACGCAACCGTGTGAGGCAGGCTGACAAAAAAGTCATAATTTTCCGTTAGAAAGGGCAGAACTTAAGCAAGTGTCTAAGTGTTAAAAGATTTATGTTCTTTTTCAGCAGCTAGTCTGGGACGTTTTGTACAAGGCAGCTGGGCAAAGTTCAAGGGTAACTTCATTTTTGAATCTTTGTTATCATAGCAAGGAGAGATTTTTTTCCCCAGTGGAAAAAATAAAATTGCTGGCATAATGTAGCTTTTTAAAAATAAATACTTAAGGGAAGAAGAAGGAGGTTTATGGATTAGACAGAGGTCATTTTTAACTAGAGAAAGCATAAAAACCATCTCCCTGTTGAATTCTGTAGTTGGGGACAAGACAGTTTTATGAGACTATTGCAGACAATCACTATGATAAAGACACAGGCTCAGCCTCTGCAGGATGGTTCTAGTGATACTCACTCAGCTTCTGATTCGTGCAGTGAAATCTAGAGAACAGAAGGCAAAGGACGTCCAAGTGTAGTAAGTGGAAAAAGGGTAATAGTTTTTTTACATTCCAGGTTTAAGGACATTGTAAAGAGAGAAGTAAAAGAGAATAAGGAAAGAACATAGGTTTTTATTCTTTGAATCAAAAATGTTGGAGACTTCTATAACTCCAGAGAACTTTATTGTCAATGTCTGGAATGATTTTTCATTGATTTTCTCAAGTGGTCCCCAAGATGTATTTTTAAGGTGCGGTACATAAACAAAATATTATTTGCAGCTTCTCTTTCTAACTTTACAGTGAAAACATTGTAATATATGCAGCATGAATGCAAAACATCTGTCAGAACCTAACATTATTTCCTCTTTATAGCTCAGAGTGGTTTTTCATTAATTGGTTGTAAAATGAAAATATCAAAAAGCTTGTTCAAAAGGCACAGTAAAAACCGTAAATGCTTAGAGGGCTGTATTTGTGATTTTTGACATTTGAATGAGCCATGAAACACAAGGAGATGAAACAGAAACATAGACAGTGTGTTGAAAAGTCCAAGAGTTTGGGATGTTATTCTTCTATTTTACTAGTTACTATTAAGGCATGCAACGTACTTTCAGGTTTTTTGGAAAAACCTCGTATCTTACAATGTGCTGTGAGCTAGTATGTGATGGACTGTCCCTAGTGACATATGATGTCATTTGAGGATTTTGCAGTTTTGGAAAGAAAGCAAAAGCCTTTTAGTTTATGCATCAAACTGCTAACTTACAAGTGTAAGTCTTTTGTCTGCACCAAGCTTGAAACTATGAACTATCAGAAAAGGAGGGGAAAAAAAACTGTTCAAGAACTTCTACTGTTTTGAGAGGGGGAGCAGTTGAAAGTAGAGTACAAGCACAGGCTTTTTACTGGTGTGATCACAGCACTGAAGTTGCTTCTAGGGTTTAAATGGAATCTAAACACGTCTCAGGTCTCTGCTTCAGTGAGATACAACAGACTATTAGACTGATGACATAATGAATATTTGGCAGAAGCGTGAGGTACCAAAGTGAACCAAACAAACTCTCCTTTATCAGTATTTAGATTTTCATGAAACTTGCATCTTTTCGTGAAACTTCTGCAAGTGTGCTGATGCCTGTCCAAGGTGTATAACACGCATTCATAAAAACTTGGATTTTTTTTTACAAAATATCTGTATATGTGGGGGTTTTGTTGTTTTGTTTGTCGTGGTTGTTTTGGGCTTGGTTTTTGGTTTTTGTTTTTTTTTTAATTAAACAATTGACTTCCAAGGAAAGCAGCAAACTAGCAAGCCTGTATTAAAGTGCGTTTGCTTAGTGTTTTTGAAGTTGACTACAGTGCTGTTGGTAGCCCAGGAAGGTAATGTTATGCCAGATGATTTCCAGATTACAAAGAATGTGTTTAAACATGTTTGTGTATTATATTTTTATATTTTAATTCATAAACATCTATCTTGTGTGACAGTATGTAATATTCTAACCCACTACAAAAACAGCTTTTCACAGTTAGATACAGTTTAATTTAAATTAATTTTTCTTTTAAATCAAGTGGAGATTCTTTCAAGTAGTTTGCTTTCTCCTCTGATTTTTACCCCTTGTTGAAACTGTCATTTGAGGAATATCACTATTAATGATTTGTCATTTTTCTATAATTCTGAACAAATCCACTGAGTAAATTGTGACATATGGAACAGAATATCTAGAATAATTTTAATTTAGTCAAGGTTTATATAATGTCAAAAAGTCCTGTTTGATCTAGTGGTATGAAAAATTAGTTTATTAAATAAAGGAAAGGTAACTGTCTTCTGCACGACTTCTACTTGCAGAAAGTTTTCAAAGATCTGAAAAATCTTATATCTACTAGATAAATTACTTATCCCATTTCCTTTTAATCTTTTTACACTGTATAACCACAAGTTATATTACAAGCCTAAGTACTGTTCTATTTTCTTTTCCTTTTACTTCTCCCCAGTTACTTGAAGTGCCAGCTTAGTGAAGACAATGGTAAACTCCTCATTGTGCTCTGTGGAAACAAGGCTTACAACAGAATATTTGGTTCTTCCTTCTTTTGCTTTTGCTTTCTCACTATTTTCCTATTTGCTCATGAGGTGTTTGTCTCCATGTGAGAAAGGAAATCAGATCTGAAGGTGGCATTTGTAAATAGGTCAGTTGGACTTCAATATATTATTGCACAGAGGTCAGCACAGGAAGAAAAGATTAAATTAGTTATGTGGTGACTCATCAGTATAGTGAATAGAATACCTTTCCCAAAGATAACTTTTCTGTCATGCTAATATTTGGACCAAGTTCTTTGAGAACCTGTTTAAGTCAAGGTGATAAGAAACCAGTCTAGTGTTACATATCTTCTTTTTGCAAATGTTTAGAATTCTTCAGATATAAAAGTGAATGTTTGGAAAGCTTTGGTAAGCTTTTATGCAAAATCCATAATATTCAGAACTTCAGAAATCTTCTTGGAACCCATGTTGCTTAAAGTATGTTTGGCAGTCTTTAGCATTATAGCACATTATGGGGAACATTTGCTCCTTATGCTCTGTCATATTTTCCTGATAGATTGCGTTGCCAGACTCAATGACCTGCTTTACTTATCAGTCTCTGCTCTATTCTCCAGTCATCTCCTACAAATATGGCCCCCAAAATTACTTTTTGCTGAATTGGCATTTATACCAGTCTTCCAGGAGATTTGTCCAAGCAATTCTGTCAACAAGACCATTGTCATTAGAATCATTATACGTAAGCATCACAAAATATGGTCTATATTTCTTCTCTTTATAGTGTTTGGTTCTTCAGATGAATTCAGAAGGAACCTCATCTGAGTCTTGGACACAATTTTTTCCACAGCGTTATCGTCCCTGGGATAGGTATATTTTCAGTCTGATTCAGTTTTTCTTTGAGGGTCTGCAAGATTGCAGAATTTTCATTCTTGGAAACTACTGTGGTGTTGGTAGATCTGCTGTGTCTAATGGCAGCTAAAGATTGCATCCAGATTTCTGCATTTTTCAGATGGCTTTAGCATGTGATTGCAGGCCAGTTTTCTGCTATCCATCCCTACATAATGTTGTAAACCTTGAATATGGAGAGAGCCGTGCATCTGCAGAGTGACCCATTGATTTGACTGATATAACTGAAAGTACTTGGCAGAATCTTTCACTTGGAGATAAAAGCCGTTTTTTAAGAATTTACATTTTTGACCTGAGAAGTTTACAAGATATTAGTGATCTAATACAAATGTAAATAACTTCCTATTCAGAAATCTGCAGAATTTCCAAATTCCTGCGAGTACTTAGAGTATCCTCTTTGCTTCTATTTTAAAGGTTATATGTGTGGGGATTTGTGTTTGGATTTTGGTGATGTTGGTTTGGGTTTTGGTTTTTTTTTTGCTTTAAAGAAAAGTTAACTTCTGAAAGCATGTTACCCTTTAGTACTTTTTAATTTTTCACATGACTGGGAGTCACCCACAATTGTGGGGTGAAACTCCCAAATTCTAATCCTGACAGAAGTGTAGGCTGAATGTATCTGCAGCTTCTTGCTATATTCAAGTATCTTATATTATTTTCTAGTCTAAATAAATTCTTCTATAAGGTCCATGTCATGACTTATTACCTATATTAGGGCTTATGGTAAAGTGGTTAAATTTCCATTTCCACTACTTAGAGTTAAAAATTATTGAAACTTTCTGACAGTCATGGACACAGCTCCCACATACCTGGATTTGCTTTTGCTGGGAAGTAGCTGTAAGTCTCTCATCTGTCATGTAAATGCTATGTAAATTGAAAATCCAGTTTTTCAATCTGCAGAATTGTCAGTCTCAAGTGTTCAAAATCCACCTCTGCAAAGTCTTAGCATTGTCTTGAAGTGATTAAGTAAATGTTTGTCATTTTTTATTTATCTCCTGAGTTTCTATTATTTCATGTTTTCCAACTTTTCTTTTTAATAGCAAGGTTTACAATCTTTTAGAATAAGACCTGAAATTTTTATTGACTTACATTACCCCAAGAAACCTAGGTCTTTATGGGATAGTTCAAGTATCAGAGGACAACAATGAAAGAATAAAAATGATCCTTGACATGGTACAACTTTGACATTATGTAGTTTGCTCATTTTTAAGAGAGGCTAATACTGTGAACAAAGAGCTACAGGTGGTAACTCTAGGAATTTTCCTACCATCTAGGCTTTAGAAGAAGCAACATTTTTTTTTTTTAATTTTGATCCAAATCTGACACACCATATCTCAGTCTGTCAAAAGTACACAGAAGTGAAGACAAATAGCAATAAGATATATTTCCAGGGACTGATACATCTACCACATTAACAAGTGGAATTAACTGAATGCATGCATCTGCATTTCTGAATATAGGAGAGAGAAGAAAAGCAAAGCCAAGTGTTTGAGTCAGAGAAGAATCCCAGGATGGAGGGCTACAGGCTTAGGCACTGACTGAGAAACGGTCTTGGAATTTGAGCAAAAAAAATGCATCCTGTTGAGTGCAGCATCTTCAGAAGAGCTTCATATGCTCTTTATATATGAACAGAACTGCTTGGAAAGGATACACATCTTCATTGCCAGTTCTGCCTTCTAACTAGAATAAACTCTTAAGACTCTCGAGTTTTTGCTAACTGCTCAGAGAAGAAAAGATAGGATTTTGTGTATTTTTCCTCAGCCTGGCTTGCTGCAATAAGCTATTTAAGCTTTTGCATTGACTACTTTCACTACTCACTTTTAACACAAAAACATTAGTAGACATTCTGGCATAGATACAGCCTATATAAGCAGCAGTATTTCCTTCCAAGTAGCTCAAACTGTTGCTGTTTTCTTCTGGGGTGGAAGTGTCTCTGTCTTCACTTTACATACGCACATGAAAAAGTCATGCCTCTTCTAAGGTCCCATAGGAAATCAGTATCAAAGACTGAAATAACATGTATGTATATACATAAATGTATAGCTGGCAAGACCTTTCCTTCCTTGTACCAGTATCAAAGGAAAATCAGGAAATCAGTATCAAAGACTGAAATAACTGTGTATGTATATACATAAATGTATAGCTGCAAGACCTTTCCTTCCTTGTCTGTCTTTCTGCTAGCGTTTGCACCCTGCTCTTCCTGTTGATCCCTCTGCATTTTCTCTTGCTTTTCCCTTCCCATGCACTCCCCTCTTCTTGGAAAATTCCCACCTCACTTCTCAGTTTTTCATTTCCAGACCACTCCACACTCCTTTCTCTCTCACTTCTTCACAGAAAAACTTTTCAGATCCTTCTCACAATGAGCATTAGTTCTATACAGACACCTTATGCCACCTTAATGTGATGTGAGATCCAGCTGGGGTGAGAAGGATATGGGACAGCTATGCTGCTTCTCCTCTGAGGAGACTGACGACACAGACTCCGATATCCGAATTGAAGACCCTTTATTTATCAGAAAGCTGTGTTTTATCCCCTTGCAAAGCTGTCCACACGCTCCAGCCCAAATGCTTATTGGTTAATATACATTGTTCACACACCTATTCTAAACATTCAGTTGACTAGCTTAGCTGTGCATGATTTCTCCCTGGTTTGCCCCGGGCATTCTGCCAAAGTCCTCTGTTGCAACTGATAAAGTCCTTATTTTAGTCTTGTTCAGAAACTCTCAAGGACATCATGACCTTCGTTAATATAGTATGTTCCCACAATTCCCCCTTTTTTGTTTTCAATGACCAAGGCATGTAGTTGTTAATATTGTTGTTGAATCATTCCCTGAATACACTGCAAGAAACAAGGTAATATCAGAACAACAATCAAAATCATCATTCCTTCAAAATCCTCACCTCCATGTCCCCAAGCTAACAATAAGAAATCTATGACTGCTCTATTCTGAAACGTTGCGTGCCTCACTAAATTTACATCTATTGCTAATTCTGATATTCAAGCTGACATTAAATTCACTTACTTTGCCACCCAACTTGACAGCCTATCTATACTACCTAAAGCTTTACCTACACCTACATGTGGAGAAAACATAGCTACCAATACTCTCGTTGCTTCACCCCAATTATCTACCTCTAAGTTCTTAAAATGTCAGTGACATTCACAAACTCCATAAGATCTCTAAAATCATTCACCGCCTTTCCAATAAGACATGTTCTAAATGGATCTCCGGGTGTGGCTGATGACAAACATAATGAGTCTTGTCCTGTTAGATTTGTGAAAGACACCCATAAGTTTTGCCTTGTTTGGGTGGTCCATGGTCCTGCTGCCATTGTTGTGATGATCACTGCTACAAAGATGATCCACCCAAAGTTTCCTTTTCTACCGCCAGTTTTACCCATTTTGCCGGGATCCACGTAGGTCCACTATCTGTAATGACACAAGCATAGCCTCTTCCCCATGTTACTAATTGAAACGATCCTTCCCATTTTCCTTCCTTGTTTTTCACTAACACTTTAAGTTGCTCTTTATATGTTGTCATTCCTGTTGACATAGCTTGCATATGTTTCACAATAGGAGGAATAACATCTTCCCCTGCTAATCTTAAAAAGTTCATCATATATTGTACTTTCATTAATGTGTTTACTGGTGTCTCCCCATATTCCCCCTCTTTTTGTTTCTGCAAATAATGTTTTAATGTTTGGTGTGTACGTTCTATAATTGCCTGGCCTGTTGGAGAGTGTGGAATGCCAGTAACATGTTGTACACCCCATTTTCTAAAAAATTGTCCCGTTGATTGTGAAACATATGCCAGGCCATTATCTGTTTTTATCTTTTGAGGGATGCCTAATGTCACAAAAGCATGTCTAAAATGATTGTGTACATGTTGAGATGTTTCACCACTCAGTGCTGTCATACAAACCGCCATTGAATATGTATCAACAGATACATGTACATATTTTAATTTTCCAAATTCTGGGATGTGTGTCACATGTGTGTGCCATAATTGCAGTGACTGCAGTCCTCTTGGATTAACTGCTACTGTTGGTCCTTTTATTATCTGCTGACAGTCTGGACATGTTTGTATGATTGCCTTTGCTTCTGAAATTGGTAAATTAAATTGTTTTTTCAAAACTTTTGCTGACTGATGAAAAAACTCATGTGATGTGCGAGCCTGTTGCCACGTGTCCGGAACTGGTAACATAAAGACTAGTTGTGTGAGTGTCTACTGTCGCATTTCCTTCAGCACAAAATCCTGGCAGGTTGGTATGACTACGGTGATGACAGATGTAATATTCATATTCTCGTTGCTGTAATAACAACCATAATTCTTTCATTTGATTGAATAACAATTTATGATAACGATTCCAATCTTGTGCTATTAAGGATACCATCATGTCTACCTTTGTAGTTAATGTTTTCACGGGCATATGAGACAAAAATATCCATTCCAGAGTCTTCAACTCCTGCATGTTAAACACACCACTGACCTAAAAGAGCATAAAGCTGAAAAAAAATAAAACCCATATATTGTATACAAATTTGTTGGTAATTTGACATTAATTCTGGAGGTAAAGGCAATTGCAGTTTTATCTGAAACATTTTGTAAAACTGTTTTTGCTTGTGGCATTAATCTTCAGGAAAATAAATCTGAGTCCTTTTTAACAAGGTAAACAGAGGGGACAACTCTTCAGTCGTGATGCCAATATTTTCGCCTTTCAACAGAGTGAACAACATCATCTAGAAAGGCCATCTGAACCCTGGAAAGATAATAAAGTCCAGCTGTTTATTGAAATATACATGGTTTTTACAACCAAGGCCTTGAATGTCAGGAAGATGGTTCTCGCCACGCCACTTCTGTGTCGGGCCCGGCTGGGCAGGCATGCTGGGAACGGCGGGGGCGGGGGGGGCCGCACAGCGCCGGCTGCCAGTTGTGGGGGGTCCATGTACCCCGCCAGGTGTAAGGTTTGCTGACCTGTCTGGTGTGGTGACTGCTGATGCTGCAGGCTGTGCTGTGTCAGAGGGAATGCGCGGCTTTACACTGGAATTCACCCTGCTGCTGATTAAAGGGATTGCCATCCTTATCAAAGCGTGATCGACACTGATTGGCATAATGACGTCCTTTGCGGCAGCATGGGCACATTCCTGGCATACGACCTCCTTGAGGTCCGCTCTGCCACCTTCCTTGACCTTTATTACATTGATAACTCAAATGTCCTTGCTGTCCACAGGTATAACACCTTCTTGATTCTAAGGGCTTCATCGTGGCTGCAAAAGCCCCCACTAACATTGTAGCTTGTTGTTCCAAAGTTCCTACATGAATGGATGCTTCTACCATTTCTACTAAGGTGGCGTTTCATGGTAGAGCAGTCAATATCTTTTTACAATCGGCATTCGCATTTTCTAAGGCCAATTTTATTAATAATGATTCTCTGGCTTCCGGATGTTCAATTTGCTTTTCTACTGCATTGCGCAGCCTGTCTATAAAAGTCATATAAGGTTCAGAAACCCCTTGTTTGATAGAGGTAAATGAAATTGGTTGTTTGCCGGCTTCAGGCAAGGTTAAAAATGCCCGTAAAGCCATCCGAGCTGACTCTCTTAAAACCTCTGGCAATATTCTCAATTGCAATTCAGGGTCCGCAAATTGTCCTGCATCAGTGTAATGATCCACACCAACTCCTAACAAGGGATCTCCTTGTTGGCGTCCCAGATTCTCCACTGCCTTTATTTCACAATACTCAACAAATTTGTCTCTCCATAATAGCTTTTGTGTTGGTGTTAAAATCAACGAAGCCAATTGCTGACAATCATATGGAGTAACTAATTGTCCACACAGCACATTCTCCAATAACGTTTGTGAGAATGGAGATTGTAATCCATTCTGCACAACAGCCTTCCTTAGTTCCTCTATCAGTTGCCGGTCAAAAGCTTGATACTGAGGTGGCTGATTTGGTCTAAAAGTAACTGGAAATGCTACATCTATCTTCTCTCCATCCTTTAAGCCATCCGTTCTTATTTTTGTCCACCTCTCTGTAATAGACTCCCTCTTCTTGCATCCCGTTTTTCCAGGCCTTTGAATTGATTCCTGTTCACTGCTGCTATCACTATCCATTTTTCGTAAAAAGCACTTAATATGTTTCTTTCTCGATTTTAATGATTTGCTACTTTGTCGTGAAACCACAGTCTCACCTTCAGACTCTTTATTGGATTGCAACTCCTTGTGGTCATCATCGCTATTATCTGTCTGAGTGCCTGTTGACACAAGGCTTCCCACAGAGAGCTGTGTGGGCGGATTATCATAAACAACCCCTGGCAAGTGTTCCTCAGGTGGTACATTTGCATCAAAAAAACTTTTCTGAATGGCGCTGGCTACTTTTTTCTCCGCTCACACATCTTTTAATGCTTAATAAACCAAATGCCAGGTTGTTAAAACTCGACTTGCATTCACATCTCCTCTTGAAGCATGTTCAAAAAGTAATTCTCCTGCCTCCTTCCAAGTTACAACATCAAAAACACACGCTGATTCTGCAGGCACTCCTTTACTTCTGAGCCAGGATAACAACAGATCTAAAGTCCATTCTTCATATTTAATCCCTCTCTTCCTTAAAATTTGCTTTAACATCTTAACAATCCCTTTCTCCTCAGCTGACATACTCACTCCCATTGCGTTTCTTGGCTGTTCACCTGATCCTGATTAAGGTGTTAATGGAAAAGGTGTCTGTATAGCCCAAGGGTCTTGGTCCGCGCGGTTCAGCCGGCAAGACGATTGTTCAGCCGAGACTTCTCCTCCCGGACGCTGCTACTCTGGACCGCGTTTTATCGATCCCTAAATCCATCCCTGGGTCCCAGATAGTGTCCTGAACTCATCCTGGATCACGTCAGGGTCACCATTTGAGAAGACTGACGATTCCTGCGTTTGAATTGTGCCATGTTTGTTCCCTTATGTGATGAAATACAGATGTATTTCCGAACACACCAGGAAGCTACTTCTGAATTATCTTTTCACAGAATCGCACAATGGTAGGGGTTGCAAGGGACCTCTGTGGGTCATCCAGTCCAACCCCCCTGCCGAAGCAGGGTCACCTACAGCAGGCTCCACAGGACCTCATCCAGGTGGGTTTTGAATATCTCCAGAGAACGAGAATCCACAACCTCTCTGGGAAACCTGTTCCAGGGGTCCACCACCTCAGAGTGAGGATGTTCTTCCTCATTTTCAGCTGGAACTTCCTATGCTTCAGTTTGTGCCCGTCACCCGTTGTCCTGTCGCTGGGCACCACTGAAGACTCTGGCCCCATCCTCTTGACACCCACCCTTAAGATATTTATACGCACTTATAAGGTCCCCTCTCAGCCTTCTCTTCTTCAGCCTAAACAAGCCCAGCTCCCTCAGCCTTTCGCCCTAGGACGGACGCTCCAGTCCCCTAACCATCCTCGTAGCCCTCTGCTGGACACTCTCTAGAAGCTCCTCATCTTTCTTGAAGTGGGGAACCCAGAACTGGACTGAGTACTCCAGATGGGGCCTCACTAGGGCAGAGTAGAGGGGAAGGAGAATCTTCCTCGACCTACTGGCCACACTCTTCTTAGTGCACCCCAGGATACCATTGGCCTTCTAGGCAACCAGGGCACACTGCTGGTTCATGGTCAACCTGTCGTCCACCAGGACACCCAGGTCCCTCTCCGCAGAGCTGCTCTCCAGCAGGTCTGCCCCGAGCCTGTACTGGTGCATGGGGTTGTTCCTCCCCAGGTGCAGGACCCTGCAC
>Ga0065711_1045513_pt1 | contig 13434 bp, 7 predicted proteins | sample Hoacrofraction12_FD_59098 | JGI IMG/M metagenome (GOLD analysis project Ga0065711, IMG submission 59098) | Hoatzin crop microbial communities from Cojedes, Venezuela - Epithelial fraction 12 v2 (version 2) | ecosystem: Host-associated > Birds > Digestive system > Esophagus > Crop | place...
GGGGGGGGGGGGAGGGTTGGGGCTGAAGCACACGTAAAAATCCATTTGTTTGCTTTGAAAAACTGCTTGTCATTTTCCAAATGTGATTTTTCATGTATGTCTTTGTCCTTATCGGTATCTGCTCTGACAGATTGCCTGTCTTTTTTAGTATGTAATAATCAGCTAAGCAGCACCAGCATTTTTCTCCTTTCTGCGAGCTGAAGTTTATGTCACTGAAAGGCCGTGGCGAAACACCCCTCTAACTTCAGTAGCATGGGAACAAGTGCTACATGAACGCTCTGTCAGTCTAACTGTGGTCCTTTAATTTCAATTCCGTATTATTGCCTATATTTAAATGCGAGAAAAACCTGCCAATTTATACTTGTCTGCATTTACAATTGGTGCCTTTCCATAAAACAAGTACGGATTTCTGTCTTGAGCCCAGCGTACTGAGTGACGCCATTATCAGGTATACTCAGCAGTTACATTATTTTTTGAGCAACGCTAAAAGTATCCTCATTTTTGGAAGGTGATTTGTTGGTTATTAAGTTTCTTCCGTAAGAAGAGAGAAGAAACTGATTTTCAAAGGACACACAACTTTTTGTCCCATTTCGAATTTGAAAATACTTTGCATGTAATAATTTTCCCTGCTTAGTGAATTACAGCCAACTTCCATAAGGGTTCTCAGTAATGAATGAGCTTCGGTTTATGCAGCATATCTCTGACTGTTGATGGACAAAAATTTGCACATTGACAAACATCTTTGTATTTTTGCAGCTGTTTAGGTATCCTTTGGATGTTTGCATAGGTGCTTTTACAGGAGCTAGAGAAAGGAAAAAAGTCCCATAAGAATGAACAAACAGGAAGATGTGATTACACTCGTCATACCTACAGAACTTCCTCTGACACCCGTGATGTAGCCTGTGCAGGATAATCCCAGCTGTTGCGTGGGGGACTGTCTTTCATTTCAAGCTTGGGCAATTTTTCATGCTGTTTACCCTGACAGTTTTAAACAAACAGTTAATCACACTATTGAGGAATGTATCATTCTCATTATTTTCGTAAAACAATTTCTCAATTTGTGATTATTAGTTGCAATGACTTAATATAAGCCTCCTACCTATATCTTGTCTTTAAATAAATATTTCTATCAGGCAGACCTAACAGTTGTTCCTGTAAATGAAATTGTATGCATAACCTATAAAAATCAACAGAAGACTGTAATGCGTATATTACTCAGCAGGCTCATATTCTGCATTCGTATTAGCAATTACATCCTTGCCTAACAGAACAATTTAGAGTATTTCTAGATGTAGCTGTAATACAAGTAAGAAATAGCTATATATTGTTTTTTTCAAGGAATCTTTGTATAGTGGAGCTCATAAAATAATAACAATGGAAATTACCAAATTTTTAATTTTAAAATTTCACTCAAGTTTCCAGTTACCAGAAAATAATAATCAACTCTTTTTGGCCTATGTTTTTAAATTAACAGCTTCATGTATGGTGTCATTGAAAATTGAAAAATCAGGAAAGGAAGTACTGTTTTATGTAATGGATGTGAGTTTAGCTAAGTTATAGCTAGATCTAATTTCATGGGCATCAGATCTGCATAAAGCCAGTAACTTTTTAAAATGGCTGCCTACATGGTGCCAACAAAATTTGTGTATATACTTACTGACTGTACAGAAACAAGTATTTGCGTGTGAGGCATATGAAATATATTTGAAAAATTGGTAACTATGTCTGAGGTCATATTTACACATCTAAAGTATCCATACTGTATATGAAGATTCCTACTTCCTTATGTGTATACTCCCATGGAACAAGTTCCTTCAAGTGTCACACTGGGATAGTTTAGGTGTCCTGTTCTTCTACTTACAGGTTAGTTCCTATACGTCCTCCATCCTAGGATGAATTTTTCAGTTAAGAAGTGTTTATCAATTAGAAAGAAGGAACAAAATGTTAAAATCCAATATGCTACAACCAATTTTTAGCTCTTTTTGTTGTAGGATACAAGGGCTTAATTGAACACAGTGTTTTAATCTAATTGCAAAAATTAATAGGTGAAGTGACCTTACAACGTGTTAATCTAAATGTACACTTTTCAGACAGTGCACATATTACTTTTCTATTACTATTCTATTTATTGGTTATGATAGTATTTACTCGTATGAAGGCAATTTGTTTAAGCTAGTTGTATTTCTGTGGTTGACTTAGGAATCAGATCCACAGTAAGAATCTTCTCGGAACAGAAACATAAGTAGGCCATAGATTTAAGGTGTGGTATCCCTCATTCCAGAGTAACCTAAACATTATGACAGAGTGATTACTCGATTTTAACTAATTGTGAATCAAATGCTATGAGGTATTAAGCAAGAAATTACTAGCTGTTGTCCTACTGTTTGATTTTAAGTCAGAGATATCTGAGGATCAAATGGTAATAGTGAAATCACTGCTGAAACTAATTATGTTAGAAGGGGTAAAAGTCTGATATATATGCCTCAACGCGACATTCTTGATTTTTAGGAAGATGGGAGGTTCAAACATTGCATCTGATGTATGGCATCTGCACATGAGGACAATTATTGTAGCAGCAGTTAGCAGTTAGTTATAAATATTCTTAGTTACCCTCTACGTTTAAATGCTGACTGATACACACTGTTTATACTTCACCTAATATTTTCCAAGATGTGCTGGGATACAGTTAGTTCATTTGCGGCTTTTGCGGCCCCGGTGAATATCTTTGCGACCTTTTGTGGGAAACCATATAATTTGAGACAGAACAGCACTGTCTCATGACCCTGAAAGATCAGCGCGTCCTGCACCTCCCTTCTCTGTTCTCAGGAGATAAGCTGTTTTCACACATCCAGCTGCAAAAGATCCTGGAAAACAGCAACCATGAACTGCCATTCGCAAGGCCACGAGCCCAAACCTGATTGGCTCTAGTAACTATTGTATTAGTATATAAGGTATTCACTTGAGCAGTAAAATGATTCTGATCGAGCACAAGATTGGGGTCCGTGAAGTCATTCACCACAACCTTTGTTGACATAGTGCTATTTACAAGGATATAGACTTCCACATGATCAGCAGTCATGCATTGATCTTTCTCTTTGTATGTACCTAGAACAGTGAAAAGTGCAAATCTTTGGAGAATTGTGTCAATCACAGAGTATATAATAAGAATATACCAACTTTTGTCTCCATTTTGAAATTTTTACCATGTAAGCAGCTGTATACGCACAGAATTTATAACAGGAACAGAGTCTAGTACACCAAACAGAAAATTGGGAGAGGCTGAATACTAGTATCCTTCTGTTCTGACTAATGAGACGTTGCAGTATGCGCAGTTAGGAGAAGTCTGTGAAACAAGGAGCTGCCTTGACATACACAGGGAATAAGCATGTTGGGTCCCTGCGCAAGGAGACCAGAGAGGTGATGTGATGGAATGTTCCACTGTCAGTGACGCTGAGAAAGAAAACGGTTTAATAGTGCTTCAGAAAGAAGAGGAAGCAGATGATCTTGATACAGTCCAGTTGTTTTTCTGAGAGGCTTTGCTTTCCGAGAAAAGCAGCTTGCAGCTGAAAAAGCGCTGTAAGCTAAAGCTGCCCCTGCGTCTGGTGGTTAGTGGAAGGTCAGCAAAGCGTGCGGTGGACACTCACTGTCTCTCCGATACAGAATGTTAGGGACTGGAGGTTTTCCTCCTGGGCTCGTGAGACAAGCGCCAGCCTATCTCCAACTGAGCTGCAGTAAATCAGAAGCTGTTTTCTCTCTGTGGAACAAAGGGTTCTGGCTTCTGGCTAAACTCATGCAAGATGATGGCCAGCAATTCCAGGAGGAATCAAGTCAGACTGGCAGATTTCAGACAAGGCTAAAGTTACCTTTCTAATGGAATTAGAGCTGGCACTGGGAGTGGGACTTCACTGGTGCTTGTCTGTGTGGGATTTTGAGCCTACTGCACCATCACTGAAAATCTGGTTTTGCTTGTAGGAAGAAATCTCTCTTTAGGGACAGGTTAGCTCCTGTTAGATCTGCGCAAGACAACCAAGCTGTCCCTTCTCACTAACAAAGGGTGCTTCTAAACGTTTGTGCTTCTGAGTTTTTGTGTATGAGTAGGTGAATTGTGGCTGACAGATAACCTCCTACTGTTACCTCCTACCCTTAGCTGTCTTGCCTTTACATGTCTGGCAATTCCACGCCTCAAGTTAAAGCACATGCTAACTGAAAAACGTTACGGGCTTCTGTATGTGAGAGATTTACAGCAGTGCACACGATACTGTTCCAGTTTACAGCTTACATATAGCTCACATTTCTGTAACTCGAATTTCCTCTGGAGAATTTATTCTTGTGGGAATGAAAAGTAATTTGCATTGACATAAATTTCTTTAGTTGCATCTGTGCCAAACTTTCTAGCAATTCAGCATTTGCCTTCCAGCCCTGCTTTCTCACCCTTCCGACTACCTCACTGTCCTAACCTGCCAATCCACCTATTGGTATCACCTCTGTTTCCCGGGGAACAGCGTACCCGGACAGCATGAATGTCTGACATGGCCTCCTTATCTGAATGCTGGGGTTTGGCCATATTCAGCCTTTTTCTGTTACTCTTCCCTCTCCAGTGCCGGGGCCATCACCACCACTGCAATGGCCACGTGCCTGGGACCTCCAAGGCCGGTGAGGAGGGGAGTAACCGACCAGGCATCCAGGAACCTTGAAGGAGGGGAAGAAGAGACGTGTGTGGTTTGTCTGCTTGGTGCACAGGACCTTCAGGGCCTGATAATGTGGGGAAGGGAACGGATACGTGACCCACTTTGTCACGGAGAGTGGCTGCTTGTCTCCAAAAATGGAGTTAATTATGTCGCGCACATTACTGGGGTCGGGAGCGGGGGGAACTGGTAAAAACTGTTGTCAGTGCTTATGGTCTTGTTTGGTCACTGTCCACCATTGGTGTCACTGGAATCCTGCTTCAGTCGCAGCAGCATGTTAGGCGTGCTAACTCCATGGCAAGAACTTCATAGAAAGTAAATGCCAGAAACGCCCGTCACAGTGTAACTGTGTGAAAACTTACGAAACAACATGCTCATTTTTCAAAGCAGGTACACAGACGTATTCCTAGCAGTCCAAAAGTGAACTGCCATATAAAGCAGCTTCTCAGCTCTGCAGAATTCTCTCCTTTGCTTCTCAGGGGTACTGAGCATACATATGCTTGTAATTCAAGGCAGGTATTGCTTGCTGCATCGAGAATCCTGGGTACACTTGCTGTCTACCTATCAGTTTCCCAAGAGCATACCCCTCCATCACCCCTCATCCCCTTTCATGACAGTTAATTCTTTTCTAATCTGATAAAAGTTTTCATCAGCCATGCTGCTAGAGGACAGGCAAAGTCTTCTGGCATAGGAGAGAGATGCCAACACCATTCATTTCCAAAGCATAACTTTCTGTAACAAGCCAGTAATTTGCCATTGCACTCAACAAGTACGAATGTGTGGAAATTTCAGATTACAGGGGTTTTAGGCTATTTAGGCTAACCTGCAATAATGCTAATGGAACTTATAAAAACAGTCAGACTTCAGAACACATTGAAGAAAATCACCTTGCTATGGATGAGCTCCTATATGCATGGGGATTTGGATAGATTACAGATAGAGCGTGGGGTCTGTTAATTGCATGAATGTGACTGGAGAACTCTATGTTTGCAAACTATTTTTAACAACTAGAAATTGTTGAAAGCTTTGCAACTGAAATCTACCTCTTTAGTGGCTGCACATTACCCCAACAGTCACAGACGCAGAACTGTCTGTGTCAAACTGGTTAGAACCTTCTGGGTAGTGGCAGTGGTCAGGGACTGAGTGCTAATAGTTTTGAATCAATGAATGACTCACACTGGCTTCTTATCTGGGCTAAAATTTATACAGGTCTTCAGGAAGATGTTTTTTAGAATGATTTTAGAATTTGATGGGCACTTATAGGATAAATAGACTGCTGCCTGGTTGTGCTAGATACTCCCACACATGCAGTAGAAGCAATCGTTGTGAGATACCCACTCCTGACATTTACGCGTGCTTAGGGGAAAAACCCTGTATGTGGAGGCAATGACTCTTAGCAGCTGTTTGCTTGGGCTGAACCAGCTAGAATTAAATGCTAACATTAATACTCATGTTCTTAAATGCCCCTCCAATTATAGGAAGACCATCAGTTGAAGGAACAATGGAGAGAAGTAGAAAGAAGGAAAAAAAAAGATTGTTGTTATTACTGCACAGAAATATTATTAAAGTTTTGCTTCAGTTAATAGTGCAATTGACTACAATGATATACCTGATACATATCTGTAATCTCTCTCCAACTGTCAGATTCAAAAACAGACAGTGAAGAGTAATTTCACTCAGCCTGTAATGCAGTTTGATAGAGTATTAAGCTTTCTTTGCACTGGATTATCTGGTACAATGCTGAATATGTACACCGAATTCACACAATTGCTTAAAAATCAGTGCAACGCTTCAGGTGCACGCACAATGCACTCAATAAAACTCTTTCAGTGTACAAAGGAACTAATTCAAATACCGCACAGACCACCATCCTCAACAGTTTCTCCAAGTTCTCAGAAGTACAGAAAACATATACAAAAAAACAATGTTCAGTTATCTTTGAGGGTCATATGCAATTCCACAACTCCTACTGCAACAGGAGATGCAATCACTGAAAAAAAGATCGTGCAGTTCCTAGAGTTAGCATAATCTGGTTCCTCTAATTTAGAATTTAGTGTATAAATTACTTGATGATGAAAAGACAATTCTTGTAATACTATATATAATATTTATCTGATGTTAGTACACAGCAAACTGGAATATATGGATTTTAAACATGAACTAATAAAAAATTATATGGTCTTAATAATCACTGCTAAAAGCTACTTGCACTTTTCAAGTCTTATTTTTCAAATACTGTTTATTTTTTCACTGATATGACCAGTGCTTTATTTACACATACACAAACCAGTAAAGAGTGTTGCCTTACCCAATTCTGCCAGTTTTAAATGTTAGCACATTTTATGTATGAGCCATTCAGTGTCAAAGATAAAAGATAAAGTTCGTGGTAGCCTGTATAAGAAACTCATATGGAATAATGCCACATCAGCTTTGAGAAAACAGCTCATCCCAATCATGCCCTTGATGTGGGATTAAACCGTATATGTTTCCATTTAAACAAGGTTATAGACGATCTCAGCATTTTTTAGATACTTTTTTTTTTGCTTATTCTAAGCAATCTTTTTTAGAATCTCTTTCTAGAACTGTGTGTTTCACTCCATTCATAGAAATGGAATATGAAGGATGACCATCTAAGAGATACGGGTGGGATATGTCATTCCTTAACACCTATTTAGGCAACATGCTTTTCTATCTGCTGTAGTGGAAACCACGTATAAAGTGGCTTATAGTTACAGAGAGTGTGTGTTACACAATTGCTTATGCCCTCTGCATGTATAATTAGGCAGCTGGTTTTTTTGAAAAGGAAGATCAGTGTGTCTGTTTTTCAAAGAATATGATCGTATGCCATGAATATTTCTTCACACATGTCAAATTGGCTGACATTTACATAGAAACAAAAGAAGAGAAGGTTGTGAGAGCAGGGATTGAAACAACCCAAAATACCATCTGAAAGAAAAAGTGTACAAAAGCTCCATCTGAATTACCACTTCACAGTCTTTCCTTCAAAAAACTGAATTCTTTGAGTGCAAACACCTGTACGTCTGTAGTCACTTATTGGATAGAGGTGTATCTGAACTACAAAAAAATATCAAAACAACTTATGTGAAAACACTCAAATCCTACGCAGTGAAACACGACACCAAAGACTGTTGAAATGTGCATCTAAGGGCAGGTTAGATTCCCTAAAATCTGTATGTGAGAAGACTTGAGTAACGGTGGGTTTACACGTATGAGAAAAGGAAAGAACCCTAAGTGTCCTGGAGTTTTGGAGAGACTACTTTGAAGAATATTCTTTTGAATTGTATTACCCAGCTCAGAAGAAAAGAGTTAAGCATCCATTCATCAGGCATTTCTTATAATCATGCCAGGAACTCTATCAGTAGCCTACAAAAACTAAGTATTCAATATTTTGGAATTCCAGATGAGCTGAGAGAAATTTGGAAAGAATAAGCAGTGAGTACATTTTGAGCACAGGGGATAAGGAAGTACATGAAAAGGAGATAATTGAGGAGGAGAGAGAAGAGAGTGGATGAACTGCTTTGAGTCTGTATGCCACTATTAGCACAAAAAATTCGGTTTTATCTATCTTGGCTGATTAACGTCAAAGCAATTTTCTGGTTTTGGCAGTTAAAACAGTGCTGTTTTATAAAAGAAACAGTATTTCATGTTTAATCAGTGTGAAAAGTGGGAATAATTTTTTAAATTAATAAATGTTGCTGAAATTATTTAATATATGACACACCTGAAATGTATTTCAAGCATGCTCACTCAGGGAAAATCACACTACACCAACGAAAGAGCAACATTCTATATCTGTTTCTCTTTAGATGTTGGCTATACTGTGAATAGGCTTCAATATCGCTGCCTCACTTGGCTGCAGAGTGTTTGTATTTTTACTGTAGTGAAACTCTGCTGAGGAAACTAGCTCCCATGCAAAGTAAGAGGTGCCACGTCAAGAAACCTGAGTTAGTGCTGAGCAATGTGCTCCTGCTTGTGTGGTACAGCTCAGCACTGTCCGAAAATGCAAGCTCAAATCCTGGTGCCTGCTTAGCTTGATCCTACCTCTGTCCCAGTGTGTGTAACCTTACTGAGAGAGACTGAATCGGTAATAAAATGAGTGAGGCACATGGAGCTTTTTTGTTTAGAAGGTAGGTTGGCTGATGCTAAAAATGACAGAGACCTGTCTGAAGGTATTTAAGATTTATTTTTCCTATTGACTTTCTGACATTTGTCTGACAGAACCTTATCCCACACTGTCCGTCTATAGTTTTAGAGGAAGGTGTCACTGAAGCTACTGCATTAGCTTATTCCTTTCATTTGGAATGCTCTTAACTCAGCTTTGTAATTCTCAGTAAAATCCCCCAAGCCTTAATGATATTTTACATAGCTTTCAGTTATCAGCCATTACGCTGTTGAACAAAAGTGTTATTTTTCATTGAAAACCTCAGTAATTTATGTTTTTGTTAAGCTTATCTTCCAGAATAATGCCACTGTGTCTCACTGATGAGAGAATTGCCATTCTTTATATTCAAGGTATGCTAAAATTTTTCTCTCCAACTCGTGCTCAGACGTGGTGTTATTCACACAGTTTTAAAGGTAACTGTAAAGGTTTTACATTTCAAGATAATAGACTATAGCTTTTACACTTTCATTTGTTTATACTTCACATTTACTACAGTCCTGGATTATTGTCATTATCTACTGTTCCATTTGTCTGGCAAGATCTTGTACTATAGAAAAAGGAGAGCTTTGTTCAGACACATCCTTCTGAAAATAACTGTTTGATTGCTGATCAACGAAGGCAGTGGTTTTTCTTTCCACTCTTTGTGTTTAATGGGTTTGGTTTTGTCTGTTTGGTTGCTTTTGTAAGGAAAATCAAAAAGGAAAGGAAAAAATGTGTCCTCTTTTTCCTCTTTCAGTTCTTTATGATGTGGATAATGTTTATTTTCCGAAGTACATGTTTTAACCTTGAGTTTTCTTTTTACAATATCAGATGGAAATATCAGTTCCTACAGAGAAGAGCAAATCTAGCCATTCAGAGGGTGATATATACCCAGATTTTAACAAATGCAAGGAAAACCTAGTTCTTCTAGTAGAAAACAGAGAACCCAATTTTCTGGGTATTTTGGGAGATGAAACTGAAAGGAAAAAAGCTGACAAAGTAATAAGAAATGAACAAGAGGTATAGCATTTAAGGAGGTTATGTTTATTCTGCTTACAAGACAATTTCTATGATTTCTTGTATTCTGAGCTGTATATTTTTAATTGCTCATGGAACGTATTTCCTTGTTCTACATTTTACCATCAGATTTTACAATTTGGAGCAAAATACTCCAATGTCTTTTTCATATGTAAAGTCCCAGAAGGAGCGGAGAAGACACTGTATGATGTATTTAATAATCAGCCTTGTAATATATGTACGTGCACAAAAAAAGTTTGGACCATTAATCTTAATTCTGCCAGTTTATGACTCTTGAGTGCTTACTTCAGCAACCTGACTGTCCTCTTGCTGCGTGTTTCGTATGTGATACGAACAGATGAATGCTAGTCATCTATTTCTGGTGTTTTTTCATCTACATCAGTATGCAAATATCTCATGCCTAATCCTTCATTAGCATATCCACATTGTCGAGAGTCCTTTGTCACGTGCATTCACAGAATCACAGAATGGCTGAGGTAGGAAGGGACCTCTGGAGGTCATCTTGTCCATCCCACCACTCAAGCAGGGCCACCCAGACCCAGTTGCCCAGGACCATGTCCAGATGACTTTTCAATATCTCTGGGGATGGAGACTTCACGTCCTCTCTGGGCAACCTGTGCCAGTGCTTGGTCACCCTCACAGTGAAAAAGTGTTTCCTGATGTTCAGACAGGAGTCTCCTGTGTTTCAGTTTGTGCGCGTTGCCTCTGGTCCTGCCACTGGGCACCACTGAAAAGAGCCTGGCTCTGTCCTCTTTGCACCCTCCCTACAGGTGGTTATATACATTGATAAGATCCCCCCAAGCCTTCTCTTCTCCAGGCTGAAGAGTCCCAGCTCTCAGCTTTTCCTCAGGAGAGATGCTTCAGTCCCTTACTCGTCTTGGTGGCCCTTCGCTGGACTGTCTCCAGTATGCCCATGTCTGTCTCGTGCTGGTGAGCCCAGCGCTGGACCCAGCACCACAGATGTGTCTCACCAGTGTGGAGCAGAGGGCACAGATCACCTCCCTCGACCTCCGGCAACTCTCCTCCTGATGCAGCCCAGGATACTATTCACCTTCTTTGCTGCAAGACCATGTTGCTGGCTGATGTTCAACTTCTAGTCCACAGAGACGCTTAAGTCCTTTACTGCAGAGCTACTTCGCAGCTGGGTGGCCCCCAGCGTATACTGGTGCCTGGGGTTGTTTTTCCCATGTGCAGGACTTCACATTTGGTGAACTGTGTGGTCTTCCTGTCAGCCTGTTTCTCCAGCCTGTTGAGGTTCCCTCTGGATGACAGCACAAGCCAGTGGCATATGGGTTATTCCTCCCAGCATCAACCACTCCTCCCGGTTTGGTATCGTCAGCAAACCGAGGGTCCACTCTGCCCCACCATCCAGATCGTTTGCGAAGATGTTAGCTCCATTCACGTGGCTTGAGAGCGGACAGGCGCTGAATTAATGAGTTATTGCCTGTTCTTGTAAGAAGTCAGGTATAAAAATGCAATCATCTCACAAGACCAGTAATAAATGGCTGGTGTGACATTTGGCTTTGAGGTTAAAGCAAGATGTTTGTATCATACAAAATTCTATAATAATGTTACCTTACCGTGGTCCTCCTTCAGAGTCCAGTGCATCTCTAAATGATGGAGAATGAATGCATGACTTTCCTTCTCCAGATCTATGTGCAAGAGAGACTTCAGCAAGTCCTCCATCCGTATCAAAGCTATGAGCTCCAACACTTGAAACCCACAAGGCCAGAGGTTCGACTAAAGAAGGTAAACTCTGTCCCATTGCTCCTTCCGCTGATCCTATTTCTATTTATATAAATGAATGCCTAGAGGGAAGAATTGTCTCTGGTCATAAAAGCCTGGCACTTCCCCTTTAAAGTCAGAACTTTCTTGCTTTAACAGCTAACGCCAGACCAACAAGGGAAGACAGAACTTTTTGTTGCAGGAGAACTAAGATTAGTGTTAAGATTAGGAGGATTAGGGCAAGAATGAGAAAGACATCCTCAGTGGTGTCAGATTCCTGGTTCATGCAGCTGCTGAGGATGAACAAAGACACTAAATGCTGGACAGCCAAACTGGTTACCAGCATGTCTTGGCCTACGCTGAACACAATGGTTCATGTCTATTGGCAGTGTGCACCTCAGTTCCATTCTCATCCTTGGGCAGGGTGAGGTCTTTTGTCCACCCGTACTCTGGTAGTCCCACTGCTGAAAAGAAACCCTGAAGAACAGCATCTTGCCAGGTGACACAAGTGTAGGGTTTGATCTCGCACTCCTGCAGTGGCAGTTTTAAGAAATGTGTAAAGTGCCTTCTGCATTTTTTTTAGCAATAATAGGTGACTGAAGCAGAGCCCTGAGTGCCAGTATAATGAAGTGTCATGTGACAGTTGATACACTTTCCCCCATACAGAAATAACCACTTCCTTTTGAAAAGTAATTCAGAATATCTGAGTCATTAAGGTTCTGTCTCAGAATGTGATTTCCATCAGGTTGCTGCTTTTGTGGTGTGCTTACCATGTGAGTTATCTACACCAGCCTTTTTTTTCTGTTTCTGATTCATGCCCTTGCTGTCTCTAGGGAAAAAAAAAAGGATAAAATTTTGAAGCAAAATGTGATATTTTATGAGTTGTTGTAGATTTTTGTTCTCTTTTTTTCCCTCCAGTATTGTTATCTGACTTACTGGAGTTATGTCAGTGATGCAATTGGCACTTTCTGTCCAGTGGTTTGACAGGGGGAGGCTGTTGCCTATAGCAGTAGTAAAAGAAGTCTTAAATAAGCCGAGAAACCCGTTGAGTAAATCAGGAAGGGCGATTTCAGGTTAAATAGATTTAACTAGCACTACTGAGTAAACTTCTTTGCTTCTAATACTGCTACTATTAATACTAATAATAATAGTAAAAGAAACGGAAAACTACAGGAGTGATAGTAGTACTGAACTTCTTTTCATTTCCTCCAGTGTCCCTTCTCTCCCTTCTCTAGTAGTGTTTCCGGTGTCTTAGCTGTTTTATTATATCAAAGGCCCAATACAATTAAACAAACAAGTAGTGCGGTATTTGAATCTTCTCCCTGTACAACTTCCCGCCCAGCATTCCATTTAGAGACACAATTTCCTCTTCTAGGAAAGTGTTTCATGATTTCTTACTTACCTCAACTGCTTAACTTCTGATCCTTATCTTGTCTTTTACATTAACATTTGCCCATCTTCCATCAAGAGGTGTTAAAATTTCTTCCTCTCCCTTTGTTATTTCAGAGTTCATGTAAGTATAATTATATTGCCATAGTTTCTGTGCAAGATAGCATTACAAGAGAACACTTTTGAAAGCATAAAAAGGAAGGTCGTTGTAAATATTATTTTAAATGTTGTAGGCTGCAGGTGTAAGAAGTAGGAGTACAGACTGAAATGCCGTTGAGGTACATATCCCACGATCATGCACTCAGCTTACAGGTACGGGACAGGTATCACAGAATCACAGAATCACAGAATAGTAGGGGTTGGAAGGGACCTCTGTGGGTCATCTAGTCCAACCCTCCTGCCGAAGCAGGGTCACCTACAGCAAGCTGCACAGGA
>Ga0065711_1009619_pt1 | contig 13433 bp, 10 predicted proteins | sample Hoacrofraction12_FD_59098 | JGI IMG/M metagenome (GOLD analysis project Ga0065711, IMG submission 59098) | Hoatzin crop microbial communities from Cojedes, Venezuela - Epithelial fraction 12 v2 (version 2) | ecosystem: Host-associated > Birds > Digestive system > Esophagus > Crop | place...
TGGGGTGTTGGTTGACAGCCGGCTGACCATGAGCCAGCAGTGTGCCCAGGTGGCCAAGAAGGCCAATGGCATCCTGGCTTGTGTCAGGAACAGTGTGGCCAGCAGGAGCAGGGAGGTGATCGTGCCCCTGTACTCGGCACTGGTGAGGCCGTACCTGGAGTACTGTGTTCAGTTTTGGGCCCTTCACCACAAGAAGGACATTGAGGTGCTGGAGCGTGTCCAGAGAAGGGCAACAAGGCTGGTGAGCAGTCTAGAGAACAAGTCATATGAGGAGACACTGAGGGAGCTGGAGTTGTTTAGTGTGGAGAAGAGGAGGCTGAGGAGAGACCTTACCTCTGTCTACAGCTACCTGAGAGGAGGTTCTAGTGAGGTGGGTGTTGGTCTCTTCTCCCAGCTAACTAATGATAGGATGAGAGGAAATGGCCTCAGATTGTGCCAGGAGAGGTTTAGACTGGATATTAAGAAACTTTTCTTCACCAAAAGAGTAATCAAGCATTGGAAGAGGCTGTCCAGGGAAGTGGTTGAGTCACTATCACTGAAGGTACTTAAAAGACGTGTGGACATGGTGCTTAGGGACATGGTTCAGTGACGCACCAGCAGTGCTAAGTTTACAGTTGGACTTGATGATCTTAAAGGTCTTTTGCAACCTAAATGATTCTGTGATTCTATGATCTCCTGAGTGCAAATCTGGACAAACAACTAAGCAAGCAGAGAGATATGTACTTGCATTCACCTCCGTCTGCTCCAAAGGCCCCCATGGCCCTGTTAATCACCTGGGCTTGCTTACGCTCTGCAATTTGCATGGTAATTATATTTAACAAGAACAGCAATAAAGGAAATAGAAAGTGTAATGTTGTTATCAAGGCATAATTATTCCTGAACAATTCAGTGATTACAGTTTGCTGTGGTTGGAACTAATTGTCACCAGCCCTCTTCGGTGTGACACGCTCCCTCTCACTCCGGCAGCATCAGCCCCAGGGTGCCTACAGCCTCTGGCTCCTGGACCTCTCCAGCCACCAAAAATGTTTAGACACCCAGATATGATGCTTTGTGGCACCTGGGCTTGCACCTAGCAGACCAGGTCTGTGGAAACCAGTATGACAAGCACATCCTTCCAGGCTCTTTGATCCTCTGTGGGGTCTCTGCCACACATACGGACAGCTCAAGGCTGCAGAGTGTGTCAGACACCCTTGGGCAGAGCAGCAGGGGAGCGCAGGGAAAGGACACCTTCCCCGAGGGCATCCCTGCAGGAGGGATGCAGCTAGGCACTGAATCATCTTGGTCCGGCTGTGAGAGGACGGGAGACACAGCATTTACAAACATCTCCCTGGAAACCCCAGCTGCCAAATCTTCAGCTCACCACCCCAGAGAGGTACACTGCGCTTTCTGCTGTGCAAGGCCTGCCTAGCTAAAACATGAGGTGCCTGCACGGTTCTCCTCAAGGCTTGGAGTGTACCCTGAGATTTCAGCCACGGGTGAAGGTCTGCCTGGTCGTACAGCTCCCTTGCACCAGCCAGCTTGGCTGTCACCCCTGCGCATGTGTTTCCCCCACAGCCAGCTCCAGGGAGAGTGTTTGAGGGAGGGCAGAGCTGTGATGCAGATCAAAGCCTCTATCTTTCCTTTCTACTGCAAGCAAAAGACAAGGATCCATCCAGATAAAAGCCAGACCTCCTCCCCCTGCATAGCCCAACACATGGTCTTTCTGTACGGTGGAGAGCTGTGCTCTCAAATCTCCTCATCCAGACCCTGGAAAACCAGGAAAATGCTGTTCTTGTCCTCCCCCAAGCTCAGGGAGAGGCCAAGCTGCCTGTCCTAGGGGAAAAGGTTAGCCAAAGCCTGATGCTGAAATCCCTTCCATGCTGCAACCTCTCTGGCTGCCGGATCTCCCAGCTGCCAGACCCCCAACTGTGCCATGGCCAAAGTGACCAGGTGATGAAAAGCCCCTGAGAGCAGACTGGCCATTGCTCAATTGCCATTTTGCTGCTGTGCAGCACCACTCCCACCCCAGCCATGGCCCACAGAGATCACAGTGGGTGAGCTGCTTGTGCTCCTCCTGGTGAAATGAGCATGCCAGGTCTCTGCCAAGGATCTGCCTCAGGATGGGAATCTGCATGCAAACATAAAGCATCTGCTTGCTCCAGGTCACACATGTCAAAAGGCGGGAGAGAAGGGGCTGCACAACTGCAACCGGCTCCTCACGAGCTGAGGAAGAGTTCAGCTCTCAGAGACTCCCAGGATAGTGTCTACCTGTTCCCCAGTGGGTTTCTGGACACACAGAGAACAGCCCGCTTTTCTCTAGCTCAGGGCAGTAAATCCTGTTGTCCTTCTGTGCTGGCTCATTGCTTACAGTACCAAGAAAGATGACAAAGGCCTCTAGAGCAGTGATTTAACTTCTCCTACAAATATAAAGAGACCTTATGTTCAGGGCTCTAAGCCCGGCTCATCTTCTCAGCTCAAAACACTTGTAGATGCTTCAAGGAACTCTCAGAAACTTCTCCATCCTCTGAAACATCAAAAGGAGGAGAAAAAGGCAATCACTTTGTGATGTATAGCTGCTTTGCAATCCAAAAGGTCTGAAAACATCAGGCAAGGAATTCACTGGAGGCAGTTTGCTTTGTAAATCACAGAGCACATCAGTGTTCAAGTATTTGGTGGCGGCTGAACTGGATTATTGCAGTAGCTGGTAATGAAGGAAGATGTGGGATAGGGAGGCAGGAAGGGTTGTGAGATGCTGCCTGGAAAGCACAGGAGTGATATGAAAGTGTTTCCATGGAAAAGGTATGGGGGGTGCTTAGGAGAGGCCGTAGTCCACTGAACAGACCAAAGCTGGCGAAGCTATGGTCATGTAGGAAACAGGCAGATGAGATTACCTTTACTTCTCTCTCACCCACCCAAAATGCAGCTTGCAAACACAGCTGAGTGCCAGTCTGCATCCTGATGATGGGCACTCCAGAGCAGATCCAAACCAGCTAGGCTGCGGTGGGAAAAGGTCCCATTGCAGCGCTGAATCCACACCTGCACGTGAGCCCACAGCAGTTTGCACTCTTTGCCCATGCTGTGACCCTTCAGACCCCACTTAGGAGACCCTCCTCAAGGGATATCCTCCAGGGTCCTGTGCATTTAGCAAACATCTGATCCTGTTCATGCAGCCTGAAGGGATCAGGCATGGGAGAGATCACAGTCCTGGAGCCCAGAACCAGCAGATATCCTAACCCAGTCCTCATAAACATCGGTCTCGTATTCAGCAGTGGATGCAGAAAGAATCAGTCTTCGGGGGATGTCAGCTCCGCCTCAGCTCTCAAATATGATGGCACTCCTGTGTCTCCAGATGGCTGCTTCAGTACACGGGATGCAGCCTTAAAAAGAGCAGGGGGAGCTGTGCTGGTTAGGACCAAGAACGATTTCCCCAGTGTCCCAGAAAATCTGTAAGATCAAGGCAAGTGTGTCATAAGAAATCCTCCCAGCACCTTCCCCATCCCACTTAGCTAGGACCTGTCCTGAGCCGCAGGACGTTTCTGTGTATTTAGATACAGATCTTGAAGAGCTTTTTCTTCTGTGAATTTCTCTAGTCTCTCCTTAAACCCATGCAAAATTTTAGGATCCACACCATGACGCAGCAACTGGTTCCACAGGTCTATCACACCTCGCGCAGCAAACCACCTCCCTTGGTTTGCCCTTAACACCTGTTAGCAATCTGTTGTGTCCTCTTCTTCTTGCATGGCTTCCTGCCACCTTCCCATGCCTTCTACCATGTACTCTTCAGTCACCTCTTTCCTGGACCTTAAGCAAGAAAAGTCACTCACGCATTTGTCAGGAGTGGACTGTTCCACACCTTTGCTCATCCTTCATGAGTCTTTTGCTGTCTTGCAACAACTCCTTGAGAAGAAGGATCAGCTCTGTGTGCAATGCTGAAAATGGATTTTCACAGAGACGGCTTCTGATTTTGGAGCAGAGCTTAGCTCAAGATCAGGAGAATTTCAGAAAGTGGCCAGCAGGGAAAGAAGCTGGACATCGATTCCAGATAGCCTTCCTATAAAAACAAGACTTGTTCATGTGGTGGAGCTCCTTGAAGACAGAAAGGCTTGTTGGTGGAGGCGGTCAGGATGCCATGGAAGTATCTGGGCATTGCAGTACCTCTGTAATGTTTTCCCTCTTATCTACTGCAGTACAGGAGACCCCGTGTCATCCCTATCTGACAGAAATGCTGGGTCGACCCATCTGTTCCAACCCTGTTCTCTCTCAGTGGTTTGGTTTGGTCTGGGGAGATCTGGGAACAGTTCAGACAGGAAGGCAAGACCCAGGAGCCACCCGTCCATCAATGCCCTTCTAACCCCTTGCTGAAGCACAGCTTCTTTGTTAATCATCTCCGTGGATTAACACAGGTTTACGAGCTCCACAAAGAAGTGTTTGGAATCATAAATTGCATTTGTACCGCTTAGCCCAGGAGCATCATTGGAGCTTAGTAGACAAATATAAGAGGAAACCTTTAGAGAGAACAACAGGGATAACAAAGAGATTATCAGAACCAAGCCTGAAAATTGATAGACCAAATCAAAATTAATTAATAGACTCAATTCAATTAATAGATTAAATCCTCTTTGAAAATGCGGTCACCTCAATGGCTGATCATCTTTGCACAGTCCCGCGAAGACAGACAGTTCAGCTTCTTTGACAACCTGGTTTAAGAAAGGCCGGGCTGGAGTGGTGAGGGGGAAAGATCAGGGTTTTGAGGGTCAGAGTTACCCCTGAAAGGGGTGAGACAGACTGGGGAGCACAGGGTGGGCCTGACAGCAGGTATGGGGAATCCTGAAGCAATTAAAAAGCTGATACCGTCTCTCTTCACAGAAAGCTGTGATGCTAGAAACACGGTGAGTATTAAGAGCAGTTGTCGTCCTGCTGTTTGGCTTGTATCTGGATTAGATTTGTGTTAAGGATGGAATATGAGTCTGGCTAAGTATTACTTTCCACAAATATTTGGCTTTTCAAAAAAGCCCAAATGTGGAGTTTATCACATTCAGACCCAAATAAATTGCAGTGAATGTGAAGACTAATAAAAAGTAACAGGAGAGCCAAACAAAGGGGCACCAGGGTTGGGCACTGCTGGCCGCAGAGGGGGAAACACAAGGTGCAACTGGGGATTAGGGAGGCTGGGAGGAAGGCGACAGAGCCAGGACTAGCCTTGCCTTCATCCTGGGGGTGCCACTGGCTCGCTTCAGGTCCCCACTTTCTCCATGGCAGTCCTGCCATGATACACAGCAAGACCTGGGAAGGCTCTGGCTCCTCCTGGACTGTGCATGTAATGTGTGTTTTGGAGACAGAGCAGGGGAGAAACCTCATCCCCCCCCAAAAAAATACTGTCTCACCAGCAATAAGGGAAGTCTATAATCACCAGCTCAGGTGGAGACAGGTAGGCTGAAGACTTCCAAGTTTGGACAAGCAAATCCCATCCTCTTACCGTCAGAGGAAAAGTGATCCAAACTGGCCTTGGAAGTGAAAACACTGATGGAGGAAGGTTTTAAGACAGCATTTAGTCAGAAGAGGGTTGGCACAGGGAGTATCAGCCAAACTGTCTTTTTACCCTGAAAGAGGGAATTTTAACCCCTTAAATGATTGTTCAGCTACTGCAAATGATATTGTGATGTTGACAGTTTGTAGACGTATCCAGGTGCCTGATGAAGAGAAGACTACCCTCTTTTTGGTGTCTGAAAGGTTCTTTTAGGATGCAAGGATCACAAAACTGCTCTTAAAACAGGTGGGAGAAGTCTTTTTCCCAAGTAACAGGCCCCTCCGTGCCATCCAGTGTGCGATAACAAAATGGCCACAGACAGCGTGATGTGAAGCAGTGGCTCCATTCCCTATGCTCCAACCACGAAGCAGCCTGTGAGCATAAAGGTTTCTGTGTCTACATCCCTCTGTCTGATCTACCTGTTGCAGCATACCCTCGAGGCAGCCAGCCCAAGGGCAGGTGATGTTATTTACAGGACATGGAAGTGAGGTTTTTAGATGGAGAGTTTATTGGCAAAAAAATGTGGTTTTCAGACATCTTAAACTATTCATGGATTCACGCGAAGGACAGCAAATAGTTTAATCGAGGTTGAGCAGGAAGCAAAAAAGAGAAAACCAAAATGAAAGTCCCATTTGCAAGGCTCAAGTTTCCATTTCACAATGACACTCTGAAATCCATTTGCCTAAATGTAATCATTGCTGTTCTCAAAAAACAAATAAAAAAAACCAAACAGAAAAAAAAAAATACGAGGAAATAAAAAGTAGTACTTCTTCTAATGTAAAGTGAATTAATGCATAATTGATCACAAAAAGAAGTCCTGTCTTCCCTTGGCTGTGCTCAGAGAAAGGTAGTCACTCATTATATCCAATTTCCTTGCGACTTGCCAGCTGTGCGTAAGAAAGGAGGTTGGAGATGAACATGGTTTTAACGTCCCATCCTTGCTCATGTCAACAGCACTGCAGATTGTCTTTGCTTTCATAAAACAGTCCCTGAAAAATAGTGTGGGGGTCAGTGATGAACAGCAGCAGGCTGTGGACCGTGGAGAGCAGAGCGCCCGAGGAGTGGAGGCGATGCTCAGACAAGCAAAGGAGGTGGTTTTGCCCTGCTAGAAAACCCTGGCATGAGTTGCTCTCCCCAGACTACATATGTGCTTTCAGCCAACTGGTTTCCCACTGGGAACCACTGTTCTTCGAGATATCACTGGCCCAGCTGGCTCACACAGGTCCTAGGAGGTTGCATGTTCACACCTCTAAAGTCATCCCCAGAATCCAGGTCTCCTCAGCTCCTCACCCTTGCCCCAGGATCGGTTTCTTCTGTGCTACAGGTCAGTCCCACGCCTGGTTTCCTGCAGGATTTCACTCCAGCTCCTGCACAGCTCTCTGGTAGGCAAACCTGCTCCCCTCCTCCATCAGACCAGCCCGTCTCTCCCAGCAGCTATTGCTGGGAGGAAATTCAGGGTTTGCTCTTTGGGAGAGTCCAGTGTTTCAAAACAGTCCTTGTTCCAAAATGGAACAAAACAAAGACAGAGTTTTCCCTGTGAACTGGAATTTAATCATTTTAAGTCACTCAACTCAGCACAGTTGGATAAAATCAAAATGTTTTGTCCTGATTTTAATTACCCATTACTATTAAATTATTTTATATACATTACAGTGTATTATGCACAAGCATTTTGATGTTTTGACCACTTCCTCCCTTTTTCTTTCTGTGAGAATGAAGTTTCCTCACAATCCACGCATTTTCACAAGATATTTTGCTTTCAACAGTTTGGCATTTTCAAATGAAAGAAGAAAAAAATCTGTCTGAAAACCAGCTGCACTTGCAAATGCTGCGGGAGGAGCTTCATTCGTCTAAAATGCGATTTCCATTGGATCCCTGTTCTTGGTTTTGGCTGTTATGAGGTTGAAAATCCAGCCTTGCTTTGAAGCAATACCATGGGGCTCCACATTAATTGCTTCCCCGTGACTTCAGATCAATTATAAAACCCTGTAAAGGAACAGTGTTCCTCTACTGAGCCTCCCATTCCGGAGGCTGGCCCGTGGACCAAGAGCAGAGATGATTTTTACTCCCTAGGTAACACTGCAAATGTCAGGAGTCAGATCATCCTTCCTGATTTCCAGACCACAAGTTTTGGGGGTGGTGGGATGGATATTGAAGGTTCAGCCCAAGGTGCTGCCCTGCCTGCACCTCCTCCATGGCAGAGCAGGTTTTGCTCTGTGCGTTTTGGCTGATGCAGTGCACCCTGACACACAGCCCCCATGTCAGCATCCTCTGCCCATGCTTATTTAAAGGAGGTGACACTGCAGATCCTAGATTTAAAAAAAAAAGACAAGCCATCCCTTAGGGTTCATCCTTGCAGTTATCTCCCTTAAAGAAGCATTCAGTCCCTCAAGGGAAGAAACTCTTCCTCCCCATCTTCCACATGGTACTGACCACGGAAGTTGAGAGCTCTTGCAACTCATAAGATGTTTTTCATCTCAATATTATTTGTAGAGGTGGAGGGCATAAAATATGCCTTTTTGACAACCGACGAAAGCAGATTATTTCCATGGGAAAATTTTGTTTTGTTTAAAAATTCCCATTGGAGGAGAGCTAAATGTAAAAATGCCTTATATTTTTAATGGAACAAATGGATATTTTTACCAAAGTGCATTCTTTGAAAGTCTGTCCCCCATCTCCTTCTTTTTCATCTTGAGGGAAAAAAAAACAAAACCTAGAATAAATTCATACACGATTTGAGAAAAGGGAGAAACGCCCACAAAAAACCCAGACATGTTTTAATCAGCTGAGTCGTAAAAATCTCCTTTTAGCCAATAAAGTCAGCAGGTCTGTTGGGGGGCAGGCAGCAGAGGCAGTGGGAGAAGGTGGCTGGGTGTCCCAGGGCTTTCCAGGCGGCGCAGAAGGTGGGTTGCAATGTGCTATAGCTGCCTTCAACTCTGTGCCAGCAATATTTGATGTATTGTTATGACCATGTTTGCTGTATTACTTATTTAGCACCTCATTCCCTTTTGAGCACTGTACAAATTACTCTCGTTGTTTATGCATCAGTGTCACTCTTCACACATTAAAAGAACTTTATAGGTGGTAATTACTCCACACGAATGCTCTCTGAAGCTGATACACCTGCATAGCCCTGCCCAGGGAAACTGAGGCACGGGATGGGTGTGGTGGGATGCCGATACTGCAGCACCAGCACACGCTTCTGCCATGGGCATCCCAAATCAGTGCCCCAAGCTCCTTCAATGCCTGATTTTGAGGGTGATACAGTGCATGCACTGCTGGACCTTTGGGTGGTGGGACAGGGCTGGGGAAGGCAGGGACCATGCTGGCTTGCAGCTCCAATTTCCGCAGCGACCACAGGGAAAGTATTAAGCTTCCAGATGGGGGAGAATCAGCAGCAGGAGCTGGCAAAACCTTCAGAAACAAAGATCCTCTTTCTATGCAAATGTCCCTTAGAAATAAAACTCAGGGGGGAAAGAGCAAAAGGCAGGAGGTGACGTCAGTGGCTTCATCTCGTTTTTTTCTCGCCCGAGTTTCCCGGGAGGCGTGAGCGGGTGGCTTAGGCAGATGTTTGCTGATCAGATATGCTGATGATCATGCCCAGGGGGAGTGAAACTTGAAGCGATACAGTTTAACCCAAATGAAATAATAACACTTTCCAATTTCTTCCCCGGCTTTGGTTTCTAAAACAGCTAAAGGAAAGTAGGAGATAATGATTAGAAACATCAAGAGGGTGAGCAATGGCTTTGGAGGCTTATTCTGAAGAAACCAGGGTTAGGTGGAGAATTTTTCAACCCATTAAAAATTAATTGCCAGGAAACTCTCTGGCGGGGTTAATGAATAACAAGGTTTTGAGATCCTCCAAACAAGGGTCGTGTTACTCAGACAGCCAGGACTCGGTGAGTGCATAGAGGAAGAAAGTCTTTTGCCTTCTGTCAAAAAGCTTCGAAAAATGGAGTGAGATGAAAAGGGCCCTGCTTTCACCACTGCTTGCACCACCTTTCCCAGAGGAAAGACCCTGTGAAGCTGATTCCCAGGCAGCGATGGGTAGGACATGAGGCTCAGGAGTGGATCTAGCGGGCTCTGCACCGTAAGACACCCAACCTGTGATGCAGGTGATGCAGGGAAGGATGCTGCAGGGCTCGCCGGAAGTGGACCCTGTGGTTTGAGTCACATCCCAGGCACTGAGATGCAGTGATTTTTCTGGTCACTTTTTGGGAGAAAGTTAGGATGATATGAGCCCTGCTACATCTCTCTCTCCCATACAGACCCTGGACAGGGAGAAGCCCCCAAGCCTCCGTCATGGCAGGGTGAGAGACGAGGCACCACAGCACGGAGGTGTCAGAGGATCCCAAACCAACACATGGCCACATGAAGCTGGGGTCCCTGTTCACAGGGCAGATCCGAGTCTTGTGCTGATGGAGCTTGTGAGCAGCCCCAGAAGGGACCAGAGAGGCAGGTGCTTTTCAGCTCTGGCACCAACGCATCCAGAATCCTAGGATGCACTGGGAAGGGCCTCCAGACACCCAGACTGCATGCAAGGAGGGGGGCTACACATACCTGTTTATGAGTGTGTGTGTGTGTGTGTACGCACACAAAGAGCAGTGTGGGCATGCAAGGGTACCTGCAAATCCATTGCCAGGCATGCCCATGCCAGTCTTGACTCTGCCCGGAAAGATCAGCAGGATGGGCAGCAGGCAGTAACAGGGACAGGTGGGGTGGGGAGAGGCTGTGGGGCCAGCGGGAAGGGGTGACACTTAAGCTAGTGGCAGGGGAAACGTGAGATGGGGTTGGTCTGGAAATAATGCAGCTCCTGCCAAATTTACAGCCTTCCTGGGGAGTGCTGTGAGAGCAGGGGAAAGAAAGCCAGCGGCAGGCCCAGAGAATATCGCCAGGGCCTGGCTTTTTGAAGACATGTGCTTCCGTGTTACAAGTGTCAAGAGGGCACCGCACAAGCCTCTTTAACGAGCTGGAGGGGCAGGGGCCAGGGGGCCACCCCACCTCTCCGGGAAGTGCTGGAGGGAAATGCCGAGCCGGGGCTGCTGAGGTGAAGGTGCACAGTGAGGGGCTCAGAGGAGAGAGCGATGCACCACAGTGGGAGAGGTGGTAGGAGGGCAGATGGGTCCCCCATCCCTCCTGGTTATGCTGCACGGATGAGAACAGCCACCATCCAGCCCTGTTTTTCCCCAAAAGATGAAGCTAAACATCCCTTGCCTGGAGATGAGTCTGTGGCAGGCAGGTGTAAAGTTTGCAGGCTTGGCGCAGGAGATACAACAAGCCACCAGCTGAGCTGGTACTCAGGCCAGTGTCCCGGACAGCTGTTCCTCCCTGCCTTCAGCTGCTACACTCTGTGAGGAAGCTGAGGGCTGTACCTTGGGACTTGACATGTCCAGCAACTAGTTTCATGACTTGGCTGCAAGATAGAGCAGGAGAAAAAGCAGGACTGGGAAAGGAGCAGTGAACTTGTCATTCAGCTGCAATTACCTGCCATAATAGCGGAGGGGAGGTGGGAAAATGATCTACCGGGGAAATTGCTTTGGGTAGAAATGATCTGATTCTTGCTCCAAGCTTGCAGCCGCAAAAGTAGCCATATTAACCCCTTCCCTGGCTCCATCTTCCAGCAGATACAGCAGCACCCATGACTTCAGCCATTGCAGTATCTACCAGGAGGTGACAATTCAGAGCATGTCTCCATGAGAAGGCTATTAACCCTCTCCTGACTTCATGCCTGTGTCGTTTCTACTTCTTGCTTGCAGACTGCTCCCAGGTTGGAGGCAGAGTTGGTTCTTCAAGTCCTCCGAAGCTGCAGCTGCACCCACTGGGCTGCAGCCACATGGGAGCTGAGGGACACCTGATCCAGGGGTGGGACAGAACCCCAAAGGCACCATCCTCCTGCCCCTGGCCACCAGCCCCACAAAGAGACAGCCAGCTGGGAAACTGCACCGCTCTCCGTTCTCCCCGAGTGGCATGCAAGGAGCTCCATCTGCTCCGAACCGCGCTGCGCGACGCTCCCTTCTGCTGCTAGGAAACTCATTAAGCGGCAGCAGCGTGGGGCTAACGATGTGCAGATGAACACTTCCACCTCTGTCCACCAGAAGGCTGCGAGCCTGGGAAGTCGGCACGGTGGCACACTGCCTTCCCTGACGAGGGCGTTGCAAGGATTAATTAGGAAATACTCGCAATGTTCTTCGGAGCTGGAAAGCGCTAAGGGTTATTAATCAGTGTCACGATTTACATAGAAGAATTGCAGAAAATATGAGGGGGTGGTGAGTGGAAGAAATAAATCACCCTGTGGCTTTAATGGGGATGGGGAGCACAGGAGGTTGGTGTAGGTCATCCTGACCCTAACAGAACTACTTCTGACATCGACTGGTGGAAGGGAAGGTCTGCGGTTTTTGCACCACCAGGGTAAATGGGCACCCACCAAACCAGCCTGCAAAGGCACCCTGGGGACTGACTGGAGGTATGCCGTGCTGGTTGTCCCATACGCAGAGGTGATGGTCTCCATTCCCTACAGGCTCCCTTTGCTCTGGGGAGAGATCACAAAACTGCTCAGCATCCTCTCTTCACCACAACGCAGGGCTTCTCCAAGGCTGCACGCCCCCATCCACCAACAGCATCCCCCACTGCAGCAGGGCTGACCTTACAGACCAGATACTTCTGGTTTCTTCACAGACCTCAAAACCAGTGAGTGAAAAAGGGATTGCAAAGCATCACGTCCGCTACTCTGGACAGAAATCCCAGGCTTGGAGAGGGTCTGCTCTGTCCCACCACAGGAGCTGGAGGAAAAGGAGACCTCTGCTCCCATCTACGGGGAACTGTGAGAAGTACGGCTGGGAGGGAGACCCCCCCCTACTGACCCCACAGCCTTGCAGGGTCACCAGGAGCATGTCCCATGTCCCTAAATGACAGCTCCCATTCTGCCCAACACTGCAGCATGACATCTGCACCAAGCCATTGGGCTGGGCTTGAGACAGGAGCCTAACTGGGCTAACCGGGCAGGTGTTTCGGAGAGGTGGGGGGGAGTGGGTGGTGCAAACAGAATCAGCAAAAGCCTTTCAAAAGCAGAGCAGAAGGGCTGAGCAGAAGCAGACATCCCTTATCTAGCAGCAGCTGGGCAGAGGTTTCCTTGTAGAGCAGCCTGGAGGGCTACAAAGCATACTGCTGACCTTATAAAACCATGCACCAGTTCACAGTCACATGTAGGAACCCTGCAAATACACAGAGCTCTGTGTGCCTCCCTCCAAATGTGCCTGTACACAAACACACACTCCTACATCAGCCACTTTTCACATTTCTGTGTGGAGAAGCAAAGTCAAAACTTCAGGAAAAGAAAACCGGTCCCCCTGGTTTTTCTGCCTAGGGCATGTCTGGAAGTGGATTGCAAACTCCTCAGATGCAGATGGCAAGTCACTATTATTTAACATGTTGTTAAAACCTGTGACTTTTCCAAAAACAGTCGCTGTGAGGCTGGTCCCCGGCAGCCCTTGGCAACAGGACAGCTGCTCAGGGCAGTTTGCTGGGCCCTGCTCCCTGCCTGGCGTTTGGAAACAGCCAATTCATCTCCACACTAATTTGTGTGCACAAGATTGTGACTGGCTCTCCCCGAATGTCTGTGCAGGTAAAACCCGAGGGCTGGATATTTGCAGAAAGCAAACACAGCAGAGGGCACAGCCCAGACCAAGCAAATTCATTCTTCTAGATAAGCAAACATTCAGGGGGCTTTTTTTTGCCTGTGTTTGCTCATTTCTATTTCAATGATTTAGAGCTTGTGGGAGGTCAGATTGGCGACTCAGAAGAGTTCTTCCTAACCTAGGAAGCCTGGGGTTGCGTTCCTTTCCTTTCCTTTCCTTTCCTTTCCTTTCCTTTCCTTTCCTTTCCTTTCCTTTCCTTTCCTTTCCTTTCCTTTCCTTTCCTTTCCTTTCCT
>Ga0065711_1009951_pt1 | contig 13432 bp, 5 predicted proteins | sample Hoacrofraction12_FD_59098 | JGI IMG/M metagenome (GOLD analysis project Ga0065711, IMG submission 59098) | Hoatzin crop microbial communities from Cojedes, Venezuela - Epithelial fraction 12 v2 (version 2) | ecosystem: Host-associated > Birds > Digestive system > Esophagus > Crop | place...
AAGGGGTTAAAAGGGATTTTAATAGAAGTGGCATTACCTAATAGTTGCTGTGCATTTAAAAAACTGATAGTGCCTATCTATTGTCTAAATTAACTGAAGCAGAGAGTCTTGCATCTCCATACAAAGGGGTTAGTTCCTGATAGGGGCTGGAAGTCACCTAGAACCGGTCAAGACCAACCCTGCTGTATGGATGGGAGCCAGGAGAGAACTGAGTTTGCGCAGAAACAAAGGTCAATCAGTGAACACCGTAATGAAGAGGATGGGCCTTCATCTTGGGACCCCCGACGACCACCACTAGGAGGCACTGCGCAAGGGCAACTGGGAGGAGTCTATGGAAATTACTTCTTGGAACTAATTATAATATGGAAATTATTTCTCGGAACTGATTTTGATATGCAATGAGGATAGATGCATATGTACAGGTGTATTGGGAAATCTAATGTATCTAATGTATATGTAATATTTGATTGTATAAATTGAAGAGACACGTTGCTGCTTGGCGCTCTCGACTTTGGTGGGACTACCCCCCGTGCTGCCCGGCGCCGAATAAACATACCTACTTTACAACCTTACAGATTGTGGAGTCTGCTTTCCGCACGTCAATCTCCCTAGGAAAATGAGTAATTATTTAAGAGAGTATTTTATTCACGTTACTTTTTGTCAGATCTATACACCTCTAATCTCCTTGGTTACTTGGATTATTTGTCCACTAATAAAGCAGTCTTAAACGCCAGCAGAAAAGGTTAAAGCCTTGCAATACTGCCAAGAAAAATAGCACCATAAAAGACAGACACAACTACCTTTATTGCATTAAGTTCATTTTTTCATTCTGTGAGCCACTAGAGAAACATGTTTTAACTAGCAGATGAAGAAAATTCTATGAAAGCCTGTTGGACAATAACCTGTGGATGGAAAAATCTAATTAACTCTAAGACTAGGTTCCACTTTTTGAATTAGCCTTCTTATCGTATAAAGAACTTAAATTGTGTCCGGTCACCTCAGAGGCTTAGCAATGCCTTAACAAAAGAAGTGAGCAACTCTTCCTAATCCATATCGCTATATTGAACAGTGTCTCATATTTACCTGCATAATGTGTATGCAGTACTCCTACCACTGTTGAGTTGGTACTGACAAAGCAACAGCTGTACAAGCTTGCTGACAAGTCTAAGAGGCTTCACATCATCAGAGCCCACATCCAAAGGGGAGACGGGGAGAAAAAAAGCCCTCCAAAGTTCAAGGACCCTCTCATTTGGTGCTCTCCCCAGCTGTACACAGTTGCCATTTCTGGACCTCCTTGAATTAGCAATGGAACTGTGATGTTTCAAAAGTCACGAGAGGCAGGACCTGAGACTCATCCAACCAGATTCCAATCTTATAAATGACTAAGGACACATAACAAGGCTACTTATGTTTTCTCACAGTGTTTTCCACAGATACAACTAATCTCTTGCATCCAGTGTTAATCGTCCTTCTTCAGCCACAGATAAAGAAGAAAGAGAAATGAATTTTTCACACTTCCCCACTTCTATGACCACAGAGGTCACCAAGACACGGGGTTATCAAATACTAAAGAACATCCCCTACTGTAACACCTTTGCTAAAATACTGACAGCACAACACTAAAACGTGAAAACTAAAATCACTTCCAGAACACAAGAAGTCTCTATTTACCATAGTTATAAACTTCAACATAGGGCAAATTACGTTTAGGCTACAGCTAATAAAGGCCAATATTAAGGTTAATGGTTTGTCTTAAGAAGGGTTCAAATCCCTGATAATGAATCCTGTACTTATTTCACTGTGGTGTTCTAGTCTACTAACACAGATCAATCAGTTTAAAGAACCCATACCTTCTGATGATTCAATGTACTTCAGGTACATATTAACAAATCCATTACACGTATGTGATTGTGCAGAGGATGTATTTTTCTGTAGGCTACCTGTAAAGTCAAACTTTGAAACCTTTTTGAGAAACCTACCATGCTGTTTCTGCTTAGGGTTGTACATCTTCCACCAGCGAAATATGATAAATCCGTCTTGAATTCTATATCAAATAAATTAGATAAAATAGAAGTTCAGAGAGTAATAATGCAAAAACCTCTGTGCAGCTGCATGACACGTTGCTTTCTGCAGTGCAGAGATCTGCAGCTGCAGTACTGTTATTAGATCACAAATCAAATCAGTAGCAATATTAAAGCACAAACCATTGCAGCATAAAGCATACAATAAAATATTATACAACTACAGCATTAGCTGAAATGTACTAGCATGTATAAAATCCTGTATCCACTGCCTTCTCAAGGCCTTCCAAATTTAACAGTAAGAATCAAAATTACAAACTATTCACTAGTGTGCGGTTCACAAAACAAATTCTTCTCAATTACAGTAAACAAATGCAAACTACTTGACCACAATGAATCTTCCAGACTTAAGAGCGGGAGCATGAGGGAGTGAAAGACATTAATGTAAAAACAGTTCTCCTTCAAACTCTAAAGTGTTTTCTTTGACAAATAGTAAGGGCAACTAGAATCTTATCCAGTACTCAATTCCAACTGATAACACTCAGACAGCAAATGAGCTAACAAGTATCTAAGAATGTCTAAATACTACCAAAAGTGTCACTTTATTTTTAACATTTATAAATTTATTTATCATTTGTAAGACTGTATTTAGACATATACATTTACTGTATTTGAAATCGCTATTTAGAAGAGCGACTCCCTTGGAAATCTGTACCTGATAGACATGTCTTCTGTGATGAAATAGATTTCACGAACCATGACTTTTCCAGACAGCACAGAGAATGAAAAGGAACCTAGTGTGAAAAAAAAGCATTTACCAGACATTAGCCTAAAGTTGTTGATGCTTTATTTTCTGAACAGGAAGAACACAGTAATTCAATTAGTTTACTGGGCATTTTGAGTTTTCCCTTTGAAAACACACTGACCTTCAGAGGAGAAGAGAAGTCAGAGACTCAGAACACACAAGAAAAAAAGTACCCAACTCTAAAAGGTGTTGGGTTTGGCATCACCCAAGAATACAACCAACGCCCTGAGAGACACTAATCACTCAGGAACATTCAGGTGCCTTGCGGAGCTTGTGAAAAAAGACAGGAAAGCTATTTTGAACATTTATGGTATCAAGCCATTGTATGCAAGACCATAATCAGAGAAACAAGGACTCCTAACAAAATAATATTTCAAGTTTTAAATGGCTATAAAGTTTCAGTCCAATTATTACGACAAATTGTGTTTACAGCAGGGAGGATTAATAAGCACNAAAAGATCACCAGGTAATGCAATTTTTCCTAAGGCTTTTCATCTCNCCCACAGAAAGTCAAGTAAACTATGATTAAAAAAAAAAACAAAANACAACAACATTAATTGACTGAAGCCAAGCTCTAAATCATGGGATTTAATTAATGTTATGTTCTTCTTACGGATTAAGTTTATAAAGAACACCATCTATTTGGCCAGCTATGTGCAGCTGTCTTACTTAATAGCAATTTCACAGAGAAATTTTAATAAAAGTTTATAGATCAAGTGTAGCAGCCAGTAAGTATTTAATCTATATTGCTGTTCAAAAAGTTGGATTTGAAGATGGTTTGGATTACAGTTCTTAAATTCTTGAGGACATAAGCAAATTATTGCAGGGGTCTCTTTGGCAGGCAAGTGTGTGTAGCATTTTTTGGTTTTAAGTTTTTCACTACATTTATGATAAATAATTGCAGAAAAAGTCCAGAACTAAAGTCATCTCTATTCTGGGAAGCAGATGAGGAAGGCATGGAAGAATAAATGAAAGAAAATTAAAAGTGCGATCAGAGTGAGGTTGTGCGATACAGCCCTATGTGACTCAGCATCAGATATTTTTGCAATGTGGGTGAGTGCCCAAGTGATTTGTACTGACCTGTTTTATTCAAAATTGTTTTAAAAATAAAAAAAAAAAGTTAATGGATTTTGATGTAAATGTTCTAGCCAGTATAAATTCTACATATCAGAGTCCCAGTATGGATTAACATCATTAGTCGTTCTGACAGCTTATTTAGAAAGTAAGGACGACACCATAACAGGGAGTCAAGGCTTGAGACTCCACTGTGCCCCTCTGAGTCCACTCCAGCAGTTGCTGCCCACACTGCAGATGCCATATAACCAGCCTCAAAGGTGCAAGCAAGTGGAAAGCTGCACCCTTAACATCAAATTATGAGGCAAATTCAGAAGAGGATCAGGCAGGTTCCAGGGGGGACTGAGGTCAATATTCTCCTTTTAAGACATTAATCATTATGATTACAGGACTTTGAAAAAGGGGTAATGGAAAACATATTGATTTGAAGTACACAAAGTATACAGAAAAAAGTGAACTCAGCTTTAAATTTAAGAAAAACCCTGTGAACTTTAATATAAATTAATGAGGCTTCAATGAAAAAACAGGTGGTTTTCTACCTACACCAAGAATTCTCCCAAAAGCATGCTACTGAAATTTTTAAATTAAACCGTTGCTGACCATTTTCAAATTACTACAACAAAGGAACTCTTTCATTTTACTTCGAGTTTTTAGCAAATTGAGGTATAATAAAAAGCAGTAGATAAACAGTGGCATTACAGTAATCATAACTTACCAATATGGATGTAGCCATGTTTATATAATCTGTTAAGAACCAATGTTAAAATGAGTCCAATGTTCCGGGAATTATAATAAGTTAGGTAGATAATCCATCCACAAGACAATATTGTTGCTGTTGAAAAATTAAAATAAATTAAAATACTTTTTAAAGTATGCTGACCTGGATAACAGCCTTACTTCTTAAGACTATAAATCACAATAGTGTCCTTCCTGCTCTCCAAAAAGCTTTGAAACTGATAGAACAATTTAATGGGTATTTTCAGAGAGATAGTGCGAGAAGGTTGTGAAGAGATGGGAGGAAAAAAAGAAGCAGAAACAGGAAGTTCAGAAAAACATAGATTCTTCACTGCTCTTTCATTCCCCAGTATAAAAAAACCCTGTCCTCTGGAGGACCTGCAAAAGGGACCACATATTTCATTATATCCCTTACCATCCCAGAAGGTAAATTTCATAGATTACATCATAACATTCATTATCCCACATGGTCATTTATTTCAAAACACCCTAAAAAGCAATGCCACAAAAGTCATACTACGTTCCTTCTCCACCCTTCTCCAAACTGTGAACTGCAACCTAAATTTCTAGTCTTTCACGTCTTTGTACAGGGAACAGTATTATCACATCTGAAACCATTTCCTAAGTTGCTGTATCCTGAGAGAAATGTACCAGTCCTTGGCTTAGCAGAAATCTGTCAACAGTTCAAGTACGGCATTTCATAGGAAAGAGGAAACAGCAATCCAACGAGAAACACTTTTTTTTTTTTTTTAAATCTAGGTCTGCTAAACCCCATAGTAATTTTTATTTTAGTTGATTAAGAGCTAGTAACCTATTTCTAACTACAAAGGTTCTCAAAGCTTCCAGAAGGACAAACCCAAGAATACGACTGCCAAGGAACAGACTAGTTCTAATTCACCTTACTGAGAATTACCATTTTGTTTCATCCAAAGCAGAGCAGGAAACAAAACAATTTTTATATTTATAATACATTATATTATTATTTTTATCTATATCTCTATTCATTATACCAACCCAACTTTGTAAAAGAAGATTTTCATTTATGTATACACTTCATACTGAAAAACTCAGATTGATTGTGCCTTTTATGGGAAATTTGAAGCACAGAAAGGCAAACGGGTGTGATGCCTTCACTCTGCAGAGAGTTCAGCTGATTACTCAAAAACAAACAAAAAAAATTTACAAAAACAGCCCGTCCTTTTACTGCCTCTTAGTTTTTCTGCAGTGGGATGCTCCCTTGCTTTGTAACACCTGTGCTTTGTTGAAAGACGAGGAGAAGGTAGCAGAGAAAGATTTGTATGACTTTGCCTTCTCCTTACTGGAAAACGGATCTGGTGTGGCCAAAATTCAAGTAGCTCATACACTCGGGCTCAGTGAAGGCACACTCCAAGGACAGCTTTTACCTCCCCTCGCTTTCAGATAAGTAATCTACTCACTGCTGGTCCTCTATCAATGTAGGGAGAAAGGTGGAATGACTCACACTCAAAGGGTCTCATTCCAGTAATAAAACTTAATTTGAGATTAAAGTTCACCTAGACACTTAACTGCTAGATACCTAAAGCCAAGAAGTTATCCTCTTATGGTAACATACACTGAGAAAAATCAGCAAACGAGTGCAGTTTCCAGACACTACAGTCCTAACCCTCCTAATCCACTCCCTTCACCACTAGTCTCACCTCGGCCACAAATTGTAGCCTTTTCCTTTCCCAGATTGAGTCTCCGCTATTAAGTGACAGATCCCATAAACTCTATCCATCTCATTATTATATTCTGGATTTTAAAAGCCTCTTCACTGAATGTACATTTTGGAAACTACATTTGGAAAGTTTCACTGCATGTGATTTTTAGAAATTATTCTAGAGTTGAGCAACAGCTCTTTGAGGAGCACTTTCATTTCTAGAATTCATCACCTCTTATACTGGGATTAATAGTTAGCTGTTTCAGGATTCAGGAGAAGAAACTATTGACAACCTGTTTTTTCCCCCCTTCTAACAGGATGCCATAGGTCAGCAGAGGAAAGCAAAGGAGGAACGGCTGGTTGAAACTGGGTTAGTTAATAAATATTACTTTAATATGTTTCAATCCAAACCTCATAGTAACAGGAGGCTACCCAGCTTTTTCTGTCATTTGTGTCATTGTTTCTAGAATATCGGTTGGTTTTTTACAACTGAAGAGATTAGCAGCTCCCCAAAACTGCATAATTGTTTATAGGTCATTCTGCCCATACAAAAAGGGGATGGACTATATTATTTCTTGATGTTTCATCCACCCTTCTGTGAACCAGAAACTTTTAAGTTTAATATATTCCAGTAAGGAAGCAAGCTAAGCAAAGCTTCTGGTTTAAATTATAGCTGTTACATGGAATTGTTTATATCCTACATGCTTTCCAAGTAGAATTACTAATAGTTTGCTCTAAGAATCCAGTGCAGAGAGGGAAAACAAGAGAAAGGAAATTCTGCAGGTTGCAACTGGACACTTATTCTTTGATGAAAGACCTGAACATCTCTAAGTCCCAAGTCAAGGCTTCCAGAGACAAATTTTTCAGATCTGCTCCACATCTGTTCCACATTTTACCACCAGCAACTATCAGCATGGTCATTCCCTTATTTTCATCTTGATTATACTTAGAATTTTACGTTGAGCACAAACTTTCCATGTCAACACATTAAAAGTGAAACAAATAACATTTAGAAAGCACCCTCGGCTAATCTGACTATGTCCTGTGATTTCAGTTTGGCCTAATGAAAAATAATTCCAGCTCACCAATAGCTTACAGACATGCTTTAACCTTCCAAAAGTCAAAAAATAAAGTTATTTTCCCTATGCTGCCACTCACTCCAGGTCCGAGGATCAAGGCTGAAAAGCAGGCATCACCAATCTTTGGAAAAGTCCCAATTCATCACACACTTTAGCACTCTCATCAGGACCCAAATACAACTTCATTTTTGTTTTGGTGCCCCTGACCTCCCCTGTTCATAGATTCAGGAAACAAAAGTACCTAAACAAATATAAACAATAGTACTAGTGTTATAAAAATATTAGCATACCTAAATCAGGCACATTTACAGAAACAGACTGTAACCGAGTACACGATAGTTTGGCTTAAAGGCTTATTGCGGCACACAATTTAGCCTAGAAGTTATGTCATTAAACACAATAGTCTTTACATCACTTTCCACACTATACCGTATTAAATGGCAGATATGTACACACTGGTATAACAAAGTTATTGTATCCATCTGTCATGTGCTACAATGCTAATCCTTTGTCATGGTGTTACAATTCATCACCAGCTTATGCTGGTGTTAGAAAAAAAACTTGTTTCATTGAAAGAAGTTCTCACTGAGTTCTTATTTTGCACAGTTGCAGTTGCAGAGCACCATCCCTTGCACATCAGACTTCTCTCCCAAGTGTCGCAGCACAATTAGTATTGGAAACAGTTCTGTATTTTCTCATTCTGAATTACTTAAGTAGCATAGCCATACCTCACTACACAGCTGTATGACAAATAAAAATCTATTTCCAACGTTTTGATGTAATTTCATAAGACATTTGATGTTGGTATGCCAGCATTTAGAGAAGCACGTTTAGAAGTGTACACAAAAAACCCCACATTTAACCAAAACAGAATAGGTTCACCTTACCTACTAACAGCCAAACAACGTTGGAGTCATGTTCTGTCAGGAAGTCTTCCAACTGTGTGATACTTGGGACAAAACTATCATTTTTTCTTTGATCCATTGCTAAGCTGTTTTTGCACTAGCACCTATAGAACTGAAAAACAAAATGAAACAAAAACATCAAACAAAAACCAAACCCAAAACGAGTAATAAGCACAGTACAGTTGGAGAAAATTGAGTATGTACCATGTTAAATAACCTCTAACAGTCTGTTTCATACAAATATAAATTTACTTGGTTTATTCCTTCAGTAACATCTTCATGATTCTCAGCTACCGTTTCTTCTACTCTAGATCTCCAGAAACACTTCCACTCATCTCTGCCGAAACAGTTTCCAGACACGTGCCTCCATATAAACAGATTCCAGATCAACAGAATACCAGAATATGCTCTCCAAATTCATACCCTGTATGCCCTGTACAGCATACAACAGCAAATACATTTATAAAACTGTTGTACCATAGCAGTAAGTCAAAAGGTAACTGAACATGCAAGTAAAAATGAGTCTCTATTAAGCCTTCTAACTTGCAAAAAGATAATATGAGACAATATGAGACTGAACCCCTGCCGTCACGGAAGGAAAGGCCGAAGCAGACACTTTCAGGAGCTACAGAAAATTCCCACAACCTCCTAATCCACTGTGTCCATTAACTCTTCTGCTTTGGGATGGATTTGCATCATCTCATAAAAAGTGACTACACAGTGTGTCTGTTATAGAGAGCAGAAAATCAGTCCTTCTGAGCTTACACACTATTCAAACCACCCATAAATCACCTTGCAATGGGGTTGCATTAATGAAGTGTGATTAACAGGGAGTAGCTCAACTCAGTAACATCTGTAATTACACAGCAGTATTTTACTTGCATTAATTTCATGTGAAGTCTTCTCCCTTGGATGTTATCTGTCAAGCCTTCTTACAGGAAGATAAAGCATTAATTCTGTCTTTTTTTTTTTTTTAAGCACCTTCCAGCTCCTGGCAGCCTGTCTTCCTGTCAGTACTCAACCCTCAGAAAAACCAAGCAGGCTTTATTTCCTTTCTTCATGAAGTCTCCGATGCTTTCCCTCAAGAGCTCCAGAACACAAAACTAAATAATATTGGCAAGACCTTAGTTTTTGAGCAGCATAACATCTTTGGAATAGTCACTATTCAGAAGCGCTAGCAATAAAACTATCAATGTATCCAGTTTTTCCTGTAACATCCACACTATCTTTCACTATTACAACTTGAAAACAAAACTTGGAAGGAGAAGTTGAAAAAATCTGCCTTTACTGCACTGGTTTCTCCCCTACATTTGGGTAAGCACAGTACCTTGAACCAAGACCCTATGTTTTGAACTAAAATACGAGTAGAGTCCCAAGAATAAGTGCTAATAATTTCTTGGCTGCCTCTTCTGTAAGAAAGAACAGAGTGGGGAGGAAAGACCACAAAAGCAATAAACAGAAACAAACAACACCACCAAAAAAACCCACAACACCAAAACACCAGACATTGCTTCCAGTACTGATGATAAAGAAGCTACTAACTTAGCTCCCCTACAAGGTGAAATAATAAGCATTACACACATATATACACACCTTACAAAAAGAAGCTCTTGTTTTAGAAGGGATGGTACAACGGCAAATTAAACCACATAATGGCCCTGTGATTTGCTTTAAGACATTCACAGTACCTTAATAAAAAACCCACATGTCAGCTTGTATTATGAAGCAGATGATGCCTCTGTGGGCAGCCCCTAAGAGTCTTTAGCCTGGGAATGACAGGGTAAGTGGAGAAACCAAAATCGACACTTTCAGCATAAAGGAAGAACAAACTTGTTTTCTCCCGTTCTTACCAAGAGACAACAGGGTCACTCTTTCGGTGAGGACTGCCTATCACCTTAAACACCACCACTATTTAACCCCTCAAGAAAGTAACCTGTGGCTTTTTGCTAAGAAATTACCACCCAATGTTATGTGATACTGGGGCAGGACACTAAATATAGTTATACTCTAAACAGGACTGTGGCAAGACAACTCAGAGACTGAAAGTCATGGGATCCTGATACTTAGTTACTTAAACAAAGACAGCATTCATAATTTTTTTCTCCTCACTATCTGTCACCATAAATTGGATATCCTTGGAAGTCTTCCTGAATACATTTGCTATTCACTTGCAAATAAACTCAGGAATCCCCCATCAGTCATCACGTGTCAATACATCATTTTGGAGCTCCACAGCTGATACTTTAACACCCTGCCCCACTGATTTTTTTTGTTAAGGCACCCTTCACCTTTAATTGAGTCACCTGAGGAAGAGTATAATGGCAATGAAAGTGTAACCACCCAGAAACAGGCAGTAGCAACACCTGCACTAGATGTGGGCTCTCAGTATGTCTCTTGGAGGAAGCAGGCGCTTAATCCATTTAGATTATGAAGCAGTTTTGGCCATATGGATTAGTGTAATAGAAAGAAGATGCATGCAGAGACTTAAGTAGTACACACTGGTCATAATGTCCTTGTGCATTTATAAAGCATGGAGGACGGAGAGGCAGGATCTGGATCATCATGACTGCTAAGCGGAAGATAATATGATAATATGACAGATACTAGCTACTTTCAGTAACCAGCACTTCTTTCTGTTGACCGTCCTGCACCTATCTGCCTTCACCTTCCATGCCCCTTCATACTGTACCCACAAATTTAAACTGTGCATAACTCTCAGCAGCCTGCACTCACCCACCCTGCATTACATTTATTCCTATGGGCAGAATTACTTCGCAATCAGACAAAACATTACTTGTTGCACTCTCTGACCCCATAGGTGGATGAGCCTGTAGTCTATATTCACACTGCTACTGTATTCTTTCGGAGTAACAGTATACTTTCCAAATCTTACCAGATAACTCTTGGAAGGATGAGACCTAAATCTCGGTGGGAAACACCCTTACCAACCCTGCTAATGCAAGAAAGAAAAAGCACCACAGAGGAAGAGACATCCAGAACTTCATCTTTACCCCTCTGCACTCATTTTTAGTATTTTCTTAAGGTCTCTACTGTTTTGAAATGATGAGCTCAGTTAAATAGTCCAAAACTGTGTTTTGGTTTATTTGTCTTCCTCCCTGCCTTTTTTTTTTTTCCCCTCTCCTTTTTAAGCACATCTTTACTATTCGGTATGTCATTTGTGGCTTTCATTTACCACATACCATGTTAATATATACAAAATGTATTAGCTTTCTCCTGGGAGGAGGACAGAAAAGGAGGATTCTGTAGCACTGAAGTGACAGAATCCCAATACTTGTATTTATCTTCACAGCAGTACTTTAAGGCGTATGCAGTTTTATCTCTCCAAATGAGATATCTGAATCAAGTAGAGATAAAGGCCAAATCCTTTATTTAAGATGTCCAAACTGAAATACTTCAGGCCTGTTTTTCAGGTTGTGCATGTTTAGAGCACTTAGCGTGTTCAAAGCAGACAGTGGACAGGCTTGAAGACTGACGGTTCAATATTGCTGTAGATTTGCTCCTCCTGGTCAGAGAGGTTTTCTTTATAGCAGAAACACACACTTAACAGACACTTTAAAAAATTTTTAATAGCTTGTGTCAGATATTAATCCATTTTTCTCTGTACTAACAAGATGCAAGTGATGTTATAATCTTGGGGGGAATGCACTTCATCTCCAGCCAGCTTCCAAGTACTCCAAGCTCGATCCAATTTTCACAGCAAATATTCTACATCTAAAAAAACAAGTACTCAAAAGCAGCTGTTTCAAATCTTTACAAACACATTTCATTTGCACCAAATAGGGAAACCAATTTTAACCTCAGCCTGACACATTAACACTTAACACCGAGAACAAACCTCCACTTGAACAAAGTCATTAAAAATTTATGGAAAGCATGCATATATGAAAGAGTTGACAAAAAAAAAACCAACAAAACACCACACAACAGAAGCCCAGTCACCAGGCTCTCAGTCACCAGAGTGCAGTTGCTTGGCAGAGACAGTTGCAGCCTAGGGAGCAACAACCCACCTGTAAAAGGTCTGTCCTGTACCTACAGCTGAAGATGAAGACATAATTTATTCAGTGCCCGAGAGCATTATGGTAACATGGGTCTTCGGCTGCATAAGAAAATGAGAAAGAGAAAGAAGTGTTTATTTATCACATCCTTTGTAACACTCTTTGTGGCACACCTTGTAGAAAGAGCTGAATAAAACCATTATCTGAAGGTGGGGAAAAAAACTAGCATTTCATGACATTGACAAGAAACACTTCTGTATGGTTATGAAGCGGGTGGGGAAATAACGGACACTGCCAATCCCTGTATTCTTACTAGATTTCATGGAGGGAACAAACTGGAAGTTTAAGTTTGCCAGACGTATTCCTCAGATCTTCATAGAAATCAAGCACTTAATGAATATATGTTAATTGATGTTATTAGAAGTTAACTACCATTCTGAGGATACTCAACTCCCAGCTTCTACAGCAATTAAAGACAGTAGAGTCACCATTACACCCAAAATGACACATCAAACAACAGGAGGTAAATCCGCCTAGCCTAAATAAATGAATGTGATAATACGCCTGGATGCTTCACATCTCCAGAAAAGGAGCCACACCCGCAGCGGTTCCTTAGAGAAAAGGAAAGAAATTGCATTTTTGCGTGCTCCTCACTCCATCACTTTCTTTCAAGGGGTCTCCAACAACAGCTGCTACAAAATCAGAGCTTTAGAAAATTAAATATTGGAAAGGAGGCTCATAAATGTAAGCACAACTCGACTGAATTTTCCTCTGAAGGTCTGGTGACACTATCGCACCCAGACGCACATTAGGCACATTTCACAAAACAAAAAGCTGCCAACCTTGCTTGGCGTCTTTCCTGAAACACTCACTCTAGGTCCCAAGACTTCCAACCTGTCCCAGCATAGCTTGGGAAGTTCAGCTATTCTTTAATCAATAAGCAAGTGAAAGAGGAAGGAAGAGAAGGAACGTTGTTCTTAAAAAAAAATATGTGTACACAAAAAATAAGCTAAGTGACAGCACCCGCACAGCAATTTTGCCACCCGACATGTTGCACTGGCTTGGTGCCTTCCACCCATTTAAAGATTAGCAGTTCTTTTTTTTTTTTTTTTTTTTTTT
>Ga0065711_1045515_pt1 | contig 13432 bp, 8 predicted proteins | sample Hoacrofraction12_FD_59098 | JGI IMG/M metagenome (GOLD analysis project Ga0065711, IMG submission 59098) | Hoatzin crop microbial communities from Cojedes, Venezuela - Epithelial fraction 12 v2 (version 2) | ecosystem: Host-associated > Birds > Digestive system > Esophagus > Crop | place...
CCTGCCGAAGCAGGGTCACCTACAGCAGGCTGCACAGGACCTTGTCCAGGCGGGTCTTGAATATCTCCAGAGAAGGAGACTCCACAACCTCCCTGGGCAGCCTGTTCCAGTGCTCCGTCACCCTCAGAGGCAAGAAGTTCCTCCTCATGTTCAGACGGAACTTCCTGTTCTTCAGTTTGTGCCCATTACCCCTTGTCCTGAAAGGGGTCACCCACTCTCACTCTGCCAACCACACACTGTCATTTGCAACCATGTCTACTACCGATAAAGAGCTATTAATGAGCCACATTCATTCTTCTCACCTTGTATATTAAGGGTTATAAGGTTGTAGCTTATAAAACCAACACCATTTAGTTAATAGTTTCATATATTGAGAGCCCAGGTACCACAAAAACCTGTCCAGCAAAAGGAAGCATACTTTTATTTTACAAATAGGTGTATTTAGGATCAAGTAACTATTAAACACTCCCTCCCTCACCCACAGCAGTGAAGTCTTTACGAATATTACTCTGGCATATTTTAACATCTCATCAGCAATGTTTGCACAATATGGAATGTGGAGAACCCTTAAAGGGAGGAAAAGAAAGAGCCCATAGTGTTATTTATGCTACCAGTCTTCTTATACTACAGATTCAAAGGTTCCCCATATGTCTTCATAGCTTTAAACCTTTGACATCTGTGAGTACCCCACAGAATAAGCCACCTCCGTTTCAACTCTTCAATGGTAGATGCCTAGGGATTGTCAATACTTCAGTATACTGTGCAGACCTAGCCAGCTCTGTTCCAGAAATTTTTAGCGTGATAGCACATTTAAAAAAGGAGAGAAAAGAAATATTATTTAAAACCAGACCATCTCTAAGAGAGGTGCAAAGTAGCAGCTACAGTCTGTAGCTGGCAAAACCACACCAAAGTGGAGCCCCCAGCTCTTATAGAGCAGAGATAGAAATGAAACCCCATGCTTAACCCAGTGTCCTATAAGAAGTCTATCCCATTTTGCTCACTTAAAATGAGCAGAGCCTCTGTTTACCTAATCTCTACGAACAGGACCCCTTCACAGGCTGGAATCAGAGATCATACCACAGACTTTTGTTGGAACACAGATAAGGTAAATGTTATCTTTTTTCCCCTGAAACTGTATGTCACCAGCGCTCAGCCTGTGATTACACAGTAGTTAAGAAGCTCAGATCAACACTGTCACTGAAACCCGTCTTTTCAAAGCAGTGGCCATAGCAGTGCTGCAGGTAGAGGGGCCAAGTGTTACCAGATGTTGGAAAGTGCAGTTGGGAGACTAGTGATTCAGGCTTGTAGGAGGAGAATGTGTTACAGGCATAGTCTGAATATTTCATAAATAACAGAATTCAGTCAGCCAGAAGTGGTTTCCTTTGATCAAGGATGGGTAGTCATATAAATATATCTCCTCACCTGCTCCAAGGTGTGCCTTACATAGGGAAAAGCTGTGCTCAGTTTGCCCGTATTCTCCAGATAAGCCTGCCTCTCTGTTCGTTTCCTGTACATTAGAAGGCAAGACAGGTGCTCTGATTTTTATTTTTGGGACCTCACAATGTAGACCTTGCTAGCTTTTATTATTCCCACATGTGGCATAGTTGTCCTTCCCATTGTTATTCACTGCCACATTGTCACTGCAGGGGAAAAAGGAAGGAGAAGCAGGTAATGGCACCAAACACAAGGTTTTAACCTGAAGTTTAATCCTCTTTGGTTGTCCGAGGCTGCTTGAAGCACGAATCCAGTTCTGCTGTTTAAAAAAGGAATTACCCAAGTGACTCTCCTCTTGCTGAGAGAGAGACCGCTGGCTTGTTCATCATGAGCCGGAGTTCAGAGCATGCCACTTGTCCGTGCTCACAGCAAGAGCATGACTCCTGAAATTTATTCCTGGGTCTGCTGCAGATTGCATGGCTTTGGGAAAATCACAATAAAAACTGGAAAACTCGACAATTTTGAACTGATGCTTCCCTTCCCAACAGACTCTTCATGTACAGACTTGTTTAAGTTCAAATACTTCAGTGAGGTTTTAAACTTGTGCTTGTATTTTAACTCTTGTCCACACACTCAATAGCAGCATTAAATTGGGGGAGAATCTGCTATGAAATTTAGTCATCTGGTACCATGAAAAAGTGCTGGCATGGTTGTTTGATGTTGTGAGAGGGGCTGGTACTCCAAACCAGGAGATACCAAAGCTTTTCAAGTCCTGCTCATTATTTGTTTTGCAATGACACAGGAAAGAGTAAGGGCTTTAATCTGTAAATAATCTTACCTTCAGGGATCTAGGAAAAATCTACAGGACACAGCATCTGCATTTTTTTTTCCTCCATTAAATGCTTCATTAGAGTACGGCTCACTTAATAACAAGTTTGGGGAAAAAAAAAGAAAAATAAGTTATGCATTTTTATGCAAAGCCAAAACTCCTGCATCTCTTTGCTCTTGTTGTGCTACAATCAGCTTGTTTGAGTTTCAGGAGATTTGGCTTTGCATAAGAATGTTTCACAGAACAAGAGGGAAAAACCATTCTTAAGCACAAGGGAAAAATTAAGGGGGAAAATGCAAGATAAGACCCAGATGAGCAGTTAAAGGCTCCAACACCTTGATCTTGGCACATCAAATAGAATACATCTGCTTACATGCAGAGTGTGCCCTTCTCCTCAAAGCACACTCCCTCCTTGGAGCACAGACACCCAACTGCAGATCAAAGCCTTCTCAAGGATTTTTCTTCTTTCAGCTACTTCTGGTCACTCCCTCCAGTCACCCCCATTCCTTCCCACCCCCTTTGATACATCGGGTACTGGGCAGCACTTCGGATTCGAGTTTTAGCGGTATACCTCACCGCGATCAATCGGATTCCAGCAAAAAGACTGTGCAATGATAATTTCAGAAAGAGGCAAGATTCACTTTGTTGTGATACTGCAAATCCATCTTCATTTTAGAACACTTAATTTCAATGGCTACAAGACTGGCAACACAGACACTGCTGCTGCAGGTACCCAGTAGCAGTACTGCCCAGGTACCCTGCAAGCTACGGGCTTTGTAACTAAGACAGCTCTATGACAGGACTCTTCTGCCCAGTAACCACTACTAGCAAGACAGCATTACTGCAACAGGTTGCCCAGAAAGGTTGTAGATGTCTCATCCGTGGAAATGTTCAAGGTCAGGATGAACAGGGCTCTGAGCACTCTGCTCTAGTGGTAGATGTCCCCGCTTATTGCAGAGGGGTTGGAGCAGATGACCTTTAACGGTCCCTTCCAACCCAAACCATTCTATGATTCTTCTATTCTGCCAGCCTATCCCCAAGATCAGAGACAGAGGACTATGCTTGCAGTTTATAAGAGCAGCAAATACAGGAAGCACCTAAGGGAGCTACACTGCTTGACCAGGCAAAATGGGGTGGAATCCTGGTCACAGCAAATTTGGTAAAAGCTGCAGACAGAGGAAGGAACTCAACAGCCTGATCTGCAGTGGCTGGTTACATTAAGGATAGGGGAAGATAAGTTGATGATCCTGGGTTGATACTTCCGAGCATGAAACTAAAACTTTGGGCCAAATTATGTTCCCATTTTAGTTTATTTAGATCTGTGAAAATGAATTGAATTACTCAAGATCTTCATCTACGTAATAAAGCTGGTCATTTTGGCATCACAGTCTGTGGGTACTCATTACAGAAGCTAAAGCACAGGCTTGCTCCAGATGGCTTATATCTACAACACAGCCTACCTCCAAGGCACTTCACAAACTAATCACCTACTGATCATATCCCTTCAATTACAAATTACTCATTTCTGAGCGCTGGCATCCATTTTAGAAATACCAGAAAACTATGAAGTGCTTGGCCAATAACATGCAGCTTTTACTACATTACACAATTACCAGCTAAACAACATTAACCAGTTCGGTAAGGCAGGATGGTTTATATCTGGCACATGGCGTATTTGGAAGTTTCTCCACCTCTACATCTGCTGTGGCAACACCATTGGTGGGATGAACTGAGAACAGAGACAAAAAGGGAAAGAATGTCTCTTACCCTACAGTGGGGATACAGATGGAGAGAATTATTACAGCAATTTAATTCAATTAAATGGCAGAAGCTCCAAAGCAAGCTCCACCACCACATCTTCTTGATGAAGTGGACCCAGGTTGACATATACATTGCTGCAGAGGAGAGACGCAGGAGGGGCACTTTTGCTGAGTGACACAGGGGTAACCATGAGGTTTCATTCCTCCACTAAATCATACATTTGCTTATATGGCTGTACCACTTCAGAGTCACAAAATGGTAGGGTTAGAAGGGACCTCTGGGGATCATTTTGTCCAACAGAATCACAGAATGGTAGGGACTGGAAGAGACCTCTGTGGGTCATCTAGTCCAACCCCTCTACCAAAGCAGCGTCACCTAGAGCAGGCTGCACAGGACCGCGTCCAGGCGGGTCTTGAATATCTCCAGAGAAGGAGAATCCACAACATCTCTGGGCAGCCTGTGCCAGGGCTCCGTCACCCTCAGAGGGAAGAAGTTCTTCCTCATGTTCAGGTGGAACTTCCTTTGCTTCAGTTTGTGCCCATTGCCCCTTGTCCTGTTGCTGGGCACCACTGAAAAGAGTCTGGCCCCATCCTCCTGACACCCACCCTTAAGATATTTATAGGCATTTATAAGGTCCCCTTGCAGCCTTCTCTTCTTCAGGCTGAACAAGCCCAGCTCCCTCAGCCTTTCCTCAAATGAGAGATGCTCCAGTCCCCTCATCATTCTCGTAGCCCTCCGCTGGACTCTCTTGAGTAGTTTCTCATGTTTCTTGAGCTGGGGAGCCCAGAACTGGGGATGCTGTACTCCAGACAGGGCCTCACTAGAGCAGAGTAGAGGGGGAGGAGATCCTCCCTCAACCTGCTGGGCACACTCTTCTTCATGCACCCCAGGATTCCATTGGCTTTCTTGGCAGCCAGGGCACACTGCTGGCTCATAGTTAACCTGTCGTCCACCAGGACACCCAGGTCCCTCTCCACAGAGCTGCTCTCCAGCAGGTCAGCCCAAGCCTGCATTGGTGCACTTCTACAATTACATTCATTATTCTGCACTTATTATATGCACTTGTATGGTGCACTTATTCTGGTTGGTATCAAGTGAATCGCAGAACGACAGAACCATTTATGTTGGAAAAGACTGCTAGGATCATTGAGTCCAACCATAAACCGAACACTACCAAGATTACCACTAAACCGTATCCCTAAGCACCATGTCCACAGGTCTTTTAAATACCTCGAGGAATGGTGACTCAACCACTTCCTTGGGAAGCCTATTCCAATGCTTTAAAATCCTTTTGGAGAAAGAATTTTTCCTAATATTCAATCTAAACCTCCCCTGATGCCACCTGAGGCCATTTCCTCTTGTCCCATCACTTATCTACATGGGAGAAGAAACCAACACCCACCTCACTACAACCTCCTTTCAGGTAGTTGGAGAAATTAATAAAGTCTCTCCTCAGCCTCCTCTTCTCCAAGCCAAAACAGCCCCTGCTCCCTCAGCCGCTACTTGTAAGACTTGCTCTCTAGACCCTTCACCAAGCATCAATGCCCATCTCTGGACTTGCTGCAGCACCTCAATGTCCTTCTTGTAGTGAGGGGCCCAAAACTGAACACAGTACTCCAGGTGTGGCCTCACCAGTGCTCAGCAAAGGGGGACAATCACCTCCCTACTCCTGCTGGCCACACTATTCCTGATACAAGCCATGATTCCATTGCCCTTCGTGGCCACCTGGGCACACTGTTGGCTCATGTTCAGCTGGCTGTCGACCAACAACCCCCGGTCCTTTTCCATCAGGCAGCTTTCCAGCCACTCTTTCCCAAGCCTGTAGCATTGCACAGGGTTGTTGTGACCCAAGTGCAGGACCCAGCACTTGGCCTTGTTGAACCTCATGCAGCTGGCCTCGGCACATCAATCCAGCCTGTCCAGATCCCTCTGCAGAGCCTTCCTACCCTCGAGCAGATCGACACTCCTGTCCAACTTGGTGTCATCTGCAAACTTACTAAGGGAGCTGTCAACCCCTCGTCCAGATCATTGATAAATACAGAAGAGTAGAAAAGCATGGACCTGTGAAGACGATGATGATGGGACTTTTGTGGACAAAAATACTGAGAGTTCACCACGTGGTTTTCTGGGTTCCTTATACAAAGGCAAACAGGTTTTTGTTCTTAATTTGAACTTCTCAGAGCATCACTCACCAGCTATTTCATTTTGAATCAATGAAGTCTCTTCTCCAGGAGTATAGTCATTAGGTTCTCCAATCTTTGCTGATAGATAGGCAAGGCTTGCACTAGTCATGGCTAACAACTTGGAGTAACTAGCAATAAAGCTAAATTATGCCTTTGATGAAGTAGCAGATTTCCTTACTCATTGTAAAGGAAAATTAAGGGTATTCTCCAGTCAAACAGCTGTGCATGTAACATTTGGTTCAATATGTTTAACATTATAGCCATGATTTCAGTCAGGAAAAGGTGGCTCAGCTCCACAGCAGGAGCAGATGTTTGTATGGGATAACTCCATGAGTGTGAGGAAAACCTTCCCATACCACACCTTTTTGACAATTGTCCCAGAATTCAGTGTTTTTTCTCTATGCTGGGTGAATTATAGGGAGTAGTTATCTTACAGTCCATAAACACAGGACTCTCCACAGTCATCTAAACAGCCTTGTACATATGCTTTGTCATCCTTTTAATTTCCCTTTGCAAATACACCCTGCTAGTCTACCAAGACAGCCATTTACCATCTCTTCCTAAACACAGTAATTAAGACACATAGAATCATGGAATCATTAAGACTGGAAAAGACATCTAAAGTCAGTAAGTCCCACCATCAACCCAACACCACCATGCCTACTAAACCATATCCCGAAGTGCCACATCTACACATTTCTGGAACACCTCCAGGGATGGGGACTCAACCACCTCCCTAGGCAATCTATTCCAATGTCTGACCACTCTTTCAGTAATGAAATTTTTCCTGATATCCAATCTAAACCTCCCCTGATGCAACTTGAGGCCATTTCCTCTTGTCTGGTCACTAATTACTTGGGAGAAGAAACCAACGCCCCCCTCACTACAACCTCCTTTCAGGTGGCTTTAGAGAGCAATAAAGTCTCCCCTCAGCCTTCTTTTCTCCAGACTAAACAGTCCCAGCTCCCTCAGCTGCTCCTCGTAAGACTTGTTCTCTGGAATCTTCACCAGCATCATTGCTCTTCTCTGGACACACTCCAGCACTGTACTTGTAGTGAGGGGCCCAAAACTGAACACAGTACTCCAGGTGTGACCTCACCAGTGCTGAGCAGAGGGGGACGATCACCTCCTTACTCCTGCTGGCCACACTATTCCTGATACAAGCCAGGATGCCATTGGCCTTTGTGGCCACCTGGGCACACTGCTGGCTCATGTTCAGCTGGCTGTTGACCAGCACCCCCAGGTCCTTTTCCTCCAGTCAGCTTTCCAGCCACTCTTCCCCAAGCCTGTAGTGTTGCATGGGGTTGTTGTGACCCATGTGCAGGACCTGGCACTAGGCCTTGCTGAACCTCATACAATTGACCTCAGCCCATTGATCCAGCCTGTCCAGATCAGATTCAGTTACTCATGTCCCCCATGCTTTAGTGTTTATAAATATTAACGGCTTTCATTTCTGTATAGCACTACTGTAGTTGAAAGCTTTGTAGCATCTGAAATAGTCACAACAAAGAGACAGTTATGGGGAAATTAAAGCTGACAACAGGATTCAAGAATAAAATTTTTGAAGAGAATAAGGCCAGCCATCATACAAGGCAACCCGTCTTGCTCCCTGACATTGTATGGATGCATTTAGGTAGTTCAAATGTGGTTCAAGTGTGGTGCTGCAGCAAAATTGTGCTTTGCGGCAATGACAAACATGACTTGTTCATTTGAGAATATGTAACTTACTAGTTCCCATTAGAGCAGCCCTACGAAAAGGTGTATTGCACTTTCCTTTTATCACAGGTATGATATAAACACAGCCTTAAAAATGAGCATGTAGACAATCCAAACTTAAACAAAAGCTATATCAATTTGGGGCTGTAAAGGAGTTGACCATGACAGTCTAAAGGCCACCTGAGCTTTCCCACCCCAGAACAGTATGCTTGCCTTTGGTACTCATCTCAGTGAACACCAGATGAACTTGTGCTCATAAAAATCAATTTTCTTCACAGCAGATAGGCATGCCACAGCCTTTATTCCAGAAACCCCAGTATTTTCAGCTAACAGTTTCACCTCATTCTAGGTTACAGACCTTTTCTTAGAGATGCCACTGATGACCAGAGACCTAGTGTACTAGCTTATTTTTACTTCACTGCTAGCAACTCAAGTCACTGCAGGTCATTAGCGAGACTTGTCTGGCTGAACAGCTTCCAGAATTGCAATGAAGTAGCTATTTAATATCCTCAGACGACAGGTACTATGCAAATAAAGAGCACTGTGTTGTACCAAAGCGGGTCCTCTGATTACTATCTCCTATTAGTCCAATAGAGGTAAATGGATTCTAGCCTGAGTTTTCGCAATACAGTTTCCTGGATAAAGAGTCTTTAGTTTAAAATTAACCCTGCTAAACAAGCTATAGTGCACTTAGCTTGACAAAATTAAACAATTAACCTGCAGGAAGCCAAGCTTTTTCATATTTGCAGGTCAGCTGCCTTGAGACAATGTCTAAAGTACAAATAGGCTTTCAGGGCCAGATTCTGGTTTGCTTCAGCATGGTGTAAATCAGGAATAATCCCTTTAGAGATTAGTGGGAGTGAGATCAGATTCATGCTCTTGGAATTAAGCACAAACCATGTGCTTGCTGAGCTTATTCTAATTCTCCTAAGTACAAAGCAGTTCTCCTTCAGCATGTCCCTCTCCCATTCTCAAGCACTCTGAGCTGAGGAGCACGGGAAGTGCTGCTAACACCCAACAGAAGGCATTTGTCATTGCAAAACACTTTTGCCTACAAAGTTATTTAATCAGCCTTGCAATTAAAAACAAACAAACAAAGAAACCCCTTCAAGTTACACAGGCAGAGCAAAGTTGTGTTTAAACTCCCTCCTGACCCCCGAACCATGAAATGAACTACACTCACCACCTTTTACAAGCAACACACACATTCAATTACTTCAATTTACAGCATCTGTCTCTGGTTATGGATATAGATCAAAGGAAAACATAAGCAGAGCTTTTGCCAGATACATGTAACATCCTTAGGAACCATCTTAACAGGAATTCCAGCATTGTTACGAATTAATGCGACGTCGTCTGAAAGTCACTTGTGTCCTTCCCCTGCCACCGTCTCCTTTGAAGGGTCAGGCAATGAAAAGACAAACATGCCAGTCAGTGCCTTGCTTATTTTTAGGTAAAATCAAAACGCACATCATCACCTTGATGAAACTGTGCATCACTGTGCAACTATACCAAAAGGATATAACTGTTGCCATTCATCATGTTTATGATAAGTCCCTGAGAACATCCCAGCTGGAGAGTGCATCTAGAGAATCCTGGTGAAAGAGGCCAAGATAAGTCTCCATCCTATTTAGATCAAGATACAAATCTCACAAGTGATGGGGAACTATGAAGTTACCCACTGAAAGGATAGCATGAGCTTGCATAAATGCTATTCTCATTTGATGTGGAATAGTTTAGACTCTCTGACATGATGCCTACACTGTTCATGTCTCCCAAAATAGCCTACTGAGCAGACTGAAGACACCTTTAATTCTAGATGCCAGCTGTGTTGCTTTGTTGTTTGTTTGCACTTACCCTGTGGCCTTTGAGGAAGAAAAAATGTCTTGTAACAAGCTCACGTCCCAGCAACTCTGGACAGGAAGATGAAATTCAATAGGAGCTACAAGTGGACTGTCAAGGGCTGTCACACCCATGAAAGAATTTCCTTTGAGAAGGGGAGGGTAACTTTGTAAGAAAAAAAAAATTATCTTTATTTACCTTCAGTTGGAATTTTGCACAGTAACGACAGACTTACAACTCTAAGAAAAGTACTCTGCTACAGAGATTGAAGAGTCCTATTGGCTTTGGGTAAGAAAACCACCATCAACAAGCCTGCCTATACAAGTGCCATGTGTTTTAAAGACTATGAGAAGTCACAAACTTTATAAGTCTCATTAAGCAGATGACAGCTTCAGCAATCAATTCAAACACATGTGCTGAGCAACATCCCTGTGCTGACTCAGAGGGAAGCACGCTACCCACACTGTCTCCAAGAGATATTTTGGTCCTGCCTTCAACAATCTCCAGGTAATGAGCAGATCAAGCCCTACTAAGCTCATTAGATATGACAAGTCTATACTCAAGGTTACTGTGCACGGCCCTACTCTCTCTTGGGGAAAGGTGAAACCATCATGCAGCATTTGTCACTGGCGGAAGAGAGGATTAAAAACAAAACACAGCATTTGGTCTGAGATGCAGAAACACCTTATTCTGCTTGGAAGTCAATATTGCTGATGCCAGCCAAAGCGATGCTGCCACATACCTGCTCAGGAGCAGCAATCAGCTCAGAAGACAGCATGGCAGCTGGAAGGGGGGATCTGAAAGATGGATTCTGACAGCTATAAAAGCAAAAGGGTTTTTAATATTCAGAAAAGCGTCAGTGCCCTAATAACAGAATTTCCGCCTCTCAGAGCTACACTTGTCAAAAGAAACCTGATTAGATACAAAAGCAAAAAGGGCATACGAGTTTTGACAAATCAGGAATGGTTCCTTTGTAGAGGTGAGGGCTGGTTGAGAACACGCTTTTCAAAACGAGCAATTCTTATCTTGTTTTACCCTCAGCTTGACCCTTGGGCACTGACAGCAGAATGTCACATTTCACAATGCTGGATGCCAGCAGTGCAAGAACAGGTGACACCAGTTTCAACCGCACCAAGTTTCACCCTGCAGAAGAGCTGTCTTGGCAAAGCCGGCTGGTTTCCTCTGGGAGTGGGAAGGGTTACACACCACCCTGGTAATCCCACCCTCGGTGTGTGCACCTCTGCCAAGCAAGCCTGAAACTCCCACATGAAGAGCAGCAGGCTGCCTCAGGGTCTCTTGTTCCATCTCCAGTCTGTTCCATGAGAAGCTCCTCACTGAGGACACACACTAATACCTTCTACGTATCACAGCCACTAAGTGTCCAAGACAGACAGTAAGGGCATAAAATTTTTACCAGCAGACAAGAGCCAGACTCATAAAATTATTTTCCAAATTCAGAGACATGCCAAAAGCGTGGTTAGTGGCTCTGAGAACATCTCAGGGGAGAGTTACACCTTGATGAAATGCCATTCTCCAAAATGAAGCTGTGCTAGGGTTTTTCCATAAAATACAGAGAACCTCTAGGCTTGCATATGGTAAGATCAATCAGGGAAACGACATTTTGAGCAAAGCTTCTTTAAGGAATTCACAAACAGACAAAAGAAGAAAACAGATGTGTGGGTCCCTGACAGCTCGCCTGAGGAGGAGCTAAGGACTGCCTCCTGCTACACTAACATCTAGCTCTTGGTCAGGCTTGTTGCCACAGAAGAACTGTCCTTTTTCCAAAATAGTAACTTTAAATGGGGCAGACTTCTTAGGATTGTTTGTCAATTAGTATGACGACAGTCCCAACAGACAGAACTTGGGTATTTTAAGCCACAGGAACAAAGGAACATGGACTGGGGTGGGGGAAGCTCTTCTCTGAGAAACAATAAAGGCAGTAACCACACTGAGCAATTCCGGCTTAATCTGGTAGAATTTTAGCTTTACGTAGCATTCTTCATCCAGAGCTTTTACAGGTAAAGGAAAAATGTGTGCCCTTTTAAGCAGGAAGAAACAAAGCACAAATGAGCTCCTCTCCTACACCAGCAGCAGGTCAGATGGCAGCAGAGGAAGGAACGAGCAGCCTTTTCTCCTAATGCTGTGTGAAACAGACATTCCCCTCTGAACGAGCTGGGATGGCAATTCTAACATATCGATTCTTTTTCCATCCAAACCTCCAGTTTTTCCCCCTCTTAAAAAAATCCCCAAATGAATGGCAGTTAAATAGCAACATCCTCTGCCAATATTTACACTCAATTTGTTATCAACAGGAGACCCTCACATTGCAGAGAGGCAACTTACTCTCAACTCCTTTGTTTCACTGCTACTAGCAAATGCTTTAGCCACTTCTGCAATCACTGTATTGCCCTGTCTTTTTCAACAACCCTGTACTTTTTTTTTATTATTATTTTTTTCCTCAAAAGCCAGCATTCATCTCCTGCTCCTTCGCCCTTTGGCCTCACAAGCACATATGTAGCTGCTCGAGGCTTTTTCTGTTTGAAGCATTGGCCATTTTACACACCAGAGTTACAGTGCTTTTGGAGAAGCCCAGGTAGGGCACAAATCAGTGTCTTAACTGGGCATTTACACTCAGCTCTTGTTGGTGTAATTTAGCTGTCCGAATTGTGAGCATTATGTCAAATCACAGCTACACTTGGAGAACCAATATATATATATTGATCCATAGATTTTATTTTCCTGAAAACATCCATAGTTTTAAAGGACCGTTACGAAGAAATAGATATAGGTGTCTCAATTTCTATCACAATAATTTCCTGTAACCTGAGTGAAACTCCCACTTCTAAGAGACCTAAATCACCCCATTTTTCCTCAGTCCGGAATAGGTACCACAGTTCTCCAGCATCCTCAAGTATTTTGTAGAGCACGTATCCTACAGGTGAATGAAACAATTATGGTTTCTCAAAGCGGCCAAAAAGCACCTGCATACTGCACACAAATGTGTATATAGTTAAACAAATCCTATCAAACCTAATCTGGTGGCCTGGGGCAAAGTCTGTCTGTAATCAGAATGCTTTTTAATGCATTTGCTTTATTTGGTTATCTCCTTGCCTTAGCAAGCTAATGAAGTGGCCATTTGAGATGGCAGGATGGCTATGCTCCAGCATCCCCAAGTTTTATCACAGTTGTGTAGCTGCTGCTATTTCACACATCCTGCTACCAAGATACGGGCTTTTCCTCTATCATTTCTGGTCTGAAGCAGTTTTTAATTTTGCATATCTATTTTTGCATATTCTTGCAATATTCACAGGAAATCTGCTACAACGGTCACAGTGAATCAGTGACACTTTATGTTCCTCTGTAAGATCTCAGGAACCAGGCAAGCAAAAGTAGTGCACCAACAGCAACATGGAAAAAGCACCAAACTGCGCAATCCTTGCAGAACTACAGTGATAGAATCATAGAATGGTTTGGGTTGGAAGGGACCTTAAAGATCATCTGGTTCCAACCCCCCTGCAGTGACCAGGGACGTCTTCCACTAGACCATCTTGCTCAGAGCTCCATCCAACCTGGCCTTGAACACTGCCAGGGAGGGGGCAGCCACAGCTTCTCTGGGCAACCTGGGCCAGTGTTTCACCACCCTCATGGTGAAGAATTTCTTCCAAAT
>Ga0065711_1045516_pt1 | contig 13432 bp, 11 predicted proteins | sample Hoacrofraction12_FD_59098 | JGI IMG/M metagenome (GOLD analysis project Ga0065711, IMG submission 59098) | Hoatzin crop microbial communities from Cojedes, Venezuela - Epithelial fraction 12 v2 (version 2) | ecosystem: Host-associated > Birds > Digestive system > Esophagus > Crop | place...
CGCTGCCTTCCCGGAGCGGGCTGGCGGCCTGGGCGGGCCCGGCGCCGGTTTCCTCAGAGGCCTCTTCCCTCGCTGCCTCCCGGGCAGGGCCCGCGGCTGCGGGCGTTTTACGGGACGGCCTTGTTCCTTTGCCTTCCCCGGCCTCTGCCGTCGAGTCGAGCGCGGGGCTGGTGGTCGCGGAGCTGGTAATTAACGCGTGGAACGGCAGAAATGCCCCTTGCCGTGAGTTAAGCAGACGGCGAGCAACAGCGGAGGGCCTGGTAGTGGAGAGCTTTTCCCCACCTGGTGGTCCAGGTAATAAAGTCCCGAGCGTTCTCTGTGTCTGTAGAGTCTGTAACTGCGAATTGGGGTACTTCAAAGCTTTAGCGCTGGCCTCCAAGGCGTTGGCCCGGTGTGTTGTACTCCCTCCTGGCACCTCTCCCAGCTGCGTCGGCACCTGCTTCTGGCGCTAATTTCTTAGCCAAGGCTGTCCTGTGTGCCCCAGCAACCTTTCGCGTTAGCGAAGTAATTTCTGTGCTGCTGAGCTGGAGACTTTCCTCTTCATTGCTTCTGTTTATGCCGTTGTTGCTGCAGTTTGAGGAAAATGTGCTGACTGTCTGAGTTTTAACGGCTATTTGCAGTAGGAGCTGTAACTTAAAATGCAGCTAAATTTAAAACTGTATTAAAGCTCCCCAGAACGTTGCTCCTATTTTTATCTTATGAAGCTCTGAAAACTTGCAGATTTTTAGTGGCCTACATAGTACCAAGTTATTTGTAGGCAGGGCGTGAGCTGTGTTCTGCAGCCTTCCAGAAGGAGAAGGATTGGGATCTTTCATCTTGCCTTGGGTTCTGAGCCCCTGTAGTAGATTAGAGAATATTTGAAGCACTAAAGTGCTATACTGCATCGCTCTGTGGCTCTGCTATCTGTACACTGTGGAGGGGTGAGGATCTTCATTCCCTAGGGAAGAATTTAGATGCATATATCTCAATAAAACAGAACTCTTAGAGTATTTTTCTTTGTGCAGCTTCCAAAACTCACTTTAAAAAAAAAAAAAAACAATAATTTGAAGCTGATTCTCTTTTCTTTGGGCCAGTAATCCGTTTTTTGTTTGGATGTGGAAAGAAAGGACTGGGCTGTTTATTTAGCTCTGGTTTCTTGGCAGGAAGATGGAGACTGCGATGCTGAACTTACGGAGTCTGTATGATCAACTTATACGCCAGGCTGAAGTTTTAAGTGAAGGCAACGAGTTCCGTAAGTTCTGTTTCTGAAGTGGGTTGTGCTGTGTTTGCTGTAAGAATATAAACATGCAAACAAACATTATTAGTTGCTTTTGAAGAACCTGTCAGTGATGCTATGTAACCATAAGACTGCTACAGACAGTCAGATTTTAGGGTTTTTTTCATTGTCAAGAACTATGAAGTCACGGGCTGAACTTGTAGCCAGCTGCCTTCATCCATGCAGGGTCTCATGTTCCAGCTCTTCTGGTTGATATTGACATGAAGGACTTGTTCATGAGATCTTGCAGTTTTTCAGACTATCTGGAGTGTGGTGGGTTTGCCGAAAGGCCGGCTTCTCCACTCTTCAGTTGAGAGCGGGTTGTGCTAGTAGATATCTCCTGTCAGTGATAGGAGGGCTGCTGCATCTCCTCTGCTCGCCTGGGTAGCTGAAGATGTTGGTGTCTTCTCTCCAGAGTTTATTCGGTTAGCAAAGAACTTTGAAGAGTATCGGAGAAAATTGCAGGAAGCGGAGCATGAGCTTGGCAGGTACAAAGATCTTCTCATGAAAACTGAAGCTGAGCGTAGTGCTTTGGATGTGAAGCTGAAACATGCTCGCAATCAAGTGGACGTGGAGATCAAACGCAGGCAAAAAGCTGAAATGGACTGTGAAAAGCTGGTGAGTAATTCCTTTAGTACCAGGAATTGAGTGTGTGGAGACAAGGCGATTAAACTGTGTTGATCTATGCAAAATAAGGACTGGCACTCGTGATGGCTGACTCAACAACACCACATTGGCTTGCGTCCTTGTAGTAGCCTTCTGCTTTGGTGCAGAAAAAGGCGACTGGCTGCTGCTTGGAGCTGAGCTGCTGTTACCTGACAGAGCATGGGCTTTGCAGCCATTATCAGTCTATTGACACAAGCTCTGAGAACCTATCTGCGTGGTGTCTCAGACACTTCAGATTGGTCTGTACAGTAATTAAACACAGTTTATCCTGTGACAGCTTCTGATATTATCTACCTTTACAGGAGAGGCAAATACAACTGATTCGAGAGCTGCTCATGTGTGATGCATCTGGGAGTATTCAGCTAAGTGAAGAACAGAAGTCTGCCCTTGCCTTTCTTAACAGGCCACAGGCTTCTATAGGGGGTTCAGGCAACAAAAGGTAGGCAGTGTGTGTCTGAGCAACGTGAATGTCAGATGGCAATCCAGCCGTGTACCTCTGTGATGCGTACTGCACCCATATCAACAGAGTTTTACTTTTTATTCCAGTTTGAGATACAGCTCTTCTGAGTCAGGAAGATTGTTCTGGAACTATGCTGACTGAAAGCCAAACTGATACAAGTTCCTTCTAATTTTTGATTCTTAGGCTGTCTACAATAGATGAATCTGGCTCAATTCTGTCAGACATCAGCTTTGACAAGACTGATGAGTCACTGGTAATGTAACTCCAAGTTCTGAAGTTTTCCTCCACTGTAAAACCTTAGGGGTGTGGGCTAAGCTCTAGAGACCCCTTGTGTTTAGATTGCTGTGGTATTAAACTGGTAGAGCTGATTTGAATTTCTCTGGTGTGCTGTTGGCTAAACCTTAATGAAAGCCCTGGCCAGAGGCCGTATGGTATTTGGACGGAGCTAACTGGTGTTGTGTATTTCCCACAGGACTGGGATTCCTCCATGGTGAAAGCTGTCAGACTGAAAAGGAGACAGAAGCGGGTATGTTCAGTTCTTCCCCTTCGAATAGATTCTGTTGTTGGCCTTAGCTGACACAACGTCACCATCTGTTATCTCACAGCCACCTATACTGATGTCTGAGCTACTAATCACAATCAAACTTCAGATGGATGTGCTGCTACTATAATTCACACCTGCTGTGTGGATTTAGATTGAAAGTTAATTCTGGTGTCATTGTTTGTCTGCTGAAGATGACTGGAGTTCTGCATATCTTGTTGTTTTATGGCCTAGACTTTGCAAGAAAGCACTTGGAGATTATTAACACCGATCAGGTTAGGGCAAAATCATGCAGGAAGTTAATGTTTTTCTATTCTCTAAAGGAGCTTGTGGTTGTTCTGGTCTGCTGTTAGTATGTAGTGAGCACAGGTGGGAGAGGACAGCCTGATAGCACTAGCAGGTCTGGGACTTGCTTAGTTGCCCCTTTTCTGTGTGTGTTTGTGTGTTGTTTGTTGTTTTTTTTTTCTCCTCTCCTCCTTTCTTCCTTTTTTTTTCTGAGTTGGGTTACAAAGCTGGCTAGGAAAATTATTTGAGAGTGCAGTATATTGAGGCCTCCTGATACTTCATGGGTACTTCAAGGTTACCATGAAGTACAGGTATCATGGAAGAACTTAACGCATCTGTGGTGTGTGTGCAGACAGTTGTTCAGTCCTAGCTATACTGAACTGGTATAACATGAAGTTAACAGCTTCATAGACAAGAACATACCTATCAGGTCTATGTATCATAGACCTGCTTCATAGACAAGAACACGCTGTGTCTTTTCAGCGATCTTCCAGGCAGTTCATCGAAGGCCCACCAGGTCCTCAGAAGAAAACCAGATCAATTGGCTCCACGGCAGACCAGGTATGGGAGTGGTCCCTGCTGGGTTTGTGCACACTTACAGTAGCTGGTCATATTGTATACCTGTTTCTAGGGCCAATGAACTAGAAAATTCCGTGTCCTGTCAGTATTGCTGTCACTAACTGCACATTTTTCATCACAGGCAAATGAATCCATAGTAGCAAAGACAACTCTCATGGTCCCCAATGATGGTGGCCCAATTGAAGCTATTTCTACTATCCAGACTGTGCCTTATAGTCTGAGAAGCCAGAGGAAGAGCGGTAGGTGCCATGTCTCTGTCTGTCCTAGTCCTGAAGCAGCTACTTAGTAGGCTGGAAGCTGTCCTGGAATGTTACGGTTACCTCCTTCAAGGACCTAGGCAGCTGCCTCTGGTTTACGATGCTCTTGCTTTTAAAGCAAATGCTATAGGGGGTGAAGGGTGATTCCGTTCAGTCAACACTCTGCCTCTTCTGTCTTTCAGGTCCTTTGCAGCCTTGGAGCAGCGAGTCAAGCGTGGGCAGTAAGCAGCTGGAATCCAAATCGGAGACTGATGGCCCTTGCACCCCGCAGAGCAATGGGGGAGTGAGGCTGCATGAATTTGTTTCAAAGACGGTAGGTCTACAGGCAGGAAGAACTTGAAAAAGTCTCTCCTTCCATTTTTAGATGTGTTTGATGTCAGCTATTGGTAAGAGGCTACAAGGCATTATGTCTCCAGTCAATATTAACTGTACCAGTTACCTGCTTGGATCAGGGAAGATGTTATCCAGTTTAAGTTCTGCCGAGTTACTGCGTTGCACTGATCTCTTCCCATCTGTATGCGCCGAATCATTAGGTTATCAAGCCAGAATCATGTGTTCCATGTGGAAAGAGAGTAAAATTTGGAAAAATCTCTCTGAAGTGCAGAGACTGCCGTGTGGTCGCTCATCCAGAGTGTCGGGACCGCTGTCCTCTTCCCTGCATCCCCACCTTGACAGGCACTCCTGTCAGGATTGGAGAGGTGAGGCTGTAGGGTGAGCTTGGGGCAGTACAGCTGCCAGCACAAACGGGCTGCTGTTTGGTTAGAACATGCTTGGGCGTCAGCAAGTCTGCCTTCTACAGAAGAGCTCCTGTTGCTCAGAGCTGCATAATAAAATGCAAATGAGCTTGCTAATGTATCATTCGATAACCGGGGTAGTGGGTGGTAGGGATGTGATGTTAGGAGCGTGTCGAGTTGTGAACGTGGCACCTCCGGGTAAGCAATCCTGCAGCATTGTGCTGCTGGATGTAGTGTTGCTGTGCTCTGGACTGATGAAGAAGAAATAACACTTTTTTTTTAAGCTAAGATCTCACTGTGAGTTCCTGAGAGAGTACCTTCTGTGTCTTGAAGACTGAGTATTTATTTCTTACTTTCCCTTCTGCCTCTTAGGGGACCTTGATGGACTTTGTCCCTTCTACTTCTCCAATGATCCCTTCCATCATAGTGCACTGTGTTAATGAGATTGAGCAGCGAGGGATGCATGAGGTAAAACAAAAATGAGGTGTGAAACAGTGCTAATGAAATGGGTTGCGGTGTTGGGGAAACAAATTGTTGATACAAATACCTCTTATTTATGGTGTGTTATAGAGCTGCTCGGTGGGTGACACTGTGAGTGAGCAACAGTGTCTGTGTAGAGTGCTCAGGTGTGGAGAGAAAGTGGGAGTGGAAGAATGTCAGCTTTATGCGTGCAGCTGATATTCTCCCTCTAAGCAATGCTTTCTGTCAACAGACAGGCCTTTACCGGATATCTGGCTGTGACAAGACAGTGAGGGAACTGAAAGAGAAGTTTCTCAGAGCAAAAAATATGCCTTTGCTCAGTAAAGTGGATGATATCCATGCCATCTGCGGCCTTCTCAAGGACTTTCTACGCAGCCTGAAAGAACCCCTTCTCACTTTCCGGTTAAACAAGACTTTTATGGAAGCTGCAGGTAAGGAGTTGCTAAGTGACATCTCCAACTCTCTGCCTAGGGTTGATGGTCACAGGTTTAGCTGGTGTGTGAACTGGCAGGTCTTCAGCGCTCCGTGGAGCCCTCGTGCTTGCAGCTGTGTTGATGTGCAATATGCTGGGACGATCTCTCTTCTGCTGTACTCTTTTGGAAGAGAAAAGAAACAAGTTCTAGTGCTTGGACAGGATATGAAATTATTATAATAGCCAGAAACTTCACATGCCTCCTTGTTTCTCAGGCTAGCTATTGCTGTGAGGGGAGTGTTACAGCTGTGTCTCTAGGACTGCTTTCCAAGGTGGAAATGTTCTTCTGTTTTCCCCCAGAAATCTTGGATGAGGACAACAGTATTGCTGCTATGTACCAAGCAGTTGGTGAACTTCCTCGGGCCAATAGGGACACCTTGGCTTTCCTCATGATCCACCTGCAGAGGTATGTTCAAATGAACTGGTAGTCCTGAAAGGGGGATGTTGCCACCGGTGCTTTCTCTAATTGGCTCTTGTTACTGCTTGTGAGCATAAAGTCTTTGTTCTGGAAGAAACCTGCTTATTGAGAGGCTGAAGTGTGGGTAGGACATGGGGAGCTGTATGAAAAGTGAAGGGGAGAAGCTATGTTCTCTGTTTCTTCATTTTTTTAATATAGGGTGGCTCAGAGCCCGGAGACTAAAATGGACATTAGCAACTTGGCCAAAGTCTTTGGCCCCACAATTGTCGCCCATGCAGTACCTGATCCTGACCCTATGACACTCCTGCAGGACACAAAGCGGCAGCCCAAGGTAGGCCAGCAAAAAGGGCTGACTTGGGTGAATGTATCCCATTTAGAGAATTAGCACAAATTGGTGGAGGGAGCTGAGGCGATGCCTGTCTGGTGTTGTCGAAACTGTGTGCCAGTTTGTAACACCAGCTGCTCATGGGTGTCTGCAGGTAGTGGAGCGACTTCTGCTGCTGCCTATGGACTACTGGAGCCAGTTGATCATGACGGAGCAAGAAAACATTGACCCAGCACACATAATTGAGAACATGAATGCCTACTCCACTCCACAGACACCAGATGTTAAAGGTAACCCCTGGGTGCTGCTCTACTGGCTGTGCAGCTGCTGTGTTAAAATGACCCTCGGTCAAAGCTGCTTGCGAGACTGTTGGAGCTAGCTGTTCCTGCACACTTTATGGAGGAAGAGGGAAGGCAAGCGTGCCAGGGAATACCAGATTTGTCTAGTATTTTTGACAGATGCTAGGGAATGTCTGATGTTCCTTGCATGGCAATGAAAACTTCAGCTGTCCTCATGTTGCTCTCTTCGCTTGCCTCTCTTTTGGCAGTGAGTGTGCTTGGACCCCTCACTACTCCGGAACAGCAGCTCTCCAAGACGCTGTCGTCTAGCTCCCTGTCCCAGAGGGTCCGGTCTACCTTCAGCAAAACCACCCCCAAGTAAGTGCTGAGGGGTGTTATCGCAGAGATTTTAGGATGACTGCAGGTGGTTTGGGTGTTCAAGAAGAACTAAAAATAAAGTTTTGGACCCAGTTCTGGGAGCAGTCTGAATTTAGTACTTGGCCAACTCTCCCTTAATCAGTGCTGTAGTAACAGTGCAAGCTGTGTAATTGTTAATGAGCATCATCCTGTGGTAGGGAGAGGAGCACTTTGTTTGGGAGGTGGGTAAAATTTAGGTGAATGACTCCTGGGATAGGGAGGGTGTCAGACCTCTATATCCCACATCCAAACATGATATTTTTCTGCTTCTCTTGAACTAGATTTGGGAGCAAAAGCAAGTCATCAACCCCGCTTGGGCATCAGGGCAACTTCTTTGCCTCTCCTGTGCTGAAGTGAAGTTGACCTGGGAGTTAGCATCGGCCTAGCATTTGCACACCAATCTGCATGAGTACAGTAAACGCAAGTCCTTTCCATGGCCCTCGGCAGCTTATGTAATAAGATGTTTTTCCTTTTATCTTTCAGCTTAACTGAGACTTTTAATGGGATTTTATTGTGCAATGTATTTTTATTATCTAATGTTTTGCTGAATTTTAGTTTGGTGAAGAAAGTAACTAGCAGTATCTGTTCTAAGTTTTAATAAAAAAAAAAAAACCTGTTAGAGGAACTCACTGACACTTTTCAGTAGCATCCAGTCTTCTACCCATATGAAGTGGAGTAGCCATTTAACGGTCGTAAGTTGCGGTGTATGGTTGGGGTTTTTTTTACAGCTACATGGGTAGCTCTGCACACAGCAGTGACACCCCAGCTGCCCTCGCTCAGAATCCCGTCTCGCACACGGCACGCAGGTCCAATTCTTGGCGCTGTGGTCGTGGAGCCTGCGGTCCTGAGGATGGCAGTGTTGGCTTTGTCTGACGGGCAGAAGATGATGAGCTGTGGGGGGGACTGGGGCTTTCTAAAGAAAGGTTTCCTGATACTGTGTTTACAAGGGGAAAACTTCCTAGAGGACTGTCTTTTAGGTGCGAACCCAAAGGATTCCTGTGTAGTCGAAGTGAAATACTAGTGCTGCTCATACTGGTGAGGGGAATGGGGGTAGTTTAATAGCACCCTTGCTTTTGCTAGTCCCTGCTTTCCCAGATTAGGCTATGTGACCTTGTCCAGTGCTGTGTGAAAAGACTTGTGGAACATGTACAGAAATGTAAAAAGCGGCTGTTCTTATTGAGCTGTGGAAACCTGTACTAACCTGTCCCGTTAAGTAAATCCTGATGTTCTGTGTGACCTATGGTTCTGTACTCTGGCTAATGCTTTTCACTTGTGCTATAGAGTTTTAACCAGGGCCTGTGTAGCGTTACAGGAGGCTGTGGTGCTGTAATGCTGAGGTGCTGTGCTCTCAGTAGCTCCTGCCCCAAGGACTAACGAACCTGGCAGCCTTTGCTGCTCAGGTACAGGATCCTACACCGGGCTGTGGCTCGTGGGTCCAAAGGAGGAAGAGCAGCAACAGTTTTGATCCCCAGTATTGTATCAGGAGGTCAAATAGTATGGGCTCAATGTGGTGGCCTGGGTTATCTCTCTTTCCCTTGGTTGCAGGGTCTGGAGGGTGGAGTCCTCTCCTGCTGTGTTCACACTCTAGCTCTGACCCACCGCAGGAGATGGGGCAGCTAGGGGCCGCTGCTCCCCTTCCTTAGTGGGTCTGGGGCACCAGGATGGGTGGGTGTTTCTGGCCTCTGATGTCTTCTTGCACACCAGATGTGCGTGAGGGGGCACTAAGTCATGTTTGTCCTTTTGCCGTGCCCCCCACCCTGGCTTCTCCTCCTCCACCCCCTGAAATCCAGTCCTTGCTTGTTCCTTGTTGGAGCGGAGACTGAGGGATTTGCAGCGGTACCTGCTGGGGGACATCTGCCCTGGTCCCCATGGCTTTACTCTGCAGGGACAAATTGGGCTTGGGGACACCCTGCCAAGCCACCCCTGCTCGCTTACTGCTGGGCACAGAGGTGATCCTGCCAGCGCTTGGAAACGTGGCTTCAGTGCTGGGATGGGGGCTGTGTGTGCCCACCCGTGCCTGCAGGGAAGGACGCAAATTCCACGGTAGGATGCGCAAGTCGCTAGGATGCTGCAGAGACAGGGCTGTACCTAATGTGAGCCTGGGGGAACGCGTAGTGAAAACTGTCAAGCAAGAGTGTATTTTTGGCTGTCCGCGCTCTGGTCGCTTTAGGCTGCGAGGGGACACCAGCTGTTGCACAGCAGAAATCACATGGAAAAGAATTTGAAATATTTATTGATCAAAGAATATTAAAAGCCTTGCTTTGGCCCTGGAAGCAGCGATGGGTACGTTGTTCCTAGTGATTTCCTCTGTTGTGGAGCAAGCAAGGACCCAGTTTGGGAGGCGATGCTGCCCTAGTCATCAGCACTTAGTTCTGATCTACAGCAACTCCGAGGAAGCGACGCAGGTCTGCTCCTGCAAAGGGTTGTGCTCGGGCCCTGTAAGCCAAATTCTTAACATTTATTTTCATTCCCTCCTCTTAGAGAAGTGGGACTCAGGGCTGGGTGTGTGAATTTTGGGCATCCATTTATCTATGGGTAGGCCTGCATTTAATGGATGAGCAATGGGATGGTCTGAGAAGCCGATAGAACCCTAATATCTATATGAGGCGATGAGCCTGCTGCTGGAAGACAGACCCTAGCAAAGGTAGAAGGCATTAAGGACAAAAAGGACACCCTGCTTTCTCCAGACCGGGCCTCCCACTGTCAGTCTAGATAAGTTCCACTAAATTCTGTGGGCAGGCAGCGGTCGGTCTCTCTGATGAAGTGGTAGATATCAGCAGCAGCATCGCTGTGGCACCATGCCATCTTTGTCAGCTTCTGCGCACACTGCTTCCTCACTTCTGTCAGCATGGGAATTTTGTAGCCATCCATAAACTTTGCTTTCGCCTCCTCAAGAGACTTCTTCTTGTAGAGGAAGAAATTTCCCCAGTAGAGATTAAGGGCTTGATGACTTTTGGGGCTTAGGTTATCCTTTCTGTCCTGCAGCTCCTTGTAGATCTTCTCCTCCTGGGCTGGGTCTCTTTCACCATAGAACTCTGCTAATTGCAGCTCTACAAACACGAGGTCAAGGTCTGGATGTTTCTGAAGAATTTGCTGGAGGTCCTTGATGGCTGCATCCAATATATTATTCTTGTCTTTGTTCTTTGCATTAATCCATTGTATCTTGTAGCACCTGGCCAAGACTTGGTAGAGAAGGTGGTAACCTGGATTCTGCTGCAGGGCTTGCTGCAATATCTCAATTGCTCGCTCTGTAGACCGTTGCAGCCAGAACAGAGCTGAAACTCTGAGGACTTCAGGATCAGAGCTTTTCTCTGTACTCTCTTCTATCAAGCCAATTGATCTTTCTCGATCCACTTGTTCGAGGAGCCTGGCTAAATATACTTTGGCTCTGTAGTTATTTGGCTGCTCAAGGACTGTTCTTTCCAATTGGGTTATGGCTTTTCTTTGAATATCAGGATACCAGAAGTAAATCCAGGAGAAATAAAGAGCTATTCCGAGCCCAGCACGGAAAAATCTGTTCCCTGGTTCACGCATCAGCGCCACCTCAAAGCACTCTCTTGCCCGTTCCCCATTACGGACTCTGATAGCCAAGAGGGACCAGCCTTTCTGGGCCTGGATGTATGGGATCAGCTGTGTGTCCCAAGGAGTTGGGCAGAGCTGCTGAATTAGCTCCAGATAGCTTTCAGCCTCCTGATAAGAGGCCTGAAGGTAGTGAATCCAAGCATAATTCCCATAGATAATCAGAGAACTAGCAGCAGATGCCTGCTGCTCGTCTTGTGTCTCATGCTCTTCAGCATCTTTAAGGCTTTGCAGAGCTGCTCTGCTCTGGCCTTTCAGCTGGTATAGGTATGCCTGCAGCCCCAAGAGTGCTGCCTGGTTTTGGTGGGCTGTGTGCTTGATTTCAACAGCCAGCTTCTGCAGGACGTGTGTAGGTTCAGTATGGCCTGTTATGTCCAAGTGCCAGGTGAAATGGCATTGAAGGGCATCCAACTTCTCCTTCAGTTGTGCATTGCTACAAGGAGGAAAATGTGAGTTATGAAAAGATGGGAGGGATGGAGGATGGGGTTCTCCCCACTTGCTCAACAAGTCCCATGCACTCAAGCTACTAAAGAACCTGTAAATCTTTGTTCCCATTTTCAGGGAACCATCTGGGAGGCTTAATTCCTGGCTTGCTGGTCTCCAAAGGGGAGTTACTAGTGCCTGGAGACGGGGCTGCTTGCTCTTCTTATTGAAGACAAAGGCTCTGGGATGGACTGCAAGAAATAGAAAGAGTAGAGGCAGCCAAAACCACAAGATGAAAACTTCTTTGCTCCCCATCAGGAGGAAAGGGGGGATGTGCCTTCGTCTGAAGGATGCATCAAGAGATGGCTCAACAAAGAGTCCAACGAAGAGCCATGAGAGGTCAGACTGGAGCATCCCTTACATGAGGAAAGGCTGAGGGAGCTGGGACTTTCAGCCTGGAGAAGAGAAGGCTCAGAGGGATCTTAGAAATATATGTAAATACCTGAAGGGTGGGTGCGAAGAAGACAGAGCCAGGCTTTTTTCAGTGGTGTCCAGTGCCAGCACAAGAAGCAGTGGGCACAAACAAACTCATGAGGCTCCCTCTGAACATCAGGAAACTTCTTTTTAACTGTGAGGATGATGGAGTACTGGCAGAGATCACGCAGGGACGTTGTGGGGTCTCCGCCCTTGGAGCTATTAAAAAAACTGTCTGGATGTGGTCACGGACAACCTGCTCTAGGTGACCTCCAGAGGTCTCTTCCTACCTTAACCATTCTGTGGCTCTGAACGAGCACATTGCGCCAAGCCTTGTCAACCCAAAGCTACTCTTTCTGGGAGCTTCTACAAGAACGGAGGCCGTGCACTTACCTCATTTTTGCTGTGGGTGTAGAGTCACTGTCAGGGAGCGATGGCTCGGGCTGTGCCTCTTCCACACTGCAGCAGATAAGCTACAGACTCTGTACTGCCCAGCCTATTGACCCACCCTTAAAAAGAGTAGGTTTTTTCTGGGTGGCGTCCAATTACAGAATTTATCTTGGGGAAACAAAACTGAAAGAGCAAAGCTTAAACTGGGAAAGTACCTCCCCTTACTGAGAAAGTCTCCCTGTCTTGAAGCTACTGACTTCTCTTCATGAAATGGGACTGGTGTCTGGATAAGCAGGAAAGGAAACCCAGTGGTCAGAGCAGCAGGATCTGAACTTTGCCCCTGGAGTTCTTCCTGCTGAAAAGGACTTTGTTAGCATTGTCATACGCTCCGTATGACATCTGTATGACATGGTGGGACCTTGGCATTATCGGTAAAAGGCCAAATGCTCCGTATGACATCTGAATGACATGGTGGGACCTTGGTGCTGGGGTTTGTCAGGCTGGTTTTCTGTCTGGATCTGTCCTGAGCTTCCTGAAACTTTGCAGTAGTTTAACTTGTTTACTTGTTACAGCAACTGCCTAGCAACAAGGTGGCTGCTACTGATTAATTTTTAGGAATGAGTTTGCATAGTTTTGTGTAACTGTGAGAGGTACGATGGCTGTGCCTGTGATGAATCGCTGTACTGCCTGAAGGAGCAGGTAGTGCTGACAGGGGGTCTGTGCAGTCCTTGAGCACAGGATGGACCCAAGGCCATTAGCAACTCCTCGGTGATCTATTACTGACTGTTGAAGAACGCCATTTTGGTGGGTGACAAGAAACCGGTCTTGAAGGCAACAGAAAAAACACAGGTTAAACACAGGATGCATAGTATGTCTGGATGTAACATGGAACTGTGAGCTAGCAGCACGTCCTGGTTGCCCAGAAGGCTGATGGTCTCCTGGGGTGCATTCAGAGGAGTGTGGCCAGCAGGTCGAGGGAGGTTCTTCTCCCCCTCCATTCTGCCCTGGTGAGGCCCCATCTGGAGTGCTGGGTCCAGTGCTGGGCTCCCCAGTTCAAGAAAGATGAGGAGCTACTGGAGAGAGTCCAGCGGAGGGCTGCGAGGATGAGGAGGGGACTAGAGCATCTCTCCTATGAGGACAGGCTGAGGGAGCTGGGCTTGTTCAGCCTGGAGAAGAGAAAGCTGAGAGGGGACCTGAGAAATGCCTCTAAATATCTGCAGGGTGGGGGTCAGGAGGACGGGGCCAGACTCTTTCTAGTGGTGCCCAGCGACAGGACAAGGGGCAACGGGCACAAACTGGAGCAGAGGAAGCTCCATCTGAACATGAGGAAGAACTTCTTCCCTCTGAGGGTGACGGAGCCCTGGCCCAGGCTGCCCAGGGAGGCTGTGGAGTCTCCTTC